>Ga0316193_10000605_pt1 | contig 22805 bp, 15 predicted proteins | sample MerIslsedime2_MG_FD_207735 | JGI IMG/M metagenome (GOLD analysis project Ga0316193, IMG submission 207735) | Coastal sediment microbial communities from Maine, United States - Merrow Island sediment 2 | ecosystem: Environmental > Aquatic > Marine > Coastal > Sediment | place: USA: Maine... | reverse complement strand
CGTCCACGGGTCCGGCTCGAGCTGCTTGAGGCCCAAGCTGATGCGCTTGTTCTGCGCGTCGAGGTCGAGAACGACACACTCGACCTCTTGGCCGACCTCGAGAACCTTCGACGGATGCTTCGGCTTGGCCCAGGTCATTTCACTGACGTGGATCAGGCCCTCGACGCCCTGCTCGAGCTCGATGAATGCGCCGTAATCGGTGAGCGAAACCACCTTGCCCTTGACCTTCTTGCCCGCGACGTAGACGTCGGTCGCGATGTTCCATGGGTCTTCCATGGTCTGCTTGAGGCCGAGCGAGACGCGCTCCGTGTCGGCGTTGTACTTGAGCACCTTGACGGTGACTTCGTTGCCCACCTCGAAGACCTCGGACGGGTGATTGACCCGGCCCCAGCTCATGTCGGTGATGTGAAGCAGACCGTCGATGCCGCCGAGGTCCACGAACGCACCGTACTCGGTGATGTTCTTGATCGTGCCGGTGACGATCTGATCCTCTTGCAGGTTCTCGAGAGTGGCTTCCTTGAGGCGGTCGCGCTCCTTCTCGAGAAGCACGCGTCGCGAAAGCACGATGTTGCCGCGCTTCTTGTTGAACTTGATGACCTTGAACTGGAAGGTCTGGCCGAGGAGGCGGTCCAGGTTGCGGACCGGCCGGAGGTCGACCTGCGAGCCGGGCAGGAAGGCTTTGACGCCACCGCGGATGGTCACGGCAAGGCCGCCCTTCACGCGCTGGGTGATCGTGCCTTCGATCAGCTCGTCGCGTTCGCACGCGGCGCTGATCTCGTCCCAGACCTTGAGCTTGTCGGCCTTCTCCTTGGAGAGCATGACGAGGCCGTCTTCGTTCTCCTTGGATTCGATCAGTACGTCGACGGCGTCGCCGGCGGTCGCCGAGATGTTGCCTTCGGCGTTGATGAACTCGTGAAGTGAGATGATGCCTTCGGATTTGTATCCGATGTCGACGACGACGGTGTCTTTGCCGACTTTGATGATCGTCCCGACGACAATGTCGCCCTCGCGGAGTTGGTCTGTTCTGGTGGCCGAGGCTTCGAAAAGAGCAGCGAAGCTCTCGGGATTGGGGGTTTCGATTTGTGTGGTTTCTGTCATTGATAAATCACTGCTTCCGGAGCTGTCGGACGCGCTCGGCGCATTGGGCCGACCCTTCCGAAGACCCCCGGAAATGCAGGGGAGTGCGTGGGTAGCAGGGGAGTTAAGGGGTGTCAATTGCAGGACTGAACCAACTCGAGCACATGCTGGACGACCGCCTCGAGGTCCAAGCTGGTGCTATCGAGGATGACGGCGTCCTCGGCCGGGCGCAGCGGTGCGATGGCGCGGGTCGAGTCGGCCTCGTCCCGAGAGCGTATTTTGGCCAGAATCTCTTCGTAATCCGCGGCCGTTCCGCGATCTTGGAGGTCCTGGACCCGGCGGCGGGCCCGCTCTTCGGCCGACGCCGTCAGGAAGAGCTTCACCTCTGCATCCGGGAACACGACGGTGCCGATGTCGCGGCCTTCGAGCACGACCCCGCCCTCTCGCCCCAGATCGCGCTGGATGCCCAGGAGTGCACGGCGGACGCCCGGATAGGCACTGACCTGGCTGGCGCCTGCCGAAAGGTCAGGGGTTCGGATTTCGTCGGCGCGGTCCTGACCGTTGATCAAAAGCCTTGGCGTTCCGTCCTCTTGCGAGGCGAAACCAAGCTCGGCCTCAGCTCCTGCAGCCACCACGGCGGTCTCGTCGTCCCACGAAATGCCCCGGTCGCGCGCTGCCAATGCCACGCCGCGATAGAGGGCGCCGGTATCGACCAGGGTGTAGCCGAGGCGCCTCGCGAGGGCGCGCGCCGTCGTGCTCTTGCCGACGCCGGCGGGGCCGTCGATCGCGATGACAGGGCGAGGGCGAGTCATAGGGTTTCCTCCGTGATGTCTGCGCCGAGTGATCGCAGAAGCGAGACGAAGCCGGGGAAGCTGGTGTCGACCGCTTCCGCGCCGTCGATCACCGACTCGCCGTCGGCCAGTAAGCCGAGCAAGGCGGCGGACATGGCAATTCGGTGGTCACCACGACTTTCGATCTGGGCACCGCGCAGGGGTGCGCCGCCTGTGATGATCAAGCCGTCCGGCAGCTCTTCACACGGGACTCCAAACGCCCGCAGCACCTGGGCCATGGTTGCGATACGGTCGCTCTCTTTGACGCGAAGCTCGGCGGCGTCGCGGATCTCGGTGCGCCCTTTGGAGACGGCGGCCAATGCGCAGACCGCGGGAATCTCGTCGATCATACGGACGATGAGCTCCCCGCCGGCGACCGAGCCCCGGATCGTGGCATGCGTGACGGTGATTTCCGCCATCGGCTCGTCACCTGCGCCATGCCCGCTTGGCCGGTGTGAGATGTTGGCGCCAAGCAAACGCAGCCAATCGAAGAGGCCGGTGCGGGTCGGGTTGATGCACACGTCCTCCACGCTGACCTGGCTTCGGGGCACCATCGCTGCGGCCAGCAATGGGAACGCGGCGCTCGATGGGTCGCCGGGGACATGCCATTTGAAGGGCTCCCAACCTCCGGCCCAATCGAGATTCGGGTCGAGAACGACCGAGGCCCCAGCGGTTTGCAGCGGGACTCCAAGGGAGAGCATCATCCGCTCGGTGTGGTCGCGCGAGAGGACCGGCTCCTCGATGGCGGTCGGGCCCGAGGCGTAAAGGCCGCTGAGCAGGAGGGCGCTTTTCACTTGGGCGCTCGCGATCGGCATCGAGTATTCGATGCCCTTCAAAGCCTCGCCCTCGACCAGAGGCGCGATCGAAATCGGCGGGTAGAGCTCGTCGGGCTTGGCGCCGGCGCTGCCTGCGATGTGCGCGCCCCTCGCTCGCAGAGGCTTGATCACACGGCCCATCGGACGCCGCGTGAGGGACTCGTCGCCGGTCATGCGTATGCCGAAGCGCTGTCCGCTCAACAGGCCGGCCAACAGCCGCATCGTCGTGCCGGAGTTGCCACAATCGATGACGTCGGAGGGCATCTGCAGCCCGCGGAGCCCGACTCCATGGACGGTGGTGGCTTCGTCGGTGCTTTCGACGGTGACGCCCATCGAGCGGAAGGCGTGCCGTGTTGCCGCGTTGTCCAAGCCTTCCGACAAGCCCGTAATGCGCGACGCGCCACGTCCGAGCGCTCCGAAGATCAGGCTTCGGTGACCGATCGACTTGTCGCCTGGGACTCGAACGTTGCCGTTCAGCGGACCGGATCGATGGACACGGTATCGCTTCTTGGGTGCGCTAGACACGCGACTCCCTTAGCACGCGCGCGAGCGAGTGGAGAAAGCGCTCGTTCTCTTCAGGCTTGCCGACTGTGACGCGGATCCAGGACTCGAGCGGCGCGGGCATGGCGCGCACGATGACCCCCTCGCGAAGGAGCGCCTCGTAGACCGCCCTGCCCGGCCGTTGCACGTCGACCAAGACGAAGTTCGCCTGGCTCGGCGCCACTTGCAGCCCCGCCGCTTCGAGGGCCGCGGCGAGCTTGCCGCGGTCTCGAACGGTGGCCTCGACGCTTGCGCGCAGGTGGGTTTGATCTGCGAGTGCGGCCTTCGCTGCGACTTGGCCGGGGGTGCCGACGTTGAACGGTGCGCGCAAACGGTTGAGGGTCGTGACGAGCTCCGAGGTGCCCAGCACGTAGCCGACTCGGAGCGCCGCAAGCCCGTACGCCTTCGAGAACGTCCGCAGAATGGCCAGCCGGTCACGGGTGTCACGAAGCTCGGTGGCGGGAGTGAAGTCCTCGGCATCCGCGTACTCGACATATGCCTCGTCGACGACGGCGAGCACCCGCTCCGGGAGTGAGCGGAGGAGCCGCCCGAGCTCGCGTTTGGCGATGTAGCTTCCGGTCGGGTTGTTCGGGTTGGAGACGAACAGCAGTTTCGTCTCTGGGGTCACCGCGTTGAGCAAGTCGTCCACGTTCCAGTGCAGACGATCTCGAAGCGGGACCGCTGTGAAGCTCAGCTCCTGAGCGATCGAGCCGATGCGGTAGCAAGGGAACGAGGGGTGCCCGAACACCGCGTGCTCGCCGCGGCTCGCGATCACCCGGCAGATCAAGTCGATCAGCTCATTCGAGCCATTGCCGAGGCACAGCTGCTCCGCGGGGACCCCGTGATGCGCGGCCAGGGCCTCGCGCAAGTCGTGTCCTCGGGGATCCGGATAGCGATGCAAGGGAAGCGAGGCACCCGACACGGCCTCGATCGCTTTCGGCGAAGGCCCATAGGGGTTCTCGTTCGACGCGAGCTTCACCACCTCGTCGATGCCGAGCTCACGCTTTAGCTCGTCTTCGGGTTTGCCTGGCTCGTACGCCGTCAGCGCGAGAATGTGGGGTGCCGCGAGGTCGCTCATGGGGCTCGGTCAGCTGGGTCGGGGATAGCTTCCGAGGACCTTGGCATAACGTGAGATGCGGCGCAGCTCCTCGACCGCCGTGAGGATGGCCCGATCGGTGATGTGGCCGTCCATTTCGAGGAAGAAGATGTGCCGCCATTGGGTGCTGCTCGAAGGCCTCGATTCGACGCGCGTGAGGTTGATCTCGCGATCCGCCAAGGGCCGGAGCGCGCGGTGGAGCGCCCCCGGCTCATCGCCCGGCGCGATCGCGAGGACGGTGCGGTCTTGCCCGGTGCGCGACGGGAGGCGGTTGCCGACGACGCCGAACCGAATGACGACATCGGAGTCATCCTCGAGCCGATCGTCGATCAGCTTCAAGTCGTAGAGCTCTTTCAAGAGCGCGGACCCGAGTGCGGCGGACTGATCGTCCCCAATTGCGAAATGGGCAGCGGCTTGTCCCGATTGAACGTCGACGACGATGGCGTCCGGGTAGCGAGAGCGCAGCTGCCGCTCGCACGCGGCGATAGCCGGCGCAGTGCCGTAGATCTTGAGTACCTCCGAGGCGGCGCCCGATTGAGAGAGGAGCTGATAGCGGAGCGGGGCGATGCGTTCGGCGCAGAGCTTGGCGTCAGTGGCTACCAGGCCCTTGAGCGTTGCGGTGATCGCGCCGTCCGTCGACGTTTCGAGTGGAATCACGCCGAAGGTCGCGTGGCCGTGAAGCACCGCTTCGAGCACGCCCGAGACCGATTCGGTCGGTCGGAAGCTCGGTGCGTGACCGAAGTAATCCCGGGCCGCAGCATGGGCGAGGTCTCCTGGGGCACCGAAGTACGCGACCACGTCGGGTGTGGTGAGCTCCGTGCACGCGGACAGAACTTCGCGGAAGACGGGCTCGATACTGTTCGCGGGGAACTCCTCGGCCAGGGCGCGCGCGGCCTCGACGACGTTGGCCTTCTTTGGGAGGCGCAACGGCTCATCGCCGGCGTCCTCGCGCAGGGCGTTGTACTCACGGATCGCGCGCGCGCGCGCATTGAGCGCACTCACGATTTGCCGGTCCGCTTCTTCGAGCGCTGCGGTGATCCGGCGAAGTCGCTCATCCATGGTGCCGATGGTAACAGCCCCCTTGTCGAAGGTATACCGCCGGCCCGGTTTCGTTACTCTTCTTCGGTCCGCGCCAGGTCGCGTAGTCTCGCAAGCGTGACGAGTGCATCGACCGGGGTCATGCGCTCCACGTCGAGCGCCCGCAAAGTGGCTTCCACTTCGGGTTGCTGCGGCAAGGTCGGTTCGAACAACGGCATCTGTGGCGCCGGTGCTGACTCGGCGTGCGCCTCGAGCTCCTGCAGCTTTGTCTTGGCGCGGGCGAGGACTACCGGGGGAACGCCGGCCAGCCTTGCAACAGCCAGGCCATAGCTCCGATTCGAACCGCCGGGCACGAGCTGATGCAGCAGAACCATACTGTCATCATGCTCTTTTGCGGCGACGTTGTAGTTCGAAGCGTTGGTCAGGCGGTCGGCGAGCTCGCATAGCTCATGATAGTGCGTGGCGAAGATCGCCCGGCAACGCGTTGCGTCGTGAAGATGCTCTGCCACTGCCCAAGCGATCGCCAGCCCGTCGTAGGTGCTCGTGCCGCGGCCGATCTCGTCCAGGATCACGAACGAACGCTCGGTAGCGCCGCGCAGAATGGCCGACGCTTCCATCATCTCGACCATGAAGGTGCTCTGCCCGCGGGCCAGGTGGTCGCTGGCCCCGACTCGGGTGTACACGCGATCGACGATGCCGATTCGAGCACTCTTGGCGGCCACGAAGCCGCCGGCCTGGGCCATGATCACGGCGAGCGCAGCCTGCCGCATCGCCGTCGACTTGCCCGACATGTTGGGCCCGGTCAGCAGCATGAATCGGGTGCCCTCTGGGTCGAGCTCGATGGTGTTGGGGACGAAACCGTCCTTGGCGGCGTAGCACTCGACGGTGGGGTGCCGGCTGTCTTCGAGGAAGAGCTCGCGGCTGGCATCGACGGACGGGCGCACGTAGCCGCGCCGGTGCGCGATCTCGGCGAGCGCGGCACTGGTGTCGACGGAAGCGATGACTCGCGCGAGCCGGTGAAGCCTGGGTGCTTCATCGCCAATGGCCTTGCGGAGGTCGAGGAATGCGGCGGACTCGAGCGCGCGGGCGCGTTCGTCCGCGTGAAGGATGCGATCTTGAAGCTCGGCGAGCTCGGCGGTGATGAAGCGCTCTCCGTTCGCGATGGTTTGTTTGCGAACGTACTCGTCGGGCACCGCGTCGAGCTTGGATTTCGTGATCTCGATGTAGTAGCCGAAGACCCTGGTGAACTTGATCTTGAGTGAGCCGATGCCGGTGCGTTCCCGTTCACGTCGCTCGAGATCGAGCACGATGTCCTTGGCGGTCGACGACAGCGTGCGCAGCTCATCGAGCTCCTCGAGGTGTCCGTCCGCAAAGATCCCGCCCTGCCGGTCGATGGAGGGCGGCTCGTCGACGAGCGCAGCTTGGAGCAACGCGAGGACATCCCGACACAGGTCAGCGCCCTGCAGTGAGGCCATCGCGTCGTCGAGGTCGCTGCCCCGACGGTTTGAGAGCTGCCTGTGAAGCGCCTCGGCGCTCAGGAGGCTGTTACGGATCACGCCGAGGTCTCGCGGGGTGGCCAGGCCGACCGCCGCTCGCACCGCGAGACGCTCGATGTCGCCGATTTCCCCGAGCCGCGCCCTCGCTTGGTCGCGACAACGGGCGTCGACGAAGAAGAGCTCGACCGCGTCGTGCCGTCGCCGGATGCGCTCGATGTCGGTCAGGGGCTCGAGCAGTTGGGACCGAAGCGCCCGGGCGCCCATGGGGGTCTTGGTTTCGTCGAGGAGATCGAGAAGTGAGCCCCTGCGCTCGCCGTCGAGCGTGCGAACCAACTCCAGGTTGCGAACCGCTGCATCATCCAAGACGAGCCGGTCACCCGCCGCGTAGAGCGTAGCCTGGTGAATCTGGCAATGAGCCTGGTGCGCCTTCGCGTAGTCCAGGACCAGCGCTGCGGCGCGGCCCGCGGGTTCTTGGCTAGCCAACTCGGCCGCCTGCTCAATGGTGAGCGATTCGCTCAGGCTCTTGGCACCGTCCGCGAGCTTGGCCGTCCGCAGTGCGGCGTTGGGAAGGCTTTGCCTGCAGAGCGCTTCAAGCTCCAGGGCCCCCGACTCGATCAGGACTTCAGCGGGATCCAAACGCACGAGCTCGCCGACCCACTGTGGCCCGACCTCCATCACGCAGGCGCGAAGCGTACCGGTCGAGAGCTCGAGCGCAGCGACACCTCCATCGCGAGTGGCTGCGACCAGAAAATTCTCCGAGCGCGCGTCGAGTGCGTCAGGCTCGAGGCAAAGCCCCGGCGTCACCACGCGCACGACCTCGCGGGGGACCACCCCGCGAACGCTCGAGGGGTCCCCCATCTGCTCACAAATCGCGACCTTCTCGCCGTGACGGAGGAGCGAGGCGAGGTATCCGGCGGCAGCGTGATGCGGTACGCCGGCCATTGGGATCTTGCTGCCGTCGGGGTCCGTGCCGCGGGACGTCAGCGCGATGTCGAGGATGTCGGCCGCCCGGACCGCGTCCTCGTAGAACATCTCGTAGAAGTCCCCCATCCGAAAGAAGATAACCGCGTCCGGGTGCTGCCCCTTGGCGCGCAGGAACTGGCGCATGACCGGGGTGTGGTCCTTCTTTCGACTCGTCCCCCGCACACCCATGAATAGGGTCTACTCAAAAGACTGGACGATGGAAAGCGGAGAAAAGACGATGCGCCGGACCCCGGCCTCGAAGTCCACGAAGAAGAGCTGATCCTGTTCTTCCGAAAACAGCATCGACGCCGGGAGCGAACGCCGAGTCGTGCTGGTGTCTAGCACCTCGACTCCGAACTGGTTCAGAATGTTGAAGTTGAGCAACGCGACCGTGGAGTCGGTGAGAGATGTCTCCGGAGGGAACGGCCCGATTTGAAAGCTGACGCTCGGGTTGATGAACTGTGCGTCTTCGAACGCGCGACCGGTGAGGAACGTGTCCACGTCCAGCACTTCGCCCGCATCGTCGCCCATGACCGGGCGCGTGTCGTCGAAAACGCATTCACCCGTGGTCGGGTCCGCGACGACTCGGTGGATGAACCCCGAGGTCGTGCCAGTGACCGTGTACACGTCCCTCGTGTGGATCTGATACTCGGTGAACTGGTTGAAGCAGAAACGAACTTCGTCGAGGGTGTACCGGTTGGGGTTCGTTGACGGCCCGATCTCGAGCTGATTGTTGAAGGCGCGGATGATCGGGAACCAAACCGGGAAGTCGTCGATGTCTTCTTCTAGTTCTTCGAACTGCTTGCAATTGGGGTCGTCTCGGGTGTTGGGCGGCAGCTCGCCAGTGATCAGGACGCGGTCTCCACCATATGAGTCGAGGAGATCGATGCTCAGATCGCTGTCGACGGGAGGCCCCGGTTGGGGACCAAGCACGCCGACCTGGCACAATGGCACGTCACCGCCCAGGAACCAGTTGCCCGGCTGCCCATCGAACGACTCATCCGAGAAGAGGCCGAGGCCGCCCTCCGATTGTGGGATCAGGCCACCCCAGCGCGCGTCCCAACGTTGCGTGAAGTTGCTCCACACCTGAGACGAGGTGCAGATCAACGCGTCGGCGTCGCTGGGCGCCGCACTCACACCAAACACGTTGATCATCGACGAGCGCTCGCCAGGCATCGACGCTGGGCAACTGATGAACTCCAGGCCAGGACCGTCGGAGTTCAATGGCTCTCCGCTCGTTTCGTCGAGCTTCCCAGGCGCGGTGTTGAACTGAAGCGACGGGGTGCCGTCGATGGCGATGAACGTGGCCGGGGTGAACCCAAACCGACGGCGGTGCCGCCGGATACTCGCAAACTGGTCCGACCCGGTTTCCGCGAGCGAGCAGGCGATGGCCCCTTCTCCGCCGCGGCACGGGGCGTTGAGGTCGTAGATGTCGAGAAAGAACATCGTGCCGTTCGACAGGCTCACCGCCAGGAAGACACCACGCATGTTCCTGGGGTTTTGTGCGAGCGCGAACGCGTCACCGTCGCTCGCGCTGCAAAGGTCCTCTTCAGGCACTCTGGCACCGCCCGTGTCCGGGTCGGGCTCCAGGTTGTAGAACGGTGAGATGACCTCGATCGATCGTACGTTGGAGAACCCGGAGCGAACCCGATTGCGCGACTCGACGTTCTCTTCGTTGGCGCGGGCGGAGATGCCGGCGAGCACGGGAAGCACAGCGCCGAATTCCCTCTCATCGTCAGGGGTCCCCGGAGGATCTTCGGCGTAGTCGATTGCAAAGACACTGCTGTCGGTCGCGCTGACGGCGTACAGGTAGCGATCGGTGGCGGCTTGGTCGTCTGGGTCCGAGGTGGCCGGCACGTAGGGGGTCACGTCGACGTCGAGCGTCGGTGTGCCGGAGAAGATCGGCTCGATCTCGGTGGCGCCATTCGAAAACAAGGTGAACCGATGAATCACCGGTTGATTGGCGTCCGCGACGAGCAACACGTCGTCGGAAGGGTCTTCCGCGAGACCGTAGTCGACGGTGAGCGCGACCGGACTCGGCCGCCCGGGCACTGGGCCGTCGACGCAGGTCTGGGTCGTCTCGACGGTTTTGATGAACCGGCCCTCGCGGCTCTCGAAGTCTTCCGGGCAAATGCGATGGTAGTCGTTCTCTGTGGACGCAGGCGAAGGCACAGGCGTGACCGAGGCACAGTCATACGGGCTCAGCGAGATGAACTCTGGCGTGCCGAGTGACTCGTGGACGTTTGACACGCCATCGGGGACCGTGGTCGTGATGACCGGGATCTGCGCGATCTGGCCGAGCTCGGGAATCGCGGCGTACAGGAATCGATACGTGATGTCGCCGGTGGCCCCGGTGACTCTGTCTTCTTGGTCGCGGGTGATCTCGCCGACAGACGCGAGCTCGTGCAGCGCCAGGTCGGTCGGAGCTGCCTCGAAGCGAACCTGTTGGGTTGGCGACGCGGAGTCGCCCGTGATGACCGCCTCCGTCGGAATCGCCTGCACGCTCTTCGGGCTGAAGCTGCTCACATAGGTATAGGTCGGCTCGAAGGGTGAAATCTGGATGCCGGTCGGTTGCTCTCCGACGCGTAGTGCGGTCACGCCCGGCACGGTGCGGTTGGTATCCAAGATCGCCGAGCGGGTGAAGCTGACGACGGCGACCTCCCCGGTTTGGGTTTGGGTCACCGCGCCCAAGAACTGGGCTTCGACCTCGGGCGCAAAAGTCGTCTCGCTGACGCACAGCTCTGCCGGCAGAACTTGTCGGAGGTCGAAGAGGTTGCCCGTGATCAGCTCCAGGTCCGCGCACAGGAGCTGAATCTTCGCGGAGCGGTCCAAGGAAGACAGGACGACATTGTTCGCGCCGCCTTTGCAGGACGCGAGCACGAGCGCGCACGAGGCGATGACCACAAAGCGCTTCATCGGGGCAGCTCCGATACGGGTTGCGGCAGACCAACCAGGCCAAGGAGCTGTGGCGCGCATTCTTCGGGCCCGTCGCTGCCGCCTTGGAGGCAAGCGACGAGTGGCCTCAAGTCGGCAACGCGAAGCACCGATGTGCTGAAATCGGCGGTGTACATGAGAAGTCGCGGACCATCGATGACGAATTCGAAGGCGCCACTGATGTTCGTCAGGATGGTGACCCCCTGGAACTTGTCGGTGTCGATGACTTGCACGCTCCTCGCCAGGAAGCAGCTCACGAACGCCAAGACGACCGTTTCACGTCCGGGGACAGGGACTTCAGCAATTTGAATGCGCGAAGGGTCGCGGCAGGTCGGAATCTGCCCGAGCATGTTCAAGTCCCCGCCTGCGACATTGCTCCGGGCCACGACTAGGGCTTCAGGCGAGCGCGAGACGATGTACGCCAGGTTTCGGCCCGGTCTCGGGTCGAAGCGGATGTCCCGATTGCTGCTCCCGTTGTCGAGTCCCGAGACGAAGAGGGCCCCAGCGTCGAACAGGTAGCTCTGCGTCGGGTCCCCGTCGATGCCGATGCCGAGACGGACGATCGCCGCGACTTCTGCGCTCGGAATCCACGCGCGTTTGGCGCCGGGCTCGTACGTGATGGTCACCTGCTCGGGGGCGAGCTCGTCGATGGTAGCCGCGAGGCGGGGGCGCTTCTGAGGTTCGGGCCCACCCGGGCGGAGCTGATCGAAGAACATGCTCGCCCTGCCCTCGCGGTGCGCCATCAGGATATAGTCGCCGCGGAAGGCCGGGTCGTCCGGGCTGCTGGCAGGGGCGAAGTCCGCCGCGAGGTCTCCCACGTACACATCGACGGGGTCTGCCGGCAAGCCGATCGAGACGGTTGGGTTGACCAGCTCGGCGCTGCCCGTGCGGTAAGGGCCCGTGCACGTATGTCGCGTTCCGAAGGGCTCGCCGCAGCTGAGCTGACCTTCCTCGTTGACGTCGATGAAGGTGAGATTGGCGTCGCTTCGCACCGGCAGGTACAGCCTTCGCCCATCGGTAGCGACGCCGAGGCCATCCGAGAAAGAACCGATCGCGACCTCGCCGCGAATCAGCCCGTCGACCGGGACGAGCCTGAGCGCCGCCCCCGGGTCACGAAACTGGAGCTCGCTTGGAACCACCGAGCAGCGGTCAAACGGGATGCCCACGCACTCGTCTCCAGGCCCGTCGCCGGGGTCGGCAGGAGCGAGCGGCTCGCAGGCGCACGCGGGATCGTTGATGTCCCCGTTGAAGTCCCGCTCGAGACACATCTGCCGGATTCCCTGCGGCACGGGCACGCAGTTGATGTCCGTCGCCGGTTCGCACACGCACGCCGGGTCGTTGACGTCCCCCGGGTAGTCACTCTTGAGGCATTCCGGGTCGCGCCATGCGCTGATGCAGCCGGTATTGATCGCCTCGACCACCTTCTCGAGGTCGTAGGACTGGACGTTTCCAGAGTTGTACTCGAGCCCGAAATTCGAGCTCGTGACGTACAAGTACTGCGGGTTGCCGTCGGCATCCTGGTCGACCGAGAGCTCGATCGCGATGGGGAACGACATCAGCCCGGCAGGCAGTGCCTCTCCATCTCTGTTGACGCAGCCGGTCGAGACAGTCCCGGAGATAAGCAAGAACCCGAGAGCGACGCCGATCGAACCGCCCTGCGGGCCAAATCGAGACCCCATGGAGCGCCACCCTAGCCGTTCACCCTACGGGGGGCAACTGGCAGCGAAGCGCCCTATTTCCAGGGATCGAGGATGGCCTGGTCGTGCTGAGGCGACGGCTCGGCGTGCTGCCGAGGGGTACGCCGGACAGGCTTGGCGCGGGCCGCCCGGGCTTCGGCTTCCGGCGCCTCCGATGCGGCCCCGATCGCCGGATCGTCGCCTGGTTCGAGGCCGGCGGTTTCCTCCCCCACCGTCACGGAGGCCTCGGGCGTGGCGAGGCTTGCGGTGAGGCTGGTGCTCGTCGTCTCGGCCCTACGGTCGTTGTACGCGTTCATGGCCATCGTTCCGACCAGCGCCAGGACTGCCACTCCGAGCCCGCCCAGGTAGATCGGTGAGACCCGCGGGCGCTCGGGCCGAGGCGGTCTGGTCGGGGTCAGCGTGACTGTGTCGGGTCCGATCGGTCGTTGGCCGGAGTGAACGCGCTGAAGGTCGGCCTCGATCTCGTGCATCGCCTGGTAACGCTGGTCTGGCTTCTTTTCGAGGCAGCGCATGATCAGCTGCTCGAGCTGCTCCGAAACCTGAGGTGCGCGGACTTTCGGTGGAATAGGGTCCTCATACATCTGCTTGGTGAGGATGCCCATCATCGTATCTGCGTCATGCGGCACGTGACCGGTTACCATCTCGTACAGCAACACGCCGAGCGCGTAGATGTCGGTTCGGTGGTCGACGCCATCGCCCTCGCATTGTTCGGGCGACATGTAATGAGGCGTGCCGAGCACCTCACCGTCGCGTGTGAGCCGCTTCGGCCCGTTGGCGACTTTGGCGATGCCGAAATCGAGGACCTTCACGAAGTCATCCGTGTCGTTGCGCCGGATGAGAAACACGTTCTCGGGTTTGAGGTCCCGATGGACGATCCCAGCGTCGTGCGCTGCGCCGAGCGCACGGCAGAGCTGCATGGCAATGTGAACCGCGCGCTCCTCCGGCATGCGCCGTGCGACGTCGATCGCGTCGATGAGATCGAGCCCCTCGAGGCACTCCATGACGAAATAGGTGGAGCCATCGTCCAACTCGCCGAAGTCGCTGATGTCGACGATGTGCTGGTTGCCGATCCCCGACGCGCTTTCGGCCTCACGCCGGAACCGTGCCAGCACCTCGGGGTCTCTCGTGTTCTCCCGGCGGAGCACCTTGATCGCGAGCGGCTTATTGAGGCGCGTATGGGTGACCCGGTATACCAGGCCCATGCCTCCCTCGCCGAGCAAAGCCTCCACGCGGTAACGCTGATCGATCGTCCGACCGAGCAGCCCCTCGGGCGCCTTCGTCACCCCGGAATGAGGTCCGCTCACCTCCGAGTCATCAACCCCTGTCGCACCATCTGACATACAGCTCTATCGCAATCTTCCAGCAACCTATATTCCAACACGCCCAGCCCCCCCCAGCAACCGGAAAGAGCCGAAATAAGGGGTCAGACCCCTTTTCGAAAGGGTTAAGTCGGTGGATGCCGGCGATGACGCTGGCACTGTTTTTTTACGGCGACCTAGCGCACCGATAACCGGGAGCCCGGACCCTTCATCCCCACCCCGCCGCCCCCACGCGAGCCCCTGAGGCGCGCTTGGGCCGCGGCTAGGCGCGCGCCGGGGAGCTGGGAGAGGGGGGCGGAGACGAAGTCTAGGCCCAGGTGCTCGCAGATTTCGATGGACTCGGGGCTGCCGCCCTGGTCGCCGCATAGGCCTGCGACGAGGTCTGGGCGAACTGCTTTGGCGCGTTCGAGCGCCATAGCCATTAGCTCGGCGACGCGGTCGTCGAGATTGGTGAACGGATCTCGGGGAAGCATGCTGAGGTTATTGAGGTAGGTCGGTAAGAATCGGCTCGCGTCGTCTCGGCTGACGCCGAGTGTGGTTTGGGTCAGGTCGTTGCTCCCGAACGAAAAGAAGTGTGTGTAACGAGCGAGCTCGTCGGCGATGAGGCACGCGCGTGGCACCTCGATCATCGCTCCCACGCGGCAGGTGAAGAGGCTCGCCGGTTCCGCGAAGACCTGCTGGTGCACGCTATTCAGCACCGCGGACAGCGCTTCGATCTCAGACGTGAAGGCCACCATCGGGATCAGAACTTCGAGCTCGACGGGAATGCCTTGCTCGGTGCAGTCGCGCGCGGCGAATAGCATGGCGCGCAGCTGCATGTCGTAGAGACCCGGGACGGTGAGGCCTGCCCGCACGCCTCGATGACCGAACGCCGGGTTCGACTCGCGATGCCGCTCCGCAGCCTTGATCACTTCTTCCAGCTCCAGCTCCAGCGCATCGGAGATCGCTCGCAGCGGCTCTTCTTCCTGCGGAAGAAATTCTCCGAGCGCGCGATCGAGCAAGCGAATCGTGACCGGCCTTCCGTCCATCGCTTGAAAGATTTCGACGAAATCGTCCCTTTGAGCGCGCTCGAGCTCCATGAGCCATTGGCTGCGCTGCTCATTGTCGACTGCGAGCAGTGCGCATCGCATCGCGAATAACCGATCCTTCGCGAAGAACATTCGCTCGGTCCGGCACAGTCCCACGCCTTCCGCCCCGTAGCTCAACGCTGCGCGCGCTGCCTGCGGCGTATCGGCCTCCGCGTAGACGCGCATACGGCGAACCTGATCGGCCCAGGTCATCAGCTCGTGAAGCTCATCGACGGTCGTGGACGCCACCACGTCGAGCGCGCCCGTGTAGACGCGCCCGGTCGACCCATCGAGGGTGAGCAGGTCGCCCTCGCGCAGCGGTTCGGCGGATTCCGACTTGTCGAGGCGTACAGTGCGGTCGCGGAAGTTGATCTGGAGACCCCCACAGCCGACCACGCAGCACTTCCCGAGCCCTCGTGCGACGACGGCGGCGTGGGAGGTCATTCCGCCCGCAGCGGTCACGACGCCTTTCGCGACCTTCATGCCGTGGATGTCTTCCGCGCTGGTTTCCTGCCGCACCAGGATGACCTCCTGACCTTCGGCGACCCAACGGACCGCATCGTCGGCGTCGAAGACGATGCGACCAGATGCGGCTCCCGGGCTTGCCGGCAAACCGACGGTGAGCGGTTCGACCCCTTGGGCGCTGAGCTCGGCGTGGGCGGGGAGCTGGGCTTGAAGCAGCTGCTCGAGCGAGCGCGCGTCGACCCGGAGCAGAGCCTCTTCTTTGGTGAGGACGCCTTCGCTCACCATGTCGACTGCGACTCGGACCGCTGCGTGCGCGGTCCGCTTCGCGGTTCGGGTTTGCAGGAGGTACGGGCGCCCATCTTCGATGGTGAACTCGATGTCTTGCATGTCGCCAAAATGACTTTCAAGAGCGGCGCAGTACTCGGAGATCGCCTCGAAGGCTTCTGGCAGCGAGGCTTCGAGGCTCGACGCTTCCTTGCCTGGCGAGGCCGCATTGGCGGTGAGTGCCACGGGGGTGCGAATCCCCGCGACGACATCTTCGCCCTGCGCGTTGGGAAGGAACTCCCCGTAGAGCTGCCTGTCCCCGCTCGATGGGTTGCGCGTGAACGCCACGCCCGAGCCGCTTCGTGGGCCGGTATTCCCAAAGACCATCGCCTGCACCGTGCATGCGGTGCTGGTTCCGTTATCGATTCCCTGCATGCGTCGGTATCGAACCGCGCGCGAGTTGTCCCACGACGCGAAAACGGCGCCGATGGCGTCCCAGAGTTGGGTGTCGACGTCTTGCGGGAAAGGCGCGCCCGACGCTTCTTCGATGACGGCAAGATACGAGGCGATGAGCTCCTCGAGCGCGGTCACCGGGAGCTCGGAGTCGAGCATGCGCGGTTGCCCGAGGTCGGTCTTGAGCTCGCCCAGCAGATATTGGAAGCGGTCCCCCCCGATCCCGCGCACCACGGTCCCGTACATGTGCAGCAAGCGGCGATAGGAATCGAGGGCAAAGCGTTCGTCCCCATGCTGCGCCGCAAGGCCGGCGATCGAGCGTTCGTTGAGTCCAACGTTGAGGAGCGTATCCATCATTCCCGGCATCGAGACTCGGGCGCCGGAACGGATCGCGAGGAGTAGTGGATCGTCCACGTCACCGAAACGCTTCCCGAGCTGCTTCTCCACGGCAGCTAGCGCCTGCTCCACGGCCGCCTCGAGGCCGTCCGGCCAAGCGCGGCTTTCTCGGTACCGTTCACCGACCTCGGTCGTGATCGTGAACCCTGGCGGCACCGGGATTCCGAGCGCGGTCATCTCGTTGAGGCCGGCCGCCTTGGTCCCGAGGACTTGCAGGCGGACGTCCGAGTCCAGCTCTGCGTCAAGCGGATATAGAAGGGTCACGGCGTTGCAACTTTGTCCCAAGCTGGTGGAAGTGCGCAATACCGTTGACCGTGTCCGCGATTTCTCGGAGCAATCGCAGGCGATTTTCCCTGATCCGGGCGTCGTCGACCATCACGAACACCTCCTCGAAGAAGCGGTCGATCGGTGCTCCGAGCTCTTTGGCGACGAGCTTCAACGCGTCGGCGTAGCGGCGCTCGTCGGTTGCTTCGCGGATTTGGTCCCGCACGGTCCCGAACCGTTCGGCCAGCGCACGCTCCGCTCCTGCTTCTAGAAGAGCTGGGTCGACAACGCCGCGTGCGCTCTCCTTTGTGATGTTGAAAGCGCGCTTGAACGCAACGGCGAGAGCCTCGAACTCGGGAGCGGCGCCAAGCTCGGACACCGCTTCGATTCTGCTCCGCAGGTCGCGGAGCGAGGTGCCATCCCAGGCGCCGAGGCACGCGTCGACGACGTCACCTCCGTGCGCGTCCTTGAGCATCGCGCGAATGCGGCCCCGGAAGAAGTCGCCGAGCGATGCCCGGACTTCGTCTGCCGGCGCGAGCTCTGCGTCGCCCGAGTACGCGGCGTACGCCTCGTCGATGAGCTGCTGCAGATCGACATCGATCGGGCCTTCGAGCGCGATGCGAATGATGCCGAGCGCCGCGCGGCGAAGCGCAAACGGGTCCGCCGAGCCACTCGGGACCAAGCCGATGCCAAAGCAGCCGACCAAGGTGTCGATTCGGTCGGCCACGGCGACGACAGCGCCGACGACCTGGTCGGGCACGACGTCGTCCGCGCCTTGCGGCCGGTAGTGATCACGGATCGCGTCGGCGATGGCCGAGTCGATGCCTTCGCGCAGCGCATACCAGCGTCCCATCTCGCCCTGGAGCTCGGGGAACTCGAAGACGATGAGCGTCTCGAGGTCGGCCTTGCACAAGCGTGCGGCCTCGACGCAGGCGTCGGCGTCCGTGCCGGATCCCTGCGCAAGGGCGCGCGCATTGGCTTGCAGCCGCCGGACCTTCGCCCCCATCGTCCCGAGCTTCGATTGGAACACCACCGACTCGAGCTTCTGGAGCCGGTCGGCGAGCGGGGCCTTGCGATCCTCTTCGACGAAGAAGCGCGCGTCAGCCAGGCGCGCGCGAAGAACCCGATCGTTGCCTTTGGCGATGGTCTCCGGGTCCTGGGCGGTGTTGACTACATTGAGATAGGAAGGAAGTAGCGCACCCCCTTTCGATGCGCGCACGGCGAAATATCGCTGGTGGTCACGCATCACCGAGACGACGACCGTGTCAGGGAGCTCGAGAAAGGATTCATCGAAGCTTCCTGGGACGGTGAACGGCTCTTCGACGAGCGATACGCACTCGTCCGCGAGAAACGCGTCCGGCTCGAGGACTCCGTCCAGTGACTTCGCCGAAGCCAAGAGGCCGTCCATCATGCGGTCCTTACGCCGCGTCAGGTCGACGATCACGTGCGCCTGTTCGAGCGCTTCTTCGTAGTTGCTGGCGTGGTCGAGGTCGAAGCTCTTCGGGGCGAGGAACCGGTGGCCGCGTGTCGATCGGCCTGCCTGCACGCCTGCGAACTCGAATCCGACGACCTCGCTGCCAAGCAGCGACACAATCCAGTGAATCGGCCGCCCGAACGCAATCTCGCCCGGCCCCCATCGCATCGACTTGGGGAAAGTGATGCGCCGACAGAGCTCCGGGAGGATCTCCGTGAGGACCGCGTCGGTTGCCTTGCCGGCCTCGTGCACCTGGACGCTAACGTAGTCACCCTTGTCGGTCGCCTGCTTGCGGAGGTCTCCCACCGCGACGCCGTGCTTCTTCGAGAATCCGGTCGCTGCCTTCTTCGGGGAGCCGTCCGTCTCGAACGCCGCGCTCCATGGCGGACCCATGACTGTCTCGTCGCGATCGGGCTGACTCGCCGCCAGCCCGCGCAGTCGCAGCGCAAGCCGCCGCGGGGTCCCCATCGTGTGCACCTCGAGTGAGTCGGTTCCGAGGCGGGCCTGGCCCACCAGCTCGACGGCGCTCGCCTTCATCGAGCGCAGCGCATGCGTCACGAACGACGCCGGCAGCTCCTCGGTCCCAATCTCCAGTAAAAACTCGGATGACATGGAGAGGCGTTGCTACCAGACCGGATCCACGGGCGCAACGGGGCGAGGCCCCAAAACGCGTTATTGAGCCGCCGCCGCGGTGTCGAGGAGCGGGAAGCCAAGGGCCTCGCGTTGGGCGTACCACGATTCGGCGACCGCCCGAGCGATGAGCCTCACCCGGCCGATGTAGCGCTGCCGTTCGGTCACGCTGATCGCGCCCCGGGCATCGAGGACGTTGAAGTAATGGCTGCACTTGATGACCGCGTCGTAGGCGGGCAGCGCGAGCCTTTCGAGCGGCTCACGGTCGAACTGGAGGGCGCCGCCCTTCCCCTTTTTGTCGCTGAGGCCCAGCAAGACGGCGACCTGCTTCTCGTACTCCTCGAAGAGGTTCTTCTGAAGTTCGACGTCGGCCTGCTCGAAGTTGTAGGTGCTCCACTCCCACTCCGCGCGCTTGTAGATATCGCCGTAGCGGATGCCGGGCGCCCACTGCAGCTCGTACACATCGTCGACGTCTTGCAGGTACATCGCGATCCGCTCGAGCCCGTAGGTCAGCTCGCCGCTGATCGGCTTGCAGTCGATGCCGCCACATTGCTGGAAGTACGTGAACTGGCTGATCTCGAGCCCATCGAGCCACACCTGCCAGCCGAGGCCCCATGCGCCGAGCGTGGGGGACTCCCAGTCGTCCTCGATGAAGCGGATATCGTGGTGGCTCGGGTCGGTGCCGAGGGCACGCAGAGACTCGAGGTAGAGGTCCTGGATATCGAGCGGCGAAGGCTTGAGGATGACCTGGTACTGATGGAACTGCTGGAGCCGGTTCGGATTTTCCCCGTAGCGGCCGTCGGTCGGGCGGCGACTCGGCTCGACGTACGCGACGTTCCAGGGCTCGGGGCCGATCGCCCGCAAGAAGGTGTGCGGGTTGAAGGTGCCTGCGCCGACCTCCGAGTTGTACGGCTGCACGATCAGGCAACCCCGCTCGGCCCAGAAGCGCTCGAGTGCGAGAATGAGCTCTTGGAACGTCATTCGTCCTCGTCCTCGTCGTCCTCGTCGTCTTCGTCGTCCTCGTCTTGGGCGGCCGCCTCGGCTTCCGCGGCTGCAATGGCCGCTTCTTCCTCGGCGAGGAGCTCTTCTTCCGCCTGCTCCATGGCTTCTGCTGCAGCGAGCTCTGCGGCCGCGATGTCGATCGACTCTCCGGTCTTCTGTTCGAACAAGGCCTTGTGCTCGTCGGTGAGGTCGCTGAACTCTCGAAGCGTCGGGAGGTCTTTCAAGCTACTCAGGCCGAAGAACTCCAAGAAGCCTGGCGTCGTTCCGTACACGAGGGGCCTGCCGGGCTCGTCCTTCCGCCCCAGGATCTTCACGAGTCCGCGGTCGTTCAGCATCCTGAGCGAAGAGCCGGAGTCCACGCCGCGCACGTCATCGACCTCGGGTCGGGTGAGCGGCTGACGATACGCGACGATGGCGAGCGTTTCGAGCTGGGCGCGGGTTAGACGTATGGGCTTGGGCGCAACGAGCGTCTTGACGAAGTCGGCGCTTTCGCGCGCCGACCGGAACTGGTACCCGCCTGCGACGTAGTAGAGGTGCACACCGCGGTGCTGGTAGTCGGCGACGAGCTCATCGAGCAGAGGCTGCACCTCGGCGATGGTGGCCCGCGCTGCACGGGCGAGCCGCTTCGGCGTCACGGGGCGGCCCGATACGAAGATCAGGCTCTCGAGGACGTTCTTGAGCGTCTCTCCGCTCGGCGCGATCGGTGCTCCCACCCCGTTCTCCGAGGCGCCGTCGTCGATTTGCACATCTGTTTGGGTCATTGCTCTTGCTCGTCGTTGTAGGCGTACCCGCCGAAGGTGCCGGCCGGCACCACAACGGACTCTCTTCTTTCCTCGCCGGCACCGAACTCGTCGCCGAGGCCGATTTCGCGGTCCACCACATCGCTCGTCGGCTGCTGCACGTCGGCGGGCACGATCGGCTCACCCGTCGCGTCGAGAAGCGTGTACTCGAGATAGATGGGTTCTTCGTGGTCCGTCTGATAAATGCTCGCCAAGCGCATCTTCGCCATCTCGAGCAGCGCGAGGAATGTGACTACCAGATCATACGAGGTGCTCACATCGTCGAAGAGCTCGTCGAAGCGGCAGCGGCGGCGCTCGCGAAGCAAGTCGACCAGCCCGCCGATGCGTTCCTGAATCGACATCCGTTCGGCGTCGACTTCGAGTGAGAAGGTCGCGTTGACCCGCTCTGCAATCTTCTTGAGCGCGTCGAGCAGCCTGAAGACACTCACCTGCCCCAACGGCGCCGGCCCATCGGCGGCTGGCGGAGGGGTGCCCCGGGAAAACACATCGCGGCCCGCGATCGCGCGCTCACCCAGATCTGCGGCGACCGTTTTGTACTTCTGGTACTCCAGCAAACGCCGAATCAGCGCGGCGCGAGGGTCGAGCTCATCGAGCTCATCGTCGTCCTGATCCTCGGGTGGACGCGGCAGGAGCATCTTGCTCTTGATGTGCGCGAGCGTTGCCGCCATCACCAGGTATTCCGAGGCGATGTCGAGGTTTAGATTCTCCATCAACCCGAGGTATTCCAGGTATTTATCGGTGATGAAGGAGATCGGAAGGTCGAGGACGTCGAGCTCGTGCTTGCGGATCAGATGCAGGAGCAAGTCCAGCGGCCCTTCGAAGTTGGGCAGCTCGATCCGGAAGTTGGGATCCAGAGCTTCAGGTGGCTCTGGGGCCTCGGGCGCCGGGATGGGGCTGGGCTCGCTCATCGCAGTGGAACCATGCGCTGGTAGGCTCCCCAGTGTCAATCGCTACGGGCTTCGGTGAGGGCCTCGATCACCGCGTCGACGTGCCCCTTCACTTTGACCTTCGGGAAGTGCTTGATGACTTTGCCGTCGGGTCCGATCAGCACGGTCGAGCGGATGATTCCCATCGACTTCTTGCCGTAGAGGTTCTTCTCACCCCAGGCGTCGTACTTCTCGAGCATCTTTCCGTCGGGGTCGCTGAGCAGCGGGAACTTCAGCTTGTATTTGTCAGCGAACTTACAATGCGACTCGATCGAATCTTTGCTGACGCCGATGACGACCGCATCACGCGCCTTGATCTTGCGTAACGCGTTGTTGAAGTCGTTGGCCTCGGTGGTGCAGCCCGGCGTGTTGTCCCTCGGGTAGAAGTAAAGGATGACGTACTTGCCGGCGAGGTCTTCGAGGGCCAGCTTGTCGCCCGTGGATGAGGGCAGATTGAACGCGGGAGCCTTGCGGCCTTCTTTGATCATGGAGACGCCTCTATTGCGGGTTTGCGCCGGGTGTCAACGCGTCCCGGCCCTCACGAACTTGGATTCTCTGCGGGACGCGCCCAAGATCGAGATATGACAGCCCGTACCCTCATTGTGGGAGACGTTCACGGCTGCCGTGAGGAGCTCGAGGACCTGCTGGAGGAGTCGGGCTGGGAACAGGACGATCAGCTGGTTCTGGTCGGAGATTTGGTGGCCAAGGGCCCGGATTCGCTCGGGGTTATTCGGCTCATGCGGGAGCTCGGGGGGCTCGCGGTGCGTGGCAACCACGATCAGCATTGCCTGAGGTGGTGGGATGCGAAGTGCGCCGGTGACGACCTTCCCGAGCTCAAGCCCGCCCATCAACGGGTCGCCGATGAGCTCGAAGACGAGGATTGGGAGTGGCTTGCCGCCCTCCCGCTCTGGCTCGAGCTCCACGAGCACGACACCCTCGTGGTGCATGCCGGACTGCTGCCAGATCTCCCGCTCGAAGATCAGGACCCCTACGACCTGATGAACATGCGCAGCATTCTCGACGATGGGACCCCGTCGCGAAGTTACGAAGAGGGCACTCCCTGGGCTTCGGTCTGGCCCGGGCCTCGGCTGGTAGCGTTCGGGCACGACGCGGTTCGCGGTCTTCAGAACCGCCCCCACTCCGTTGGCCTGGACACGGGCTGTGTGTACGGCGGTTGGCTGACCGGTCTGTGGCTGCCGCGGCGTGACCTCGTCTCGGTACCCGCGCGCGGGACGCACGCCGAACCGGGGAAGGATTGA
>Ga0316193_10000604_pt1 | contig 22827 bp, 17 predicted proteins | sample MerIslsedime2_MG_FD_207735 | JGI IMG/M metagenome (GOLD analysis project Ga0316193, IMG submission 207735) | Coastal sediment microbial communities from Maine, United States - Merrow Island sediment 2 | ecosystem: Environmental > Aquatic > Marine > Coastal > Sediment | place: USA: Maine... | reverse complement strand
TGGCCCACCGGGGCCGGGCTTTTTGCCTCCCTATCGGGAGGGTTAAGAGTTAAGAGTCAAGAGTAAAGATCTCGGGCAATGCGCCCCGGAAAGACGACGAGTGCGCGGCTTAACCGTTAACTCTTAACCCTTGACTTGCATGGAAGAAATTCCATAACCAGGAGCAGGGCTAGCTTGGTTCGGCCGAACCGGCGTCGACCAGCGTTCCGGGGTCGATACCGATCGTTCTCAACGCTGCAGCCCAACGCTCTTCGACCGGCACGTCGAAGAGGATCGATGTGTCGAACGGTGCAATCACCCAGGAGTTTTCCTCGATCTCCCGCTCCAGCTGTCCGGGGTACCAGCCCGCGTAGCCGAGCAACAGAAAGTATCGTGTGTCGCCGACCTCCTGGGTCAGTCGCGTCAAGGTTTCAGTACTGCCGGACACTACAACCGATTCCGCGATGGAAATTTCGTCATCTGCAACCCGGTGAAGGCCGCGTTCGAAGAGGACGAATCCATGGCTTGGTTGCACGGGTCCCCCTCCAAACACCTCCGGGAGGTCGCCGGGGGCCGCTTCTTCGCCGAGCTCCTGCAAAACCTCGCGCAGATCGACATCGAGAGTGCGGTTGATGATCAGCCCAAAGGCCCCCTCTTCGTCGGAGTGAACACCGAGAAGCACTACTGCCTGCCAGAAATTGGGGTCGGCGAGATTCGGCATCGCGATCAGCAGCTGGCCCGCGAGCGACTGGGTCGTACCGTTCATTCGGTCATCCTATCAGCAGGGTCCGAGGTCTGTCTCGTGAACTGAACAGTGCGGAGCATCGCTGCGCCCTCTGCCATCCCGAGGGGTCTCGGCGGCCGGGGACGACCAAAATCCAGAGTCAACCGGTGGCCGGGGTAATCCCAGCTCACGGCAATCCCATCTTCCTGTGAGGCGGCAGTACGGCTGGGAGGCCCCCAAGAGGCGATTGCCGCGGCCGGACTCAAATTCCAGTTGGTTTTGTCGTCGAACCGGAGCCGATATGGGGTGTATCGATAGAGGTTTTCGGCCTGGAGCAGGATCTCGTCGAGTTGCTGATCGGTGTCAAAAACGAAAGCCCAGATAAGAGCCGGACCAGCGCTGGCGGTCAAGGCGGTTGCCTCCGGGTCAGATGATCGTGCCTTGAGTTTGTCGACGACATCGCTCCGGCTTTCGCCGAGTCCGACACCGAGGACGCGAGCCCCCTCGACATCGATCGCGAGATCGACCGAGGATTTCTCGATGATCTGATGCACCTCGGGATCGGCCAGGAATCGCCGCTCTCCAGGCAGGGTCACGGCGAGATAGAGATCACGAGCGCCGCTTTGGAGAATCTCGCGCAAGATCGCATAAGCCTGCTCCGAATCGCCCGTTAGATAGGAAGTGGCTTCGAGGTAGATCGCGGATTCGGCCCGTTCCGGGTGCAGGCGGACCGCTTCGCGGAATGCGCGATGCGCCTCCCCGTAGCGCCCAAGGTGGAAGTATGCCCTGCCGATCTCGGCTGCGGTGATATAGCGGACCTCTGGATCGCTGTTGGCGTTAAATGGCGTGAGAAGCTCGATGACCTCGTTGTAACGATGCTGTCGCCCGGCTTCGCGAGCGCGTTCAAGGGCGGCTTCGAAATCGTTCGCTGTCAAGCTCCCGCTGGGCGGGACGGCGAGCAGCAAAGTCAAAATGGGTGCGAGAATCTTCACGACCGAACCGTATCTCGAATCCTCAACCGCGTCTATGACCGGAGTCATCTTCTGGACCTCGGAGATTTTCGTTCATGAGGTGGTTTATGATCTTCGAGTCATGGCGCCGGATCAGCAGCTCCGTATTACTTCACCCGGGCAGCCACTCGGAGACGAAGTGGAGGAAAAGCTTCGCGAGGGCCTCGATGCTTGCCCCGACCTGGCTTTCGCCCACCTTGTCGATGTCGAGGTTCTGGATCAGGGTGAGGGGCCGGGAATGGTGCTCTTCGTATGGCTGGTTCCGGCCGCAATGAGGTCGATGCGTGCCGCCCTCAACCTGGTTTCCGAAACCGTCGCGAAGGCTCTGCCTGAAGACCGCTTTCTCGACGTTGTGATCCTCAACTCGGCGCCCGAGTTGCTGCCCGATATCGAACGGGCCGGGTGCTTGTTCGCCGAACCGCACTCAGATGAAAGGAGACTCGCCCTGGCTGCTGCATCCAAAAATATAGGTGCGGATTGATCGGTTGCCATCTGTGCTTGCCATGATGATGGGGCCGCCCGTACAATAGGCGCCGGAAAACGAGGAGAAAAATATGGAGATCGAACGGCTGGAGGAGAAGGGCGTCACCGTCGTTGCGGTGCGCGGCGTCATCAACTTTGGCGAATCGGCACGCCAGTTCTCTTCATACCTCGCGGATTTGCTAGACGCTGGGGTGCCGGCAGTGCTGGTCGACATGTCGGGGATCGACCACGTCGATTCGACAGGGCTCGGTGAATTGGTGGGCTACCTGCAGCGATTCGAAAAGGAAGGGCGGCGCCTGGCGTTGCTTCGGCCGCACCGCCGCATTCTCAGCCTCCTGCGGCTCACACGCCTGGACGAGATCTTCTCGATCTTCGAAGTTCGGAACGAAGCCATCGAGGCGCTTCAGCCGTCAGACTGAAATCTCGTAGCGCCAACCGAACGGATCGTCCTCCGTCCCGTTCTGGATTCCGACCAACACGTCATAGAGCTTCTGCCAGCGTTCGTCGAACGGGAACTCCCAATTTCGGTCGGCGTCGACGATGCTTTCGATCCAGGTAATCACAGCTGCAGTTCCGCAGCACGCGGCCGCCGAGAAATCGCTGAGCTCATCGATGGAGATCTTGCGCTCTTCCGTCGGCCATTTGAAGATCTCGGCCGCGATTTCGAGTAACGACTGGCGGGTGATGGAGCGCAATATGCTCGGAGAATCAGGCGTCAGGAGGGCGTCGCCCTTGAATGCCAGGAAGTTGGCGGCGCCGACTTCTTCGATGTACTTGTGTTCAGCGGGGTCGAGGTAGATCGCGTCAACGAATCCTGCCTTCTTTGCCTCGGAGCCGGGGTGGAACGAAGCGGCATAGTTGCCGCCGGCTTTGATATGCCCCGTTCCGCTCGGAGCGGCGCGATCGAACCGACTGACCATGAACGATTTGCCCTGGTCGGGCCCGAAACCGCCTTTGTAATACGGACCGACAGGGGTCACGAAAATCCTGAATACGTAGTCGGTCGCCGCCTTAACACCGACGTTGTCGCCGATCCCAACATAAAAGGGCCGCAGATACAGAGATGCGCCACTGCCATACGGCGGCACGTAGGGGTGGTTGGCCGCAACAACCTCCTCGATGCCGCGGAGGAACAGCTCTTCGGGGACCTCCGGACCTCGGAGGTACCGCGCGCCTTCGTTGAGTCGATGTGAGTTGTCACGCGGACGGAAGGCGTAGATCTTGTCGTTGTTACCGCCAAAGACCTTCATGCCCTCGAAGAGCTGCTGCCCATAGTGCAGGCATTGGCTGCCCTCGGGGAGGTGCATGGTGTTGTCCTCGACCAATCCCCGCGCCCTCCAGATACCGTGCTGGTAAACCGCTTCGAACCGGTATGGGCAGGCAATGTAGTCAAAGCCAAGGTTTGAAAAATCGAGATCGGCCGTTCTGCGCTCTCCCGGGAAGTAGTACTGCGGTTTGTCCATCTAACCTCCGTTCAGTAGAACGCTGGGCATTTGCCGTGGGTAGCTGTGGTCATCGTTGCCGATATTGACAACGACACCCGGGGGACAGGATACCCGGTCCCGACCCGTTTGCGCCACTTCATGATCTGAGAGAGAATAAGCGCCACATATGTCATCTCCAGGAGACAGAGGGGCACCGAGTTCGCATCGAGACCTGGTAACAATTTGGCATCGAGCTTGCAAAGATATAGTTGACCCAATGAAAGGGGAGAAAATGAAAACGATGAAAACCACTTCGATCATCACCGTGTTGGCGCTGGTCGGCGTCGCCATGACTCTGGTGAGCTGTTCCTCCGCCACACCGACTGATACTCCCGGAGTTGAACGGATGGGGGCCTCCATTCTCAGGCAGTTTGGGCCTGAACTCTGGACGGTGCTCGGCTATCGATTCGCAAATTCCCAAATCAGTGACGAGTGGATGATCCTCGAGCTGTCGCTGAGCTCACCGGGCGGCCAGGTCGCCAAGGTTCGTCGAGAAGACGTCTCCCTTCGTACTCCCGAAGGCAACACGCTGCCGCTGCCGACCCAAAAGGAGTTCAACGAGGCCTATGGCTCGCTGCGTTCGACTATCGCCAAGGCAAACGTCAACCGCGATCCCTTGAATTACTTCCCAGCGGACCGGGAACCCTGCAATATCCAGTTCTTCGTGACGCCGGGTGCCGGGGTTGCATTTGACGAGGTCGTTTTGAACGATCGACGGGCCTGCATGGGCCGCTTCTTTTTCAACGTCCCAGGCGGAATCCAACCCGGTCGCTGGGTCTTCGGAATCGACCTGCCCGAGAGCGAGATTCGCATCCCGTTCGAATTGGGAGAGTGACCCTCCCTCCCGCCCGGGTACAGGGAACAGGGCACAGGTCCCACCCGGCCCACCCCGTTCTCTGAAATCGGGCGGGGGAGGATGGGCGGCCCTGAACCCTGTACCTTGAACCCTGAGCCCGGGTGGGTGGGCGGTCAGGGGAAAAGCCCCCGATGCTTGTAGACGCTCGCGATCTTGTTGATCGCGCTCACCATGGATGCGGTTCGAAGATCGATGCCTTCGTGTCGTTGTTTGATTTCCCGGATCTCGTTGTAGGCCTTGGTCATGGTCTCCTCGAGACCGGAGTTGACGAGGTCGATTTCGTCGGCCCCACGCGCAAAATCGTTAATCTCGCTGTCGCTGAACGATGTTCCAGTGGCGTGCTCGATGGCGTTGAGGATCTGGCGGGCCGCCTTCTCTTCGAAACGTTTCTCCATGCGACCGAACCGGACGTGCTGGAGATTCTTGAGCCACTCGAAATAGGAGACCGTGACCCCGCCGGCGTTGATGAACGCGTCCGGCACCACCATGACGCCATGCTCGTGAAGGTGCTCGCTGGCTTCGGCCGTCACCGGACCGTTGGCCGCCTCGGCGACGATCTTTGCCTGGATACGCGAAACGTTGTCCATCGTGATGGCGTTTTCCAGCGCAGCCGGCACCAGGATGTCGCAGTCGAGCTCGAGGCCATTATCGCGCTGATCGAGGTTCTGGGCACCGGGAAAATCGAGCAGGGAGCCGGTCTCGCGTCGGTGAGCCATCACCTCTTCGACCTTCATACCGCTGGGTGAGGAAATGGCGCCCTCGTACTCGATGAGCCCGACGATCTTCGCTCCACCCTCTTCTTCGAGGAACTTGGCGGCGTGATAGCCGACGTTGCCGAGGCCCTGAACCACCACCCGCTTACCCTCGAGACCTGGGCTAAGGTCAAGCGGTCGCATGTCGCGACCAAGGCTGCAGACCTCGCGCAAGGCGAAGAACACGCCCCTCCCGGTGGCCTCGGTGCGTCCCCGGATTCCGCCCTGTTGGATCGGCTTCGCCGTCACACACCCGAGGCCGTTGATGTCCTGAGGGGCGAGGGTGGCGTAGGTGTCGGCGATCCAGCCCATTTCGCGTGGACCGGTTGCGAAGTCCGGCGCCGGGACATCGAGGCCCGGACCGATGAAGTTCTTTTTGAAGAGCTCGAAGGTGAAGCGGCGGGTAATCCGTTCGAGCTCGCGCTCCGAGTATTCGTGGGCCGAGATCTTGACCCCGCCCTTGGCACCGCCAAACGGCACGTCGACGATCGCGCACTTGTAGGTCATGAGAGCGGCCAGGGCCATCACCTCGTCCTCGTTGACCATCGCGGCGTAGCGGATGCCGCCCTTGGTGGGAAGCATGTGGTGGCTGTGCTCTGCCCTCCAGGCGTGCAGGACCTGGATCTCGCCGCTGTCGCGTTTGATCGGGAAGGTGAAGTGGATGACGTTGTTGATCTCTTTGATCTGGCTGAGAAGGCCCGCCGAATGATCGGTCAGCGCCGCGGCGCGATCGAAATTCGTGTTGACCTGGTCGAAGAAGCTGATCGGAGCGTTCATTGTGTCCTCCGTCATTCGCGATCGAAAGCAAGATGATAGCAGGCGGGTTGGATTGAGGCCGGGCGCCTCTGCCCTGTCCAAAGACATTGAACGGTGCTTTCGGGCGAGTTCCTCTCTGCGTTCTACAATCCGAGGCCGACCATCTGTTCGGTGGGCGGTCTGAATCGATCTCGCGGCCACTCGAGGGCCTCGTCAATTCCCTCGATCATGGCAGGTTGGTCCTCGGGGATTCTCCCTCGGACATCGAGGAAGTTGCTGATGTGATCCGACAGCAGAACCGTCGGCCCCTGCAGTTTGTCTAACAAGAGCCGGGTCTCTTCCAGCGCCTGGTAAGGGTCGAGCAACGTGAGGTCCCCCCGCTGCCACCTCTCGCACCACTCGGTGCCGAGGGCTGGAACGAACGTGCGCAATCGAACGAAATCCGGGCTGGCTCTGTTGAGGACTGCGGCGCTGCCGTCGGCGTGCTCGCGCCAGCGCTCGAGCCCTGCCACGCCGACCATCAAATAGACCGAGAGCTCGATGCCTGCTTCCATCACGTGATTGAAAGACTGAACGGCCGACTCCGGATCCACGCCCTTGTGGATCTGCTCCAGCGTCACCGGGTCGCCGGACTCGAGTCCGGAGTGGACTCTCGTGATGCCGGCGTCACCAATGGCCTGCCATTCACTGTGATCCTTCTTGGCCAAAAACCTGGCCGAACCGTACATCGTGATCCGCTCGAGGTGTGGGAACCGCTCTCTGGCGGCGGCGCCGATGGCGACCAGGGTGTCGGTGGGGAGGGCCGCGGTGTTGCCGTCTGCGAGGAAGATCGTCCGTACACCGGCTCCATAGGCGTCGAGCGCCATGTCCAGATCTTCGACGATTTCTTCCACCGGTCGTTTCTTGAACTTCTTGTCGCTGTACATCGAGCAGAATGCGCAGCGGTTGTGGGGGCAGCCGACAGTGGCCTGGATGATCAGGGATCCGGCCTCGGACGGCGGCCTGTACACTATGCCCTCGTACCTCATGGGAAGATATTATCCCGGAAACCGGGTCATCTCTCAGGGATGGGAAGGAGCGATCGATGTCCAATCCGACCAACCGGCAGTGGCGGCTGGCCGCCAGACCTCAGGGCCTCATCGAGGAGTCCGATTTTGAGTGGGTGGAGGAATCGGTTCGAAGTCTCGAAGACGGCGAGGTGCTGGTACGAAACATCTACCTCTCTCTGGACCCCGCCAACCGCGGCTGGGTGCGCGAGACGGCGTCCTATGTCGAACCGGTTCAAATCGGTGATGTCATGCGGGGGCTCACGATCGGAGTCGTTGAGGAATCTCGAAACCAACGCTTCTCCAAGGGCGACATCGTCTCAGGGACGATTGGCTGGCAGGACTACGGCATCTCGACCGGCTCGGATCTGCGGGCGATGCGGCCCGGAACACTGCCCCTCACCGCCTACCTGGGGCTCTTCGGCATGGTGGGTATGACGGCTTACTTCGGGCTCCTCGATGTGGGCAAGCCCAAGGCCGGTGAAACTCTCGTCGTCTCCGGCGCCGCCGGGGCGGTGGGGTCCATCGTCGGCCAGATCGGCAAGATCGTCGGCTGCCGGGTGGTGGGCCTCGCCGGCAGCGATGCCAAGTGCTCCTGGCTCACCGATGAGCTCGGCTTCGACGCGGCCATCAATTACAAGACCGAGAGCGTCGCTCGGAAGCTCCACAAACACTGTCCCGACGGCATCGACGTCATTTTCGAAAATGTCGGCGGTGAGATCCTCGATGCCGAGATGATGTGGATCAACAACTTCGCGCGGATCGTGATCTGTGGACTCATCTCCGGCTATAACGCCACCGAACCGGCTCCCGGGCCGTCTTCCTTTCCGTTGGTCCTGATTCGACGGGCGCGGGTCGAGGGTTTCATAGTCATTGATTTTGCGGACCGCTACGGCGAAGCCGTGGAAAAACTGAGCGAGTGGTACGACGAAGGGCGGCTGAAATACAGGGTCGACGTTTACGACGGTCTCGAAACGGCGCCCCGGAATATCAACCGCCTCTTCGACGGCTCGCACGACGGCAAACTCATCATCAAGGTATCGGACGAGCCATGATCGAGTTCTGTGGATGGTTTGTCGTCAAAGACCCTGATCGAGCGTGGTGATGCCGTCGACGACCCTGCACACGTGGACTGCATAGTCGTCAGCGTAGGCCGGATGGCTCCTGGGGAAACCGGTTCGGACGGCATTTTCGAGGGCCTTCACGCTGTCCGCTCGCACCAGGGCGCCGGCCGCGCCCTTGTCGCCGCCGCCGAGCATTCGCTCTCCGAGGACGCCGGGGACGGTACGGGCGATATCGCACATGGTCTCCAGCTCGGGCCCGGAGATCTTGTACTTGTCCCGCAGCCCGATCCCGTCCTCACGAAAGACCCGGCCGACGGTTTCGATATCCCCGGCCTTCCACGCCTCGAGCATGGTCGAGAACCGCTGCTGAGCGTGGAAGATGTAGGTCAGTCGATCACAATGGTCGGGGTGGGTGATTCCAAAGCTGTCGAGAATCCGGTCGTACAACTCGTTTGACCGCACATCTGCGAGGCAGGAGACTCCGAACTCGGACCGGAGCATCTCGGCGAACTCGTCGCACTCGGCCCGGCGAACCCGATAGGTGGATTTTTCGAGACCGGGCCGCACGGTGCCGGTATCGAGCCCGACGATTCGAAAGTCCTCGGTTTTCTCGCCGAGGGCCACATAGCGTACGGAACGGTCGCCTGGGTTGTAGTGGGTCCCCATGCCCTCCTTGGCGAAGAGGATCATGATCTGATCGAGCTGGCCGCAGGGGGAACCGATGTAGTCGTTCTCCACCGCCTGCGCCAGGTCGACGATTCGTAGTGGATCGTCGATCTCGATCCCGTTGGCATCCAGCAGAGACAGGATGAGGTTGAGGGTCAGTGAGGCCGAGCGCGACATCCCTCCTCCCGGGATATTGCCGTGCAGAACGATGTCGACACCCCTCGAGAGGGCGATGCCTTCGCCGTTCAAGACGTGGTCAACACCGTACGGAAAGCGGGCCCATGTGTCGGCGATCTCGGGGCTCTTCGGTGCGGGTACCTTGCCGGGTTTGAATGAGATGACTCCGTCACCGGGAAAGTTGCCGCTCAGCAGCCGCACGCGGCCGGTTTCATTCGGTTTGAACGCAAGCCAGATAAAACGGTCGGTACCGACCCCGAAGAGCTCGGTGCCGTTGTAGTCGCCGTGCTCGACCCCGAGGCAGAAACGGGAGGACGATCGCCGGATCGTGCCCCCGGCGATGTCCAACCCCGATTCCAAGGCCAGCCGTCCAAGCTCGGCGATCGCATCTGCGTCGTCCGTGTGCGCCATTTTTCTCTCCGGCCGCCTACCAGAAGATCACGTACAGGGTCAGGGTCAGGAGGACCACCGCGCCGCCGAAAACCATGGTCCGCGGATCGGTCCGCATGTCCATATCTTCGTTCACCGGCAAGGTCACGGGCTGCGGCAGCGGCTTGAGCAAGGTCATGATTGTCAGCACGGCGAGGATCACGAAGAAACAGATCGCCATACGGTTCAAAAAGGCGATATTCGGCGTGAAGTACTTGAGCGCCCCGTAGAGGATCGGGTTGATGATGAGACCGACGGTGCCGCAGGCGCGCGGTGCGCGGTGGACGAGCACCCCGAAGAGGAAGATCGACAGGATGCCGGGGCTGATGAAGCCCTGGAACTCCTGGATGAAGGTGAAGATGCCGCCGAACTTCGGGTTGTCCAGCCTTGGTGCGATCAACACTGCAATGAAGACGAAGGCCACCACGCAAATCCGGCCGACCGACACGAGCTCGAACTGCGAGGGTTCCTTTTTGATCTTGCGGTAGATGTCCATCGCGAAGATCGTCGAGGATGAGTTCAACATCGATGCCAGCGAGCTCACGACGGCACCGAAGATGGCCGCCAGGACAAAGCCCTTGAGGCCAAAGCCTGCCGGCAGCAGATTCTTGATGAGCACGGGGAACGCGGCGTCATAGTCGCGCAGCACCAGCTCGTGGACTGCCGAATTTCTCGCTCCACCGGCTGCCTCGGCCAGCAGGGCCCTGTTGGCGTCGAGGATGCTCAGCGGGTGGAAATCTGCGGTCGGTGCGGCAGCACCCAACCGCCCTGCGTTGTAGGTCAGGATGCGGCCGGCGTCGCCGGTATGGGAGGTCGCAAAGACCTCACTGAACCGAAAAACCGTGGCGTCCTCAGGCGGGTTCGTCCTGGCGGCTTCGAGGCGTTTGTTGATGGCTTTGATGTCGTTGACGAAGAGGGCTTCATTGGGGTCGGGTTTGACCTCGTCCGAAAGCTCGGCGTACAGATCCGGGGCAAACGTGGCGATGGCCTTGGCGTTTTTGACGACCGCCGCCGTCTCCAGATCCGAGGTGAAGAGGTTATAGGCGAGGATGCCGGGGATGACGACGACAAACGGGATCAGGAGCTTGAGAAAGGCGGCGAAGACAACTCCCCGCTGACCTTCGGCGAGTGATTTGGAGCCCAGGGTCCGCTGGGTGATGTACTGGTTGAGGCCCCAGTAGAAGAAGTTCGGGATCCACAGACCGACCACCAGGGCCGTCCACGGAACCTCGGGGTCGTCGGGTGGGCGGACCATGTGGAGCTTGCCCGCTTGCCAGTCACCGGCGTTCAAGAGCTGCAAACGCTCGATCGCGCCGGCGTCGGCCAGCTGGGCCGGATCGACTGCGGTCGTTGCCGTGGCGGCCAACGCAGACGGATCGGCGTTTCCAAGGAGCTTCATCGCGAGATACGCAATGATCGCGCCGCCGACGATCAGGGCGGTGCCCTGGATCAAATCAGCCCACGCGCAGGCTTTGAGTCCGCCCGCAAAGACGTAGACCGCAGCCAGACAGCCGATGATCCAACAGCCGACCGTGATGCTGCCGAGATCCAGACCAAAGAGGGCCTGACCCTGGAAGTTGACGGTGATCACCTTGGCCCCCGAGTAGATGACCGACGCCGTGGGCACCCCGACGAGGATGATCAGCGTCGAAATCGCCATTACCATGCGGGCGAATGGGTTGTAGCGGTACTCGAGGAACTCGGGAATCGTGAAGATGCCGCTCTTCAGAAACGTCGGCACGAAGAGGAAGGCGACGACCACGAGGGTGATGGCGGCCATCCACTCGTAGCTGGCGATGGCCATTCCCAGCCAGTCCGCGGCCTTGCCGCTCATGCCGACGAACTGCTCGGTGGAGATGTTGGCCGCGATCAGGGAGAAACCGACCAGCCACCAGGTGAGACCTCGGCCGGCGAGGAAATAGTCCCGAGCGCCGTGCTCACCATGGATCTCCTCACCCCGGCTCTGCCAGAGGCCGATGCCGATGACGACGACCACAAAAATCACGAAAACGATGATGTCGATGATGCCTACACCCACGATGTCTCCCATTCATGTGTTGATCGAGCGAGTTTGCATCGGCTGTCGCCGATCGTCAACGAACAGCGGGAGGATTCGACGCCGTTCATATCGCTGAAAACCTGTAGACAGTCGTCGTCTCGTAAACCTCGCCCGGCCGCAGGACCGTCGTTGGAAACTCCGGTCGGTTGGGCGAGTCCGGGAAGTGTTGGGTCTCCAGACAGAAAGCGCAGCGGCGCCCGTAGACCGTGCCGTCTTTGCCGGTGAGACTGCCGTCGAGGAAATTCGCGGTATAGAACTGGACACCTGGCTCGCGGGTCAGGACCTCCATCACGCGACCGGTGGTCGGTTCGAAGACCCTGGCCGCAAGAGACAGGCCAGAACCGTCCTTATTCATGACCCAGTTGTGGTCGTAGCCGCTGCCGAACTGAAGCTGTGTGTCGTCATCGTCGATCCGTTTGCCGATCGCGACTGGTTGGCGGAAATCCATCGGCGTGCCCTCGACCTCGCGAATTTCACGGGTGGGGATGAGGCCGCCGTCGACAGGAGTGAAGTGATCCGCGTTGATCAGCACCTCGTGGTCCAGAATGTCGCCGCCGCCAGCGCCGGCCAGGTTGAAGTACGAGTGATTTGTCAGATTGACGTGAGTCGGCTTGTCGGTCGTGGCGCTGTAGTCAATTCGCAACTCGTTTTCGTGGGTCAAGGTGTAATCGACGGTGACCTCCAGCCGTCCCGGGTAACCCTCCTCACCGTCTGCGCTGACGTGGGTCAGCTGTAGCTGGGGGCCCTCGGGCAGAGATCGTGTCTGCGCCGCCCACCGGGCCTTATCGAAACCAGAAAGTCCGCCGTGCAGGTGATTCTCATTGTTGTTCTGGGCGAGGGCGTAGGTCTGATCATCGAGGGTGAAAACCCCGTTGGCGATCCGATTGCCGTACCGCCCGACGATGGCGCCGAAGTAGGGGTGTCCCGCGAGATAGCCGTCGAGATCGTCGAATCCGAGGACGACATCGGTGAGACGTCCGTTTCGATCCGGCGCCGTCAGCGAAGTGACGATGCCGCCATAGGTCGCGATGGATGCCCGCATGCCGTTTTCGTTGGTCAGGAGGTAGAGATCGACCGCTCGACCGTCGGGCAAATCACCAAACGGTTTCTTGACGACTCCGGCAGCCGGTGTGTCCGCATTCATAGTCAATACGGACCTTATGATAACCGGATCGTTTCCCATCTACGGCGCACGACACGGTCCACTGTCTGGCAAAGAACACCTTTCTCCGAGACCAGGATCACGGACGAGAGCCTATCAGTCTTTCTTTTCTTTTCGTCAATTTTTCTTCTATTTCTTTTGAAGCTCGGGAGGCCGCCAAGTCATGCTGCGGCCCCTGCAAGGTGGCTCAGATGGAGCTTTTGGTAGGGATGGTGAGACGAGAAGATGCAATGATATCAGGTATCAATAGAGTATAAATTGGCCAATTCAAAAATGTGGTCTCTCGAAAAACCCTGCTGCAGAAGATCTCTTGGATTTTTCCGCACTGGCCCTTGCGCTTTTTAAAATTTGGGATTATCTTTTATTTCTTAGGAACCATCAATGCTGACCACGGATCAACCCGTCGCTCTCAAGGCCGCCTTGAGACACGACACGATTCGGCGAGCCATCGAGATCAACGGCCAGGTCAGCATCGCCGACCTCAGGGATCGCCTCGGCGTCTCGGAAGTCACCATCCGTGAAGACCTCAAGTATCTCGAAGGCAGGGGTGTGCTGACCCGGGTCCGTGGTGGCGCGGTGGTGTCGCGCAACGGTGCCATGGAGATGTCGCTCGAAGAGACCAGCACCACCAACCACGCCGAAAAGAAGGCGATCGCCGCACGCGCGGCCGCGATGGTCGAAAGCGGTCAGACCATCATCATCGATGTCGGCAGCACCACTACTGAGTTGGCCAAAGCGCTGAGACCGGATCTTTCACGAGTCGTGGTGATCACCAACGGCCTCAACATCGCCCTCATCCTCGAGGCGTTGCCCGGTGTATCGGTGATTGTCACCGGTGGGACCCTGCGGCCGCTTCAGCACTCACTGGTCGCCCCCATGGGGACCCTACTCCTCGACCAGCTCAAAGCGGACGTGGCCTTTCTCGGCTGCAACGGGGTCGATCCTGCCCGTGGCTTCACCAACACCAATATCGCCGAGGCCGAGATCAAACAGGCCATGGTGAGGTCGGCCAGTAAAACGGTTTTTCTGGCCGACCACGACAAGATCGGACAGGTGGCGTCGGCGTTTGTTGCCGAAATCTCGGGTGCGGATCTTCTGATCACGGATGACGGTGCCGATGCATCGGTTCTGAGCAACTTGAACGGCGATGGACTCGCCATCGAGGTAGTCCGTCTGAACGGCAAATGAGCGAAGGAAAAAAAAGAACCGGAGGAGGTTAATGATGACCAGAGGAAAGTGGATCGGTGTTGCACTTGTCATGCTGCTGCTTTTCAGCGGATCGGCCTGGTCCCAAACCACGGGCAGCATTCGAGGGAGGACCGTCGACGTTGACGGCCAGGCCCTGCCGGGGGTCATCATTGTGGTTACCGGCGATATCCTCGGCTCGGCCCAACGAGGCACGGTAACGAGCGCGTCCGGCGGCTTCTCGTTCCCGGCAATGCCTGTGGGCACCTACACGGTGACGGCGAGCCTCGACGGATTCCAGACGCAGGCTGCCGAGGACGTGAGGGTCGGCATCGGTGCGGTGGCGACGGTCGATTTCAGCATGCCGGAAGCGTTTTCGGAAGAGATCACCGTCATCGCCGAGACGCCGGTCATCGATACCACGACCCCCAGCTTCGATGCGGCCTACGAATTCGATACGATCAAGGACCTGCCGACCAGGGGCAACTTCTACGACACCCTCGCGGTGATGCCGGGAGTGGCCGCGGACCGCGAGAGTATTTTCCTTCTCTCGCCCTTCGGCTCGGACGTGCAGTCGAACCAGTGGAACATCGACGGTCTCGACAGCACCTCGCCGGAGGCCGGTGATGTCCGGTGGTCGATGAACGACGAGCTGATCGCCGAGCTCCAGATGGTCGGAACCGGCGCCGGCGCCGAGTACGGCAACATGCTCGGCAGCGCGTTCAACGTCGTCACCAAGTCGGGCACCAACGAGTTCCACGGTTCGGGCGTCCTCGACTTCTGGGTCCCCGGCCTGGTCGACGAAAACGCGGTGGAAGAGGACGCGCCGGAAGGGGCGCAGACCTATCGCCTCGATCACCACAACAATCTCGTCTTTACCCTGGGTGGCCCGATCGTCAAAGACACGCTGTGGTTCTTCGCGGCAACGGAGTGGGGGCGCATGCTGGCCTACTGGCCATACGAAGAGGAGTTCCCCGGTCAGGAGGAGACCACCTGGGACAACTACGATCTCAAGCTCACCGCGCAGTTCGGCAACAACCACCGCCTCAACCTACGGGTCGGCCACCACGACTACGTGTCCCCATCTGTGGGCGATGTGTTCTCCGAACCAACGAACTGGGGGGTGGACAACACCACCACCAAGATGTTTTCCCTGGATTACAACGCTGTCCTCGGCGACAAGACCTTTCTCGAGGTGAAGGCGGGCGGTTGGCGCACAGACGCCCTCTGGGGACCCCAGCACCCTAGCGATGAGTTGATGTACGTCGACACGACCGTCGATCCTTGGGTGTACTCTGGTGGGATGTGGTGGGCCTATGAATGGGACCCGCAGACCGACGACGTCGAGGCCGTCCTCACACAGCACGCCGACGACTTCCTCGAGGGCGACCACGCCTTCCGCTTCGGCGTCGAGTACAAGCAGGGCAGCGCGAACACCAAGCTCTTTAACACCAGCTACTACTACCAGGCGGAGTCCTACTACTACGACTACTACAACTACGAATACGTCTACTATGACTGGCAGGGCTTGTATTACCAGCCGCCGTTCTACTACGGTGCGATATCGGAGTCGATCGGAGCTTTCGTAACAGACAGCTGGCAAGTTTCCCCCAAGCTGACTCTCGAACTCGGTGTCCGCTACGACAACCACCAGGTCCGGATCCCCGACTACCCCCGCCTCGACGCGGACTCGAACCCAACCGGTGAGATCATCGAGGGCCGTGACATGGTCGACTGGACCAGCGTCGACCCGCGCTTCGGCTTTGCCTGGCAGCCGACCGGTGACGGCAAGACCCTCATCCGCGGCTCGATCGGGCGATTCCACGCAGGATCCGTGTTCGGCCAGTGGTACTGGCCGCCGCCCGAAATGCCGGCCCTTGAGGGGTACTGGCTCAATTGGGACGGCGAGTGGGAGCAAACTTGGACATGGGAGGCCTCCGACGCCTTACTGGTCGATGACACCAAGAATGCTGAGACCTGGGAGTACACCCTCGGGGTGGAGCACCAGGTGGGCGCGACCAGCACGATCGGCGTACAGGCGGTCTACAAGAAGACCAAGAACCTCATCGGCTGGCACATCCTCGACGATGCGGAGTATGAAAACTTTAGCTACACCGATCCCTGGACCGGACAGGAATTCTCGCTCCGCGACTACGGCGAGCAGGGACCGACAACAATGAAGGGCAACAGTTCCGGGCCTGGAGCGAACGGCGGCGATCGCCCGTACGAGCAGGAATACCAGGGATTGATATTTACCTACAAGAAACGGTTCAGCAATAACTGGGACATGTATGCCTCCTACACCTACTCCAAGTCGGAGGGCCTGAACCCGAGCTTCCTGGACTGGGGCAGCCAGGGCTATGTTATGTACTGGTTCAATGACGAGACTGATCCCAACAGCCACATCAACGCGGACAAGGCTCTCAACGCCGACCGCCGGCACATGATCCGGGTGGTAGCGAACTACATTGCTCCGTGGCAGATCAAGTTCAGCACCGTGGTCAATTTTCAGACCGGTCGGCCCTACGACCGTTACACGTGGGTCCAGTTGCCGAGCAACCCGTGGCAAACGACCCAAATCATCGCCGAGCCGGCCAGCTACGAACAGCGGTACCCGGACCAGTTCCTGTGGGATCTCAGCATCGGCAAGCACTTCAATACCGGCAGGGGAACGGAACTCAGCCTCGACCTGCAGATTCTCAACATCCTCAACGACGATGCGGTCGAGGGCTGGAGGAGCCGAGAGTTCACTCCCGACGACGGTCCTGTGCCCAGCCTCTGGGTCCTGCCGCGGCGGGCCGAGCTTCGATTGAGGTTCCAGTTCTGATCGAGGATTTTTCGACGACGAGCCCGCTTCGGCGGGCTCGTCTTTTTTCTGGATCGAAGAACCGGGCCTTGGTAAAAAGATCTTGGTTTGATTGGAATGGAACGGAGGAGTGACGTGACTTGGACAAGAGCTCGAATCGCGAAGGTGATGGTGATCGCGCTCGGTTGTGCGGCGGTAGGCTGCGGCGGAGGCTTCACGCACGAACCGCACCCGGACTGGGAGAACCCGCAGATGATCGGGCGCAACAAGGAGGCGCCTCGGGCCACCGCGATTCCGTTCGCAGATCCTGAGGCTGCGCTGGAGAGGGACCCGGTTGCGTCTCCCTGGAATGTCTCGCTCAATGGCGAGTGGAGCTTCAGCTGGGCCGAGAACCCGGCCTCGAGACCGGTTGATTTCTTCCGTCTGGATTACGACGTCAGCTCCTGGGATCTTATTCCGGTTCCCGCGAACTGGCAGCTGCATGGCTACGGCTACCCGATCTACACCAACGTCCGCTACCCCTGGGGCGAGCCCGACCCGCCGCGCGTGCCACACGACTTCAACCCGGTGGGTTCATACCGCCGGACATTCACGGTGCCGGAGGACTGGGATGGCCGACAGGTCTACCTCCATTTCGGCGGCGTGAGCTCGGCCTTCTACCTGTGGGTCAACGGTCAGGAGGTCGGCTACAGCCAGGGCAGTCGCACCCCTGCTGAGTTCAACGTAACCGAGTATTTGGTAGAGGGCGATAATATGGTTGCCCTCGAGGTCTACCGCTACTCGGACGGCTCCTATCTCGAGTGCCAGGATTTCTGGCGTATCAGCGGCATCTTCCGCGATGTTTCGCTCTACTCGTGGGACGACCTTCACATCCGAGACTTCCAGGTCCACACCGATCTCGACGAGAGCTACGAAGATGCAGAACTCGGTGTCGATGTGTGGGTCCGAAACCTGGGCGCCGAGGCTCAACCACTCACCGTCGAGGCGCAGCTCTTCGATGCCAACGGCAAGCTGGTCATTGATGGAATGGCTGCGTCAGCCGAGGTCAACGCCGACGGAGAGGTCACTGTGCGGCTCGACAGCCACATCATCGACCCGCCGAAGTGGTCGGCCGAGGAGCCGAACCTCTTCCGCCTGGTCGTGACCCTCTCGGATGCGGATGGCTCCGTCGTCCAGTCGGTGTCAAGCAACGTCGGCTTCCGCGAGGTCGAGATCGCCGGCGGACAACTCCTGGTCAACGGTGTCGCGGTGCTGATCAAGGGCACCAACCGTCACGAGCACGATCCCGACACTGCCCACGTCATGAGCACCGAAGGGATGATCCAAGACATCCTGATCATGAAGCAGCACAATATCAACGCGGTTCGCACCTCGCACTACCCCGACGTGCCCGAGTGGTACGACCTCACCGATCTCTACGGTCTTTACATCATCGACGAAGCCAACATCGAGTCGCACGGCATAGGGTACGACCCGGACAAGACGCTGGGCAACAAACCGGAGTGGGGGGAGGCCCACCTCGACCGGACGATCAGCATGGTCGAGCGCGACAAGAACCATCCCAGCATCATCATCTGGTCGCTCGGGAATGAGGCCGGCGACGGCGTCAACTTCACCGCGAATGCCGACTGGATCCGCGAACGCGACCCGTCACGGCCCGTCCACTACGAGCGCGCCGAGCTCGGTCCCAACACCGATATCTACTGCCCGATGTACGAGCGGATCCCCGATATCGTCGAGTACGCGGAGACCTATGATGACCGGCCGTTGATCCTCTGCGAGTACTCGCACGCGATGGGCAACAGCAACGGTAACCTCAAGGACTACTGGGACGCCATCTACAAGTACGAAAGGCTGCAGGGCGGCTTTATCTGGGACTGGGTCGACCAGGGTCTGCGGCAGCCGATTCCCGGCCGTCCCGACGAGTTCTACTTCGCCTTCGGCGGCGACTTCGAGCCGCCCGGCGTCTACCACGACGACAACTTCCTGATGAACGGCTTGGTGTCTGCGGACCGGGTGCCCCACCCCGGGCTCCTCGAGCTCAAGAAGGTCTACCAGTTCATCACGGTCACGCCGGTCGATCTTGCCCGTGGTGAGATCGAGATCAACAATGGATTCGCCTTCATCGACCTCGGCGGATTCGAAGGGTTCTGGGAGATCCAGGGCGACGGCAATGTGGTGGCTTCAGGGAGGCTTCCGAGCCCGAAGGCCGCACCGTTCGAGAGTCAAACCCTGCGGCTCCGGCTGCCGGCCGTCGAACCGCAGCCGGGGGTCGAATACTGGCTCGATCTGAGCTTCCGGCTCGCGCAGGACTCGCCATGGGCCGATGCGGGTCACGAGGTTGCGTGGGAACAGTTCAAGCTGGATCTCGAAGCTGCCGCTCCGGACATGGATGTGGCCGGCATGCCCGCCCTCCAGGTCGCGGAAGGAGGCGATCAGATCACCGTCTCGGGTGATGGCTTCACGGCTCGATTCGACGTTGCCACGGGAACGATCGCCTCGTTGGTGTCGGGAGACGTCGAGCTCGTCAGCTCCGGTCCCCGGCCCAACTTCTGGCGCCCCCCGACCGACAATGATCGCGGTAACGACTTTCCAAAACGGTGCGCGCCGTGGAAAACAGCGACCGGGAACTGGCGCGTGACCGGGTCTGCGGTCGAAAGCTCGAACGCGGCCGAGGTCAAAGTGAAGTTCGAGGGCTCGTTCCCAGATATCGATTCCACCAACCAGGTCGTTTACACCGTGCTCGGCAGTGGCGACATCGTCGTCGAACACTCCTTCACGCCGGGTGATGGGGAGCTTCCCGAGGTGCCACGGTTCGGCATGCAGCTCGTGGTTCCGGGCGGGTTCGAGACCGTGACCTGGTACGGCCGCGGTCCCCACGAGAGCTATTGGGACCGCAAGGCCGGCGCCAGGGTCGGCCTGTGGTCGGGCACCGTCGACGAGCAGTTCGTCGACTACTCGGAGCCCCAGGAGAACGGCAACAAGACCGACGTGCGCTGGGTGTCGCTGACCGACGAAGACGGTTCGGGCCTTTTGATCGTGGGTGAGCCCTTGATTGGCTTCTCAGCCCACCACTACGCCACCGACGACCTCGAAACCGCCAAGCACAGCTTCGAGATGGAATACCGCGAGGACATCACTCTCAATGTCGACCTGGAGCAGACCGGGGTCGGCGGAGATACGAGCTGGGGGGCCCGGACCCACGACAAATACACCCTGTGGCCCGAGCCGATGAGCTACTCGTACCGACTGAGACCGTTGACGGCATCTGACTCTGCCATGGAGATAGCTCGAATCACGCGATGACCCGAATCTCCGGATGGAACCCGCGGGCCCGGCGCGCCGATCGGGCGGGACTCCGATGGGTTGTCGTCCCAGCGGTTGTCATCGCGTTGGGGTGTGCTCCCACACATGACCTTCGAATCGACGTCCCGGGTTATCCGCCGTGTTCCCCAGGGGCGGGTGGTGATCTCGGGACCTCGGCCCCCGCGGAGATCGCGGTCACCATCGACCTCGAGGACACCCGGCAAGAGATGCTCGGTTTCGGGGCATCGGATTGCTGGTCCATCCAGTTTGTAGGACGGTGGCCGTTGGAGAAGCGGGAGGCAATCGCAGATCTCCTTTTCGATACCGGTCTCGATGAGAACCGCCACCCTCGGGGCGCCGGGCTGTCGGTGTGGCGGTTCAACATCGGCGCGGGCAGCAGCCGACAGGAACATATCAGCAGGGTGTGGCGCCGCTCCGACACATTCCTCGATGACGATTTCAACGGCTACGACTGGAGTCGTCTCCCGGGCCAGAGATGGTTTCTCCACGCGGCCAGAGAGAGGGGAGTCGAGCGGTTCGTCGCCTTTGTCAACAGCCCGCCGATCCACATGACGAAGAACGGGAAGGCCTACTGTGATGCCACTACCGGCAGCACCAATCTCGGCGACGGCATGGAAGACGATTTTGCAGCGTACCTCGCCGGGATCGTGGCGCATTTTCGCGATGTGGAGGGGATTGGGCTCGGTGTGCTGAGCCCCTTCAACGAGCCCCAGTGGGACTGGGAAGCCGGCACCCAGGAGGGATGTCGCTATTCGATCGCAGACATGAAGAGGGTGATCGACGCCCTCGCTCAGGAACCGGATTTGGGGAATACCGAGATCGAGATTCCCGAGTCCGGCACCATCCTCGATATTGGCGCAGGAGAAAAGTATCTGCAGGCGTTCTTTGACACGGAAAGTGCCAGCTTTTCCGGAGATCGGGTTGCGCCCCGGCTGGCGAGCCACAGCTACAAAACGGATCTTCCGGCGACCGGCCTGGTGGATCGCCGGTTGGAGCTTCGCGCCGCACTCGATCGATACCCGGGTGTGCAATACGCCATGACCGAGTTCTGTCCGCTCGGCAAGCATGGGCATGGGCGCGATCTCGGCATGGACACGGCTCTCCTGGTCGCGCGGGTCATGCACTTCGACCTGGTTGTGGCGGGGGCGGCGACCTGGCAGTGGTGGCTCGCCGTTTCACCGTACGACTACAAGGACGGTCTCGTCTATATCGATAGGAATTTCGACGACGGTGATTTCTCCGCGTCGAAGCTGCTGTGGGCGATGGGGAACTACAGCCGTTTCGTGCGGCCGGGAATGGTCCGGCTCGACGTCCGTCGGTCGGACGATGCGACCCACGGGGACACCGTCGAAGAGCTGATGGTCTCCAGCTATCTCGACCGCGATCGGGGAATCGTCGCCACGGTCTTCATCAACTGGACGGGGGAGAGCGCGCCGGTGAGCCTCGCTGTCGAGGGTGGAGTGGTCAACGGTTGGATCCCGTACGTGACGAGCTCCGAAAGTGACCTTGATGCATCGTCCGAGGTGCCGTCGGACACGGCGGTGCTTCTTCCAGCGCGGTCTGTCGTGACGCTTGTCGGGCAGGTCGAAGAGTCGACCGACGAACTCAAAAAAGGGGCTTGAATATGTCCCGTGTCGTGCACGTTCTTTTCGGGTTCGTCTTGACGGGCTTGATCGCGAGCACCTGCGGAGCCTCAGAAGCGCCAACTCCGCGAGGGAGCGCTGGTTGTGGTTCGGAGTCGGTGCTGACCGCGGGCGAGTCGGCGGTCCTGACGCTCCAGGTGGGTGAACTCGAGCGCGAGTATCGTCTCCATCTGCCCCCCGGATATGACCCGGCGAAACCCGTTCCTTTGCTACTTGGCTTCCACGGCTACACGATCACGGCGGAGCGTTTTGAAAAGGAATACACCTCCTTCAGCCGGCACGCCGACGAAAAGGGATACGTCGTGGCCTATCCGCAGGCTACCGGCTTCGAAGTCGGCGGCAATCTCATCACGTCCTGGAACGACCTCGCGTGCAATGCCTCACCAGGCCCCCAGGGGTCCACGTGCACCGAAGGAGCCGTCGACTACCCGACGCCGCCCGAGTGCGGCGAGCCACGGGAGTGCGATTGGTGCTCGTGCTACGACGACGTCGGCTTTGTTTCCGCCCTTCTTGACGAGCTGGAACGCACGGTCTGTGTTGATCTCGATCGCGTATTCGCAACCGGCATGAGCAACGGTGCCATGTTTGTCCACCGCCTCGGCTGCGATTTGTCGGATCGTTTTGCCGCGATCGCCCCGGCTGGGGGCACGCTTCCCAGAGGCTTCAACTGCGCTCCGGGACCGTCGCCGAAAACCTCGATCATCAACTTCTTCGGTGTACGGGACAGGGTCGTGTCGCAGGACGGCACACCCGCGAGTGACGGTTTCCTCTACACCCCTTCGTCACAGGTCATGGCTGCCTGGGCCGGGCCGAAGTCGCAACAGTGCAGCTCGATAATCAGCCCCTACCCGACATCCAAGGACGGGATTCTGGACTTCGAGTGTATTCAGCACGCAAACTGCGCCAACGGCGCTGAAGTCGTAGACTGTCGGTGGAATGGTGGTCATGATTGGCCCCGCAAAGGTGATGACCAGTTCGGGATCGACGTGATCTGGGAGTTCTTCCAAAAGAATGGAAGGTAAGCGGATGAAATCTGCGCCGATTGACAAACAAGTCTTTTGGCCCGCGCTGATAGCCGTTGTCGCCGCCATCGTGCCACTCATGGCATTCCCGGATCAGAGCGCGGCAGTCCTCAACCGGGTAATGGACTTCATCACCCACAGCTTTGGTTTCGTTTTTCTCTGGTTCACCTTTGCGTGCCTGGCGGTTCTGTTGTGGT
>Ga0316193_10000603_pt1 | contig 22849 bp, 17 predicted proteins | sample MerIslsedime2_MG_FD_207735 | JGI IMG/M metagenome (GOLD analysis project Ga0316193, IMG submission 207735) | Coastal sediment microbial communities from Maine, United States - Merrow Island sediment 2 | ecosystem: Environmental > Aquatic > Marine > Coastal > Sediment | place: USA: Maine... | reverse complement strand
ATGGTTGTCTCCTTCCTATCTTCCATTCGGTGACGGTAGAAGAACTTCGCGGTGGGCGACCGGGGACCCTGACAAGGGCCCTGGGTCCAGCCCAAAGTCCTGAGCAGAAAACAACCTGTCAGTCCTCCCCCGCGAGATGAACGAAACCTTAGGGGTAGAGTTTCATCTTAGCCGATTGTTGCGGGCAATACCCACCCGGGTGGGACTCTTGCCTACCTGTGTGGGTGGTCATATGGAGGCCCAGAGCTTTGAATGTGGGGAAACATCCGGGCCGTTGTCGCGTCTAATGTTCTGATACCACGAGGTAAACCCGACCGAAGGGTCAGATCCTCCACGGAGACCCAGCTCTGATGCGACGCGCGATGACCACCCTCTTTGCCATGCTTTCTCTGGCCCTGGTACCAGGGAGCCGGATCAACGCCGACGAGACGCCTTGGCCTACCTTGAAGCCGGGCCCTCACCGCGTCGGATTCCGTACCCTCGATGTGACCGACTACGGCCGCACCGTGGCGCCGCGGGTCGATTGGCGAGGAGTCGAGCGTCCGGGCGACAACTTTCGCCAGGTACGGATCTCTCTGTGGTATCCGGCTGTCATCGACGAGGAGAGCCGGCCGATGCTGTACCGGGACACCATCGAGGCCGCTCAGTTCGAAACCCAAATGGAGGGCAAGCTGTTGACTGGCGTCGATGCCTATGTCGCCCACTCCACCTTCGGCGGGGCCGACAAGGCAACGCTGCGGCAAATGGTCGAGGAGCCGACGACCGCCCACCGTGACGCCGTGCCGCTCGCCGGTCAGCACCCGGTGATCGTCTACGCCTCCAGTTTCAGCTACGAGCCGTTCGAGAACTCGGCTCTCTTCGAGTACCTGGCCAGCCATGGTTACATCATTGCCGCGAGTCGCTCTTCCGGCCCTGAAACCCGAGAGATGTCCGCCGATCTGGCGGGAGTCGAGGCTAGCGTTCGAGACCTGGAGCTGATCCTCGATGCACTCCACGACGTGGGGCACGCCGACCTGACACGGGTTGGCGCCGCGGGCTTCAGCTGGGGAGCCTTGAGCGCCGTGATGCTCGGGATGCGGAATTTCAATGTCCAGGCTGTGCTGGCCCTCGACGGTACCTTCGAGCACGCAGAGATTCCCTCCATCGAAGAGCAGTACGACTTTCGGCCGAGAAGGCTGCGAGGCGGCTATCTCGCCATCGTCGGCGATCGCGAGCCGGCCAGGTCCCTGGCCGACGATGCCCTCTACACGGACCTTTTCGAACTGCGTTATCCAGATCTCATGCACTGGGACTTCGCCTCCGACCTCATCCGAATCCAGGTCCACAGTGCCGGCGAGCCGGATGCGGCGCGTCGTGCGCTGGTCGACGAGGCCTATGGGCTGATCGCCTATCAGGCCCGACTGTTCTTCGACGCCTATCTGAAGGGTCTGGAGGTCAACCGCCAGGTTCTGCTCGAAGGCAACTTGAGGGCAATGAATCCGGCAGTTGTGATCGAGAACCTGACCGCTCGGGCCGCGCTGCCGCCTCCGCCCAGCCCTGCCGAGTTCGCGATGCTGCTGCGGGCCGACGTCGAGGAGGCTCGCCAGGTCCTTGACCGGGTGAAGAAGAACGATCCCGAGATCGAGCTGCTGGACTGGATGCAGCTACAGGATTCCGTCTCGGTGAGTCCCTTCGCAAACAAGCTCGCCATTCTCGAGCTGGCCAAGGAGGAGCTGGGCGAGAGCTCTATCCTGTTCAACAACTACGGGCAGGCGTGGCGGCTCGAGGGCGATCCCGAGAAGGCGCTCGGTTACTTCCGCAAAGCCCTCGCCCACAACCCCGACAGCGGCTTCGCCAAGCGATCGATCGGCGAGCTCGAAGCGGAGTTGGCGGACCAACGATAGGAGCAGTGGAGCCGGTAGCGGCCGGCACTGAAGGGTTCGGCAGGGGGCCCCAGGGGGCTTTCCTCCCTTCCGCTGCCAGAACCCCCTGGAACCCTCCTGCCGAGCCCTGGAAGCCTCACTGCCACCCAGAAGAACTCGACTCGAGCGTGACGAGGTCAGGCTGTGCATCCAAACAGTCTTCCTTCTAGGAGAACACGGGTCAAGGGAAGCTAGAATGGGCTCCATGCGATTCGTTGGTTTGGCCGTCGTTGTTGCGCTGCTGGTCCTCGCCCTCCCTTCGGTAGGCCAGGAGCTGGAACCTCAGGCCTACAAGATCGTGCCAATCAACGTGAACCTCTTTCAGGTGGGCTACATCCTGGCGGTCGGCGATGTGAGCTTCACTCCGGCGCTACCAGCCGAGGATGTCGAGGCCACCATCAACTCAATGACCGTGATGTTGGGTCGGACCCTCGGGATCTTCGGCCGGTCGGCGAATCTCGGATTCGTGCTTCCTGTCACGGTCGGCCATCTCGAGGGGCTCTACATCGGCGAGTTCACGGAAGTGGATCGTTCGGGACTGCGCGACCCCATGTTCCGCTTGGCGGTGAATCTCTATGGCGGTCCAGCCATGGAATTGAAGGAGTTCGCCTCCTACAAGCCGAAGACCAATGTTGGAGCTAGCCTTCGAATCCTGGCACCGCTGGGGCAATACGACTCCAGCAAGATCATCAACTTGGGCACCAACCGCTGGTCTTTCAAGCCGGAGATCGGCGTGACCAGGGCCCTGGGTAAGTGGAGCCTCGAGTTCTACGCCGGAGTCTGGATCTTCACGGACAACACAAATTTCATTGGGGGTATGACCCGCGAGCAAGATCCCATCGGCTCATTCCAATTCCACACCCTCTACACCTTCAAACCCGGAATGTGGCTCGCCCTTGACCTCAACTACTACAACGGCGGCACGACCAAGGTCGATGGCGTGAAGAACCTGGATCTACAGCAGAACTCGCGCGCTGGTCTGACATTCATGCTACCTCTGAACCGGCGAAGCTCGCTGAGATTCGCCTACAGTCGGGGCGCGCGGACGACCATCGGCGCAGCATTCGACGCCATTGCTGTGGGCTACTCGTACGTGTGGGGTGGCGGTCTGTAGTCGGCACCTTCTGACAAGAAAGGCAGGAAGCCCATGATGGATGCGGTGAAGGCCCCTGAACCAGAGCCGGGCAGGAGCCCGAGCCTGGCGTTCGTGCCACTGGGCGTCGCTGTCGCCTACGAGTGGCCGATGGAGCCGTAGGCATGGACCGGAGGGTCCGGTGACTCATTCGGCAATTGCTATAAGTCTATTTATTGTCGCGTTTACAGTGTCCGTTTCAACAGCGGGTGCGGATGAGGTGCGGGACACCGAAGCGCGAATCGCCCGGGTTGAATCGAGGTTGCTGCCGAAATTGATCCGGATGGACCTGGCGCCCCCGACCTGGAAGCTCGAGGAGCGGATGCAGCACTACCAGGCGCCAGCGGTCAGCCTGGCGGTGTTGGATGACTTCGAGATCGTGTGGGCCAGGGCCTGGGGTGTAACGAAGCTGGGTAGCGCCGCCCGAGCAACGCCGGAGACTCTCTTTCAATTCGGCTCAATCAGCAAGCCTGTGGCCGCGCTCCTCACGCTGCGAATGGTCTCCGAGGAGCGACTCGGACTGAATGACCCAGTCAACGAGCTCCTGACGTCATGGAAGCTGCCCGACTCCGCGGCCGGTGGTTCCGAGCCCGTGCTCCTGCGTCAGATCCTCAGTCATGGGGCTGGGATCGCACCTTTCACCCTACACATGTATGAGCCTGGTGAGGAATACCCAGGTGTATTGGCGCTCCTGAAGAACAAGGCGGAGAGTCCGATTCCACCGGTGGTTCGTGTCAGGCCCCCAGGCGAACGATTCGAGTACGCGAATGCGGGCTACGCGGTGATGGAGCAACTCTTGGAGGATGTCAGCGGGGAAGATTTCGTCAAGCTGGCGCAGAAGACTCTGTTCGATCCCCTGGAGATGAAGAGCACCTCCTTCGCCCGGAAACTCCCTGTGGCTCTCTACGAGCAGGCCGCCTGGGGACACACGGGCGAAGACCAGGCTCCGATTGACGGCAAGGGTCTCTACCATCCGGCTGCGGTGGGAGGGCTCTGGTCGACGCCCACGGATCTCGGTCGGCTTCTACAAGAGCTCATGCTCGCGTACCGTGGGGACGAGGACCGGTGGTTCCCGACCAAGCTGGCGCGCGAGATGCTGTCGCCGCAAATCCAGGGCCAGGGTCTCGGTGTGCGGCTGCGCGGAGAGGCAAGGGGCCGGTACTTCCTGCACGGTGGTGGGATGCCGGGCTTCGTGGCGCTCTTCGTTGCTTTTCCCGAGACTGGACAGGGGGCGGTTGTCGCTATCAACGGCGGGGCCTACCCATTGTTGGGCGAGATACTCCGAGCCGTGGCTGCCGAATACGACTGGCCCGGCTATCTGCCGAAATTCGAGATCCAGGAGATGTCGGCGAAGCGCTTCGCCCGGTTCAAAGGCCGATATGTCTTCGACCGCAGTGGGGGTACGGAGATGGAGATCTCGAGCGCTGGCGGCAAGTACTTCCGCGGCCGAGCCGAGATGGTCCCGGTTGGTGAGCGGACCTTTGCGGTGCATCAGCTTGGAGACGTGGTCGAGTTCCTGGTCGATTCCGACGGCGAGACCCGAACCTTTCGCTACGGTGAGCACGGCATCAACCAGGCCTGGGCCCGGCGGATGCCGGCCGATCTCCCGAATCGAGCGAGAGTCGACGCTGGTGTGGCGCGAGGGGTCGTGCGCAAGTTCGTCGGCCCCTTCTGCAATCTCGAGACCAACCTCTCCGAGGACGATCTGAAGTTTCTGGGCATTGAGCGCGGCGACGTCTTCGAGGTGCGTGTCGGCGGCCAACAGCTGCGAGCGAAGGTCGTGGAAGACTTCGCCGAAGTTCAGGCCGGCGACTGGGCCATGATCCCGAGAGAGCCCGGTCGATTGGTTCTGGGCCGCCAGGGGGCGAATTCCCTTTCCGAGCTGAGTGTCGAGGCAGGAGCGCCGATCGAGGTCAGACCGATCAGGGTTTCAGGAGACTGAAAGTTGATCCTGCAGTACTGCAGGCCAGGGTCTCAAACCAGCAGTAGCGCCAGCAGAGCGACCAGGGCCACGATCAGAGCCGAAGCCGGCATCCCGAGAAGCGGGATCAAGACCAGGGCGGCAGCCAGGGTGCCCGCGAAGCCGCCGATGAGGTCGGCCGCGTAGAGGGGGGAGATGATGGCTCGTTGATCGGGGGGTTGTTGGTCGTGGCGGCGCTGCAGGGAGGCGAAGGCGAAGACAGCTGCTACCAGGCAGCCGCAGAGGAGTAGGAGCAGCGAGACCGCGGCCAGCGAGCTCGCCATACCCTTGGCAACAAACCAGCCAATGACGAGGCTGGCAACAGCGAAGACGATCAGAATCGAGGCACCAAATCCCGAGCCTGGTCCTGCCAGACGATTCCGGGTCGAGGCTCGACGATCGACCGCCCAGGCGCCGATAGCGAGGCCGGCCATGAACATCGTCAGCAGAAAGCCGAGATCCTGAAAGAGCACGCCTCTGGCTGTCTGGTAGTGGAGGATCAGAAGCGTCTCGAGAACCATGCCGGTGAAGCCTGCGGTGGCCGCCAGAAGCGAGCGCCGAAGCAGGTCGATTCGGCGGGCAATCAGCAGGGCCGCTCCGAGGGCCAGCAGTGTCAGCCAGATCCATGGGCTTGTCCCCACCCAGCCGGATTCGAGCTCGGCAAGGTCGACGAGTGCCAGGTCCAGATAGAACCGGGACAGCCAGAGCAGCAGTGTGTATTGGTAGCAGATCGGGCGCGAGTCCGTGTTGAGCGGAGCGGAAGATCGGTCCAGGGTCTCGGCGATCGTGAAGAAGCGATCGTTGGAATAAAGGTAGTCGAGATAACCGGGCACGACGAGGCTGGCCTCCACCTCGCGTTCGATGAGTCGTCGCTCCAGAGGTGCCGGATCGCGGGAGAGGGTATCGAGCGAAGCGAGAACTGTATTGGTCGTGCCGGGTAGAACGACGACGTCGTCGAAGACCGTTCCGAGAGTCCGGTGGATACTGGCCATCCGTCGCTGCAGCTGGGGAGTCCACAGGTTCTCGGCACCTCGCAGACGAAGCGCCAGGACGCCGCTGTCGTTGAGTCGGGCAGCGCAGGCCTCGAAGAATTCTTGGGTATAGAAACGGTTGGTCTGGCCTGATTCAGGCTCGGGCATGCCGACGAGGATGAGGTCGTAGTCGCCGGGTTGCTCGAGGAAGCGCCGGGGATCGGTGACGTGGATCTCGACACGCTCGGATTCCAGCGATTCGCGGACTCTGGGTGGGTAGTGAGCCGAGACCAGCTCCAGCAGGGTCGCGTTGAGCTCGACGTAGTCCACTCGCTCGGGATCATGCATCAGGAGCTCCGCGACGAGGCCTTCAATGCCGCCACCCAAAACCAGGGCTCGCCCGACTCGGGGGCGCTGCACCGCTGCGATGTGCACGAACTCCTCGGCCTCCGTGCTTTCGCTCTCGTAGGCCAGGGCGTCATTCTCGAACACCGAGAGCTGCTGTTCGCGTGAGGTGAGGGTGAGGCGTCCATACGGCGAGTCGCGACTGACCAAGAGGTCCGGGTGGTTCCAGGCAGTCATGGCCTGGTCGAGGGGTCGGGCAGAGAGGAAGGAGACGACGAGCAAGAGAGCCGTGGCTGATATCGCTCCGATGAGAAACCGCGAGCGTGGATTCTTGCGCGGCAGCCAGGCGGCCACCACAGCAACGCTGCAGCAGAGCAGAGCCTGTGAGAAGTTCTGCACCCCCCAGCGAGTTGCCAGCGTGGCCAGCACGCCACCGACGAGGGCGCCTGCGCTCTCGATGGCGTAGGCGCGGGCAAGAGTCCGCCGGCCATCGATCGATCGCTTGGCAGCCCACTGGAAGAGAAGACCCGCAAGAAGCGCGACGGGTGCCACGATGCCGATCATGCCCAGGAGCTGGCGCGGAAATGGCGGAAAGGCACCTGGCACCGTGCCCAGCACGATGCGCAGGCCTCGAGTCAGGACAAGAGCCGCTGCAAGAGCCCAGCCATACGAGAGGAGCGCGCCGCGAATCGCTCCGATCGAAGGCAGGACCCTGCCTCGACCCAGAGCAGCGCCGATCGCGGAGCCCAGAAGCCAGAAACCCAGGGCCAAAATGTAGATGAGCTCGCTGCCGTAGAGCGCCACGCCGAGCTCACGTAGCAAGACCACCTGGCCCAGCAGCGAGACGAGGCCGATGGCGAAGAGCCAGAGCGTCACGGGCCGGCAGCCTTCAGCTCGGATTCAGAGAAAGACTCCGTTCGAAAGGTCTGGAGGTCGGCTCCTTTCTCCCAACACCCACCGAGAAGCCCGGCCTTGAGGCAGAGTTGATCCAGAAACTCCGGTCGCGAAAGTCCGAACTGCTCGGCCACCTCGGGCAGGAAGAGAGCCCGGCGACCGTTCTTCACCAGCAAGACACCATCTACACCCATCTGAATCTGAGAAGTGCTCGCCACCTTTCCCAGACGACCCAGGAGCGAAATGCTGATGTCGATCTCGCCGAGCTCGGCAGGCGTGACGGGCTCGAATCGCGGGTCTTTGAAGGCGGCTTGCAGGGCTGACCGCCCCACGAGAGTCGCCATGGGGAGATCGGTCTGAACGAATCCCTGGCAGCCGCGTAGCTCGCCGCCCTTCTCCAGGGTGACGAAGAGGCCCTGCCTTTGCCAGAGAGGTCCGGCTGTCTGGCGGGGTAGCGGGGTCGTCTCCGTTTCGAGATAGCGCTCGATGCTGTCGCGGGCGAAGCGCAGCAGCTCGCGCCGCTCCTCGTTGGTCAACTTACCCGGTGCGGCGGGATTCGGTGTCTGCCAAGGAGACGAACCATCGGTATCCGGAGGATCGGAAATGAAGATCACGCTCCCATAGCCGACGACTCGGGAGCGGTCCCCGATCAGGGCGTCGCCGCTGTTGGCATAGCTGAGAATCCGCGCACTCTTCGCGCCGAGTGCCCTGGCCGCCACCATCGCTGTGAGCATGGGTGCATCACCGCAGGCACGAGTCGCGAGGCCGGGCGCCCCGAGTTTCGACTGCTGGGCGATCGTCCTTTGCAGCGAGGCGGGGTCCAATGTACGGACACCGGCAAGAGTCTCGAGGTCGACCTTCACGGCATCGCCATACGTGGGGTAGTGGGAGAGATCGGAGCTGGCGACGATCAGGGGTCGGCGCCCATCGATGGCTCGGATCAACGTTCGGGCAAATCTCTGGCACAGGTCGAGATCAGGGGCGCCGATGACTGCAGCGACGATGGGTACGCCCGGGAAGGCCACCTGAACGAACGGCACCTGCGCCTCGATAGAGTGCTCCCTCGCATGAACGATGGGGTTGAACGAGACCTCTTCGGCTGTCAGTAGTCGCTGGGTGATTTGCCGATCGATCGGTGCGAGCCCGAGAGGGGTGTTGTAGCCCGAGCCATCGTAGACGGACACCCCTTTGAAGCCGGCCGCCGTGTGATTGGTGCCGAGAATGACGATCAGGTCGTAGTCGCGTCCGATGGCCTGGCCGTAAGCGTCGGCGGCGATCTGGCCGGAGTAGATGTAGCCGGCGTGGGGTGCGATGAGAGCCAGCGGACGTTCCGATCGCGCCGGCAGGGCATCCTCGAGGTACGCTTCGATGCCGGCGCGGAGCTTCGCCGGATCGGCCGAGTAGAAGGCCCCGGCAACGGCGGCTAAGCGACCCTTCGCAAGCGCAGCACTCTTGCTCGGAAGAATCCAAAGCAAGCTCAGCAGAGGAAGCATCAGGAGCGTACGACCTTTGCCTTGCCTCATCAGGTTCCTCCGGAGAAGGTATCTAGATCCAAACGCCAGCGATGGGGTGCTGGCATTGGGCACAGCGACCCTGGTCGATCTTGATCTCCTGAAGCAAGAACCCGTGACGCCGAATCACGACCTCGCCGCACTTTGGGCAATAGGTGCTGTTGCCTTCGTGGCCGGGGACGTTGCCGACGAAGGCATAGTGCATCCCTGCGCGTAGAGCGATCTCGCGGGCCTTCTCCAGTGTGGCTACGGGTGTGGGTGGCAGATTCCGCAGCTGATAGTCGGGATGGAACCGGGTGAAGTGCACGGGCACCTCTGGCCCCACCTCACCGACCACCCACTTGGCCAGCTCGGTCAGCATCGAGGTGGAGTCGTTGAGCGTCGGCACGACCAGATTGACGATCTCGAGGTGAATCCCGGAAGCAGCCACCTGCTTGATGCTGCGGAGCACCGGGGCGAGCTGCGCACTACAGACCCGGCTGTAGAAGTCTTCGCTGAAGCCCTTGAGATCGATCTTGATGGCGTCGAGGACCCGGCACATCTCGGCGAGCGGTGCCTCTTGCATGAAGCCGCAGCTGACCAACGCGGAGCGGCGACCCTCTCGCCTCGCGATCCGCGCGATATCGCAGAGATACTCCGTGAAGACCGTCGGCTCGTTGTAGGTGAACGCCACAATGGGAGCTCTGCGTCGCGTGGACTCACGAACGATTCGGTCGGGTGAGAGATAGGTCGGCTTGAAGTCCTCGGGTCTGGCCTGAGAGATCTCCCAGTTCTGGCAGAACTTGCACGACAACGGGCAGCCCGAGGTGGCCATCGAGAAAGCCGCCCTGCCTGGCAAGAAGTGGAAGAAAGGCTTCTTTTCGATCGGGTCGACGTGAACGCTGATCGGGCGGCCGTAGACCAGGGTCTTGAGCTCTCCGCCCCGGTTCATTCGGGCCTTGCAGCGCCCCCGCTCCCCGTCGTCGATGAGACAGCTCTGGGCGCAGAGCTGGCAGCGGACCACCTTGTTTTCGTGCTTGTGCTCGAGATTCTCCGGCAGAGCGGCGGCCTCGTGGCAGGCGAGGCAGTCGGCCTCGCGAGTGGCGGAGGTCGTGGAGGTCCAGTATCGAGCGGTCGGCGCCGAGGCGATCAACTCCTCCAGGGACCCGATCTCGGGAGCGGCAGATGTTCCCTGTCTGGCGAAGGTAAAGAGACCTGCAGTCGCTCTCGCACCACCGGTCGCCCAGGCGACTCCGGCCGCGGTCGAGCGCAGGAATTTCCTTCGGGTCCAGCAGGTGGCAGCCATGCCCCACCTCCACCTTCATTGTAGACCCAGCGGAGCGATCGAGCACCGTCCAAACGGGCAGGGTCCTGAGCAGCACGGGAGTCAGGGCTCCCGGCTGGTGCTCCAATCTCGCAAAACCCGTAACTGGTTCGAGTGAAGGGCGCTTCCGTCCTTCTACGCTTCTTGTCCGCTCCCGCCAGGGCCGCGGCTCACGTAGCCGTCTGTCTCGGTGGGTCGGCCGAAGGCCGCGAGTCCCGCCAATGAGCCAGCCAGTGCCGCGGTCCACAGCAGATCGACAGGGCTTGCCATGCCTCGCATCGCCGTGAGTCCCCAAGAGGGCAGGAAGAGAAGAAAGGTGAGCGTCCAGTAGGTCAAGAATCGTCGCATGGGTCCAGCCTCCTCGTTTTCCAGGAGGTTAGGACCATCGACTGTCAGCTTCTGTCAGCCGTATCGTCGGGAATTCGAGCCAGATCGACCTGCTTGGAGGCTCGGACCATGGCGACGGCGGCGAAGATCACGCCCGTGGTGACGACCATGCGGACCGTAACGGTCTCGCCCAGAATCAGCCACCCCAGAAAGACAGCCACGACGACGTTCAGGTAGGTGCTGCTGCTGACGATCGGTGCGGGCCAGTGGTCGAGAAGGTACACATAGGCGGTAAAGGCGACGATCGAGCCGAAGATCGCTAGGTAGAGGACGGCCGCGACACCTTGCCAAGTCGGTTCGAGCCTCTGCCACTCGCCCCGCACCAACCCGATGACGGTCAGGGCGATGCCTCCGGCCAGCATTTGCAGCGCCGAGTTGACGACCGGGCCGCTCGAGATCGGATTCCGCTGGGAGTAGACCGAGCCCAAGGACCAGGAGGCGGCTGCACCCAGAATGGCTAGCGGTCCTCGCCAGTCGGCGCTGCGGAGCTCTTCGAGGTCGATACCGATCAGGCTGGCAGCAGCCAGGAAGCCGACCACCAGGCCGACGAGCTGCATTGCAGTCGGGCGATATCGGAGGCCGGGCAAGGTGGCGGCAAACAGCACCATCCACAGCGGTGAGGTGACGATGAAGATGGCTGCCAGACCCGACTCGACAAACTGCTCGCCCCAGACCACCAGGCCGTTGCCGACCGTCAGAAGAAGCAGGCCGACGATGATATTGGTGCGCCAGTCCACGGCGCGGCTCGGGAGCGGTCGGCTGGTGAGACGAGCGTAGACCAGCAGAATCAGGCCGGCCAGAAGGAAGCGGCTCGCAGCGAACAGAGCAGGCGGCATGTGCTGCACACCGACCCGAATCGCGAGATACGTCGAGCCCCACAAGAGACTGACCGTGGCGTAGGCGAGAAGGGTCGAGGCCTCGAGACTCAGTCGGGGCTGACGATCGGCGGGCATGGAGTCGAGCCTACTCGGCTGAACCCATTCTGGTCGATCCGGCAGTGTGGGGTCGAGCCAAGGTTCGAGGCAGGGTAACAGCTTCGGCAGCTATAATCGGGTGCCCATCCGCGACGCAAGACCGGTTGGAACCAGAAAGGCGGTAGTCCCTTGATCGGCACCACACTGTCGCAATATCGAATCCTGGAAAAGCTTGGCGAAGGCGGAATGGGCGAGGTCTATCTCGCCGAGGACACCTCCTTGAAGCGCAAGGTGGCGCTCAAGGTGCTGCCTGCCGAGATGGCCGCAGATCCCGAGCGGCTGGCGCGCTTCAAGCGGGAAGCCGAATCGGTGGCCGCCCTCAACCACCCCAACATCGTCACGATTCACTCGGTCGAGGAGGTGGACGGCACCCACTTCCTGACCATGGAGTGGGTGGATGGCCAGACTCTGGGTCAGCTTATGTCGCGCGGGGCCATGCCGCTGGAAAAGGTGTTCGAGCTCGGGGTCCCTATCGCCGACGCGCTCGCGTCGGCCCACGAGGAGGGGATTACACACCGGGATTTGAAGCCGGCCAATGTCATGGTCAACGATAAGGGAAGGGTGAAAGTTCTCGACTTCGGCCTCGCCAAGCTGGCTCTGGAGGGTGGGGAGGAAGGCTCGGACGAGCAGCCGACCCAGGCCCTGACGCAAGAGGGGCTGGCGGTCGGCACAGTGCCCTACATGTCCCCCGAGCAGGTGCGGGGCGAGGGCGTCGATCACCGGACCGACATCTTCTCGCTCGGTGTGCTGCTATATGAGATGGCCAGCGGCCAGCGGCCCTTCGGGGGCAAGAGCTCGGCCGATCTGGTCTCGGCGATTCTGCGCGATCGTCCACCGTCGGTCACCGAAATCAGGGCCGAGTTACCCCATCACCTGGGTCGGGTATTGCAGCGTTGTATGGAGAAGGATCCTGAGAAGCGCTTCCAGACCGCCAAGGATGTCAAGAACGAGCTCGAGGGCCTGAAGCTCGAGGTCTCGTCCGGGGTGGCGCGATTGAGCAGCGCTTCGATCCCGGCGGCTCCACCGGAGACCTCGGGGCCCGGTGCTCGCAAGAGCTTGTGGATCGGGTTGGCAGCAGCGGCGGTCATCGCACTGGCGCTTGCGATGTTCTTCATGCGCTCGAAAGACTCCGAAACGCCGGCCGTCAGTCAGACGACCGTGGATGCCGGCGCCACGGCACTCGATGATCGAATGATGGCCGTGGTCCTGCCCTTCGAGAATCTGGGGCCAGCCGAAGACGAGTATTTTGCCGCCGGGATCACCGACGAGATCAGCGGTCGTCTGGCCTCGGTGAACAGTCTGGGTGTCATTTCACGTCAGACTGCAGCCCGCTACGCCGACACCGAGAAGTCGATCCAAGAGATCGGAGACGAACTGGAGGTGGACTACGTGCTGGGTGGCACCGTCCGCTGGGCCCGGCAAGGTGACGGTACGAGTCGCGTTCGAATCTCGCCCGAGCTCATCCGGGTCTCCGACGATCGGCAGATCTGGACCGAGACCTACGACCGGGAGATCGAGGACATTTTCGAGGTGCAAAGCGACATTGCCAACGAAGTCATCGACGCGCTCGGCGTGACACTACTGGGTGGAGAGCAGGAGGATCTGGACGCCGCACCTACGGACAATGTGGAGGCCTACCAGGCTTTTCTCAGGGCGCGAGATCTGGAGCTCCACGGCGCCACTCTCGAAGAGCTGACGACAGGGGCCGAGGCTCAGTACGAGCGAGCGGTCGAGCTCGACCCTGGTTTCGTCGAGGCCTGGAGTCGACTGTCGATCCATCATTCCAACATGTACACCGGCTTCGAGCGTACCGAAGAGAGGTTGTCGAAGGCCAAGGCAGCGTTGGAGAGAGCCGAAGCGCTGGGTCACGATCTGCCCAAAGTGAAATTGGCCCGGGGCTTCTATCACTACTACGGCTTCCGGGAGTACGACCAGGCCTTGGAGGAGTTCCAGGAGGCTTCTGCGGTTGTGCCCAACGACTCCGAGTTGCGGGCCGCCATCGGCCTCATCTATCGACGACAAGGCAAGCTCGAGGAGGCCCTGTCCGAGCTCGAGGCGGCAGAGGAGCTCGATCCTCAGAATGGAAATGTCCTGGGTAATCTGTCGTCGACGTTTCGTGCCATGAGACGAACCGAAGAGACATTGGCAATCGATGACCGAATGCTTGCCTTGAGCCCGGATGACAATTCCTATTTCAACCAAGCAGGGCACGTGGCTGCGTTGACGGGGGACATGGCAGAGGCGCACAAGATTCTGGACCAGGCTTCAGGTTCGAGTGAGTTCTCTGTTTTCAATTGGGCGACTCAACTTCTGAACGAGCGGGATTTCGTCGGCATGATCGACCGCCTCGAGCCCGTCGAGTCGGACAGCCCGCTCATCCAGGCATACAGGTTCACGATCCTCGGTTGGGGTAAGCGGATGGAATACGGCCTCGACGCGGCGCGCGGTGATCTCGAGTCGGCGATACGCCTCTTCGAAGCGCTTCTCCAGGAAGCTCCTTCGAATGCCGATATTCGCCAGGTTCTCAGCTTGAACCACGCCCTGCTCGGAGACAGCGAGGCGGCTCTGCGGGAAAGCCGCTTGGCGGTGGATCTCATCTCCAAGGATGCCTTCGCGGGTCCGAGTGCGGTCGAGAATCTTGCGGTGATTTACGCTTGGGTGGGGCGCACCGAAGACGCCCTCCAACAGGTCGAGCGGTTGCTCACCACGGACTACAGCAATTCCCTTACGGTTCACCGACTCCGATACGAGTTCTGGTGGGATCCGCTGCGGGACGACCCCCGATTCCAGGAACTAATTGGGGATAACAGCTAGGACTGTGTCCAGGGCTTAAGGGCTTAAGGGCTTAGGGGCGTAGGGACCTAGGGGCATAGGGGCATAGGGGCATAGAGGCATAGGGGGTGGGCCGGTGGACTGGTGCTGGTTGGCATACAATCAGGCGCAGCTTTAACGATTCCAACAGGAAGCTCGATTGACCGGGTCGAAGGGATCCGTGCGATCGCACCCGATACCGAGACGATTCGAGCCTGTTTCGAGGCGAGGTGGATCGCACCGGGTATCGCTCGAGAAGGAGGAATACCAATGGCGCACATCGTTATCTGGCATCAGGTCGAGAACTTCGATCAATGGAAAAGCAAGTTCGATGAGCACGGAGCGACTCGCGGTGAGGCTGGCAGCAAGGGCGGCACTGTCTACCGCAGCACTGGCAGCTCACAGGAGGTCGTCATCGTCCTCGAGTGGGACGGCGACGACAACGCTCGGGCTTTCATCGCTTCCCAGAACCTGGCAGAAGCCATGGCCGATGCCGGCGTCACGGGCCAACCCATGGTCGCCTTCCTCGACGATGGCGAGACAGTCCCGGCCTGACGCGATGAGTGGCACGTCGGCCACCGAGCCGCGGATCACTGACAACCCGGGCGACGGTGGAATGGGAAATCCCGGGCGAGCGGCTATTCGGACGGACGCACCTTGCTAACCATGGCCAATGGCTCGCCCTCATCGACCGGTGGAGTCGAAACGACATAATTCACGACGCCGGCGAAGGGCGCAGTGATGGGCTGGATGGGATCGCCGAAGAAGTCGACCAGCGTTCCCAACAGGCCGTCGCGCTCGACAAAGTAGCCCTCTTTGACCGCTGGTTGGAACATACCTGCAGCCGGGCTGCGAACCACCTGCCCCTCTTCGAGCCAGACGACAGCCGGTGAGCGCTGCGGCTCGCCTTCGAGCATGCCGAGGTGTTGCAGGAGGTTCCAGACGCCTTGCTCGGCGAGGCTGACGAGCGTCTCGTCCGTGGAACCCATCGATCCGGTTTCGGTGGTGATCGCCGGCTTTCCCAGGCCCAGTGCCGCCCACTCCGTGTAGACGTGCGCTGCAGGCTCGTCGGACCAACCTCCCTGGACGACGATTGTGTCGAGTCCGAAGGCCAATCCCAGGGCCTTCGAGCGCTCGTCCAGTTCGGATTCCCCTGTTACGGTCAAGTAGAGATAGGGCCTCAGCGCTTCGTTCCCATCGCCACCATGCATGTCGACCACGTAGTCGGCCAACTCGATGACCTGCTTGTACAGAACGTCGGCGATCCTGTCACTGACTGTGCCATTCGGATCTCCCGGGTAGACCCGATTGAGGTTCTTGCCATCGACAGGGCTGTAGTAGATCGTCCGACCGAGAAACGAAGGCAGGTTGGCGACATGGACCAGGATCAGGGTTCCGGAAAGCTCACCGGCATCCAGGTCGCGACGAACCCGCTGTAGTGCCAGGATCGGGGGGTACTCGTAGCCGTGGGTTCCGGCGATGAGCGCCAGCACCGGCCCCGCTGATGTGCCATGGGCGACGGTGATCGGGATGCGTGTTCCCTCATCGCTTCCAGCCGGCACTTCGAGGTAACCGGACACCGTCTCTCCCGGTGGCGCCACGATCGACCCAACTGTGAGCTCTTCTGGCTCTCCTGCCATTGCCAGGCCAGTCAGCATGCCGCTGATCAGGGGCAGGATAGCGATCCATCGAGTCCTGGAAAGTCGCCGAGCTGTGCTCATCTCTCCTCCTTGTCGCGGTTGTCCGACGACGATACCGCATCGTTTACGGCGCTTCGTCCAGGAGGCGAAGCCCGGGAGGGGGCAAGCCCCTCCCCTACGCTTCATTTCATCGCCATGGAGCGGATCGACGGGTTGACCGCGGGGGGACACAATACTCATTTCGCTGGCCCGAAATGAGTATTGTGTCCCCCGTTTGTGGAATTGGAATAGAATGGCTGCCCTGGGCCGGTTGGACCTGTTGTTCGCACGGCTCGAATCTCACTAACCATTGAAGGGAGAATCACCGTATGAAGAAGCTTGCGTTCTGGGCTCTCGCCCTGACAGTAGTCCTCGTCGCTTTTCCGGCCATGGCTCAGGAAGACCAGATGACCGAGGAAGAGATCATCGAGTTGATCCGCAGCAACATCCAGAAGGACAAGGTTGCCATCATCGGCGCTGCGATGGATTTCAGCGCCGAGGAGGCCGGCAAGTTCTGGCCGATCTACAAAGGGTACGAGACCGAGCTCACCAAGGTCAGTGACCAGCGGGTTGCCCTGATCAAGGATTTCGCGGCCAATTTCGAGACGATGACCGATGCCAAGGCCAAAGAGCTCGGTGAGACGGCGATGGGCATCGAGAAGCAGCGCATGGCGCTCAAGCACGACTGCTTCGAGAAGCTCGCCTCGGGGATCTCGCCGGTCGTCGCGACACGATTCCTCCAGGTCGAGAACCAGCTCAATATGCTCCTCGACCTGCAGCTCGCACAGCAGCTTCCGCTGATCGAAAAGCCGTAAAGCGCACGCTGCCGAACACCTCAGGGGCACCCGGGCTTCGAGCCAGGGTGCCCTTTTCTCTTGACCCTTGCAAGATGGGGAGGGGGCATCAGGGGCTACCGTCGTCTATTTGCACCCGGACCCAGGCGTCAGGCGGCACTAGCTCCTGCTGTTGAAGCCACGCCACCAGCTCGCCCGTGACCTGGTCATGAAACTCGGGGCGATTGATGATGACGTGGCCGGCCTCGATCCAGCGAATCGTCTTCGGTTCTCGAGCGGCCTCGTGCAGCAGGCGGACATTGGCCACCGGAAATCCAAGATCCTCGGTGCCGTTGAGAAAGAAGATCGGGCGCGGCGAAACCTCGCCGATGTAGCGCAGTGGCTCGACTGGCGCCGTGATTACCTTGCCCAGCCACGCTGCCGGAATCGTCATCCATGCGGGGCGGTCGAGATTGGTTCGGATGAGCGACTGGATGTCTCCACCTCCGAAGAGGACCACCAGGGCATCGATCCGGGGGTCGGTAGCGGCGACTGCCGGGGAGAGGATGGCGCCGACACTGCCGCCCGCTAGGATGATCCGATCTGGATCGACATCGGATCTCGAGAGCAGGTAGTCCACGGCCAGCTGGGCTGCTGGGACCGTATTGATCACGGCTCGGCGCATGCTGGGGAGGGACGAAAGGAACTCCAGGGTGCTCAGTCCCGACCTCTTGCCCTCATAGGGGTAGTCGAGGGCGAAGAGGATCACACCGCGGGTGTCGGCGAGATAGTCGATCGTCCGCCGGCCGGTGCGCACTCCACCCAGAATCAGCAGGGCCGGATACGTCTCGTGTGAGCCGACTGGAACTTTGAGGTGCCCGACCACCGCGAGGCCACGATCGTCGCGCAGTCGTACCTCGGCGATCTCGTGATCTCCGACGGTCGCCAGGTGCGTCTCTTCCACATGCTCGAGGGTGCCGCGCAGACGATCGAAGTGGTTCCTGAAGTCCCTCCGGCAGTAGGCTTCACCGGCCCAAAAGAGAGCGACCGACAGCCCGAGGGCGGTGCTCAGTAGGGCGAGTGCCCAGTGTCGCTTGGCTAGTTTCCTGCTGGGAGTCGGGTCGGTCCCCACGGCATTCTCCGGCTCTTGGCAGGATAGCCATCCTGACGCTCCGAGGCCAGGGCTCCTGGACTCCCGTCTTCGAGGGAGCAGGGATCAATCAGGGCAAGACCTACAGTTCCGAAGAGCTATCGATCGTCAGAGACGGTTTCGAGTTCGGGACTGTCAGCGTCTGGAGCAGCAGCTCGCCACGGAACTGTCACTCGGGGGAGGTCTGAGCTGCGATCTCTGCCTGGATGTCAGCTTCTACCGCTCGACCGGCTTTCTCGAGGAAGCTCTCGAGGTTTTCGAGCCATCCCGTGCGCCGCTCTTCCAGGATGTCATCGCCATAGAGAATCAGCACCGTCTCGCCCCGAACTACCATGGGTATCGCGACCGCTTCCCCCTTCGCAGGTCCTCCCAGGGCGCTGATGAGCACCCGATCGCCTTCTTCTCCTGGTAGCTCTTCCGTGACAGTCTGGCCAACGGTCATGCATCGGCTGAGCAGGCTGGGAACGTGTCGCTCGAGGACGATATCGAGCAGTGGAGGCCCACCGGGAGATTGAATGAGCGACCTACCAGTCTGGGCGATCGGATGAAAACCGCTGTGACCGGCCGAGAACACGACAGATCTTCCGAACGTCTCACTCGCCTGCTCGAGAAGCCGCTGGATCAACTCGCCTTTGGCCTGGGGTCCGCGTACCTCGCCGACGAAGTCATTCAGAGAGCTGGTCTCGCCGGGTTCTTGAACATCGGGTTCAACTAGTGGCGTTGAATCGTCGTTTCCAGGCTCGGGCGATGACGGGGTTGGCGGCTCGAAAGAGACGTCTGAGCCCACCGGGTCGACTTCATCTGCGTGTGGAGTGATTCCCGACATCAAGGTAGCCGGTGACAGTCCGAGCGAAGTCTTGAGCTCCCCGGTCTCCAGCTCGATCTCGCCATGGTTCTCGATAGAGACGGTGCTGAACTCGAAGTCTCCGGTGGACCAGTGACTGAAGGCCGAGACAGCTTTGACCGCCTGGGCGAGGATCACCTTCTCGAGATCCTCCTGGGACAGCGCTCCCATCTCGATCAGGATGCTGCCCAGGCGTCGCTCCTTGTTGGCCTGGGCCTGCGTTCCGAGGGCATCGACCAATTCGATCTCAGTGATCAGCCCCCGCGCCAGGAGCATGCTACCGAGGTTCTCGCGAAGCCCGGAGGATGCGGCGTAGACGATCTTGCCATGGCGAAAGACGACCAACCCTCGATCGGCTCCACGGCTCAGGCTCAGGGTGCCGCTCTTGCCCAATGTGCCGATGACGTCGATGATCTCGATCGGGTCGAACTCGGAAAGCGTGCCTGTAAGACTCATGCTGATCTCCTCCACGCGAGCCCGAACCGAAGGCGTCGGCCCGTAGTCCCGTCCGACAGGCCATGGTAGTCGAGACGAACGCTTCAATGCAGTGAAGGAGTCCACCTGCACAGACCCCTGTTGGCGACGGCAGTAGTTCACCGCCTGACCGGGAACCGGGGCGAGGACAGGCCCGCCGAAGCACAACTAGCTTTCGGAAGTCGGCTTGGGTACGCTCTCCGAAGTGCTCTCGGCCGGGGCCGGAGGTGGGCTGCGGTGCTCGGGCAGCACCAGGAACGGTTCCGGCGGGTCGTTGATGTAGTGCGGCGACATGATCTGGACGCCATACTGGTTGAACAGATCCTGGATGTTCTGGTGTAGGTCCGACAGAACTAGAGGTCGAATCGAGGGATCCTCGATGACAGCGACCAACCGATACTCGGGGTACCAGTCTGACAGTCCCGTCTGCAGCACGAAGGGTGGTGGCTCTTTGCGCAGTCCTGCTGTCTTTTCAGCAGCCCCCTCTAGCAGAGCATGGACCTGGCGCCAGGGAGTGTCGTAGCCGATGGTGACAGTCGTGTCGACCCTGACTCCTTCTTTGGCGAATCGGGTGTAGTTGACCGTCTCCTTGGCGATGATCACTGCATTCGGCACGGTGACCTCTTCGCCGGCACGGGTTCTGACCTTCGTCGAGAGCATGCCCATTTGCAGGACCTCGCCCTCGACGCTGCCCACGAGTACCCAGTCTCCGACTCGGAGGGCCCGAGAGTACATGAGCATCAACCCGCTCATTGCCTGATTGACGACGCCGGTCGAGCCCAGGGAGATCATCAGTCCCAGGAAGACGCTCAGGCCCTTGAATGCGTTAGTGCTGCTGCCTGGTAGATAAGGGAAGGCCACCACAACCGCCAGGAGCCACAGGGCAACGATGACCAGTCTGCGAGTTGGCTGCGCAGTCTCGGCGTGCAGCCCAGGTAGGTGTAGCCGCTCCTCCTGCACCGCGGTGAAGACCGCCGACACCACACGCGAGGTTGCCCGAGTCAGGAAGTAGATCAACACGACAATGAACAGGCCCGGGATCGCTCGGATGATGCCGGTGCCGACCCAGGCGATGATGCCTAGCAGGTAGTCGCCGAGCGCCTCGCCCCAGGGGCGGGTATAGGGGAAGCGCTTGAGCACCGCCGCCAGCCAGAGGTAGCTGCTGGCGAGGATCAGCAAGACGCTGATAATCTGTACGAACTGCCGGGCGTACTTGACGATCTTGACCTTCTGCTTGCTGTCGGTAGCGATTTCGCCGGCAACGGAACCTCGTAGTTTCTGGCCAGTCAGCTTCATCAACCGGCGCTCGAACATCCGCCGTAAACGAAGCAGTAGCCAGATCCACAGCGCATAGATCAGGGTGATGACGAGGGCGTTGCCGGCGCTTTTGAGAAGCTGCCCTGGTTGGTGGAGGGCCAGGTCTTCGGAGATCGCCTTTTCGAGGTTGGTGATGGCCTCTTCGGCGCGGCTCTCCAATGTCTCGCCAACCACCAGATTCAGATCGGCGGTGGAGATCGCGAACATGACCTGCTCGGCAATGCGGATCAGGACTCCCTGCTCGATGTAGACTGCGTCAATCGGTTCTGTGCGGTGGGTCTCCAGTTGCTTTTCGATTCGCTCGGCGGTGTCAGCGGCTCTGTCGGCGGGTAGATCACCCAGGATCTGGGCTCGAAAGCGGGTGATCTTTCGATTCATGTACTTCAGATCGACATGGAGGTCGGATGAGACCGTACGAAGTAGTTCGTCCGGAATTCGAAGTTGCCGAAGGCTGTGCGCCGAGACATCTTTCTTATGCCTGATGTCGGCCACTATAGAGGCTGTGTCGGTGCCCGAGGGAGATGGTGACTTGGTCTCAACGGTCTCTGTCGCAGGCTGTTGCGGATCGGGCTCGGTCTCCTGAGCGGACAGCCAACTGGCCGGAACGGCCACCAGGAGAGCCGTCAGAAACCCACGGACGAAGAGCCCTTGCCCGAAGAAGGTGCGGAAGGAGAGCGATCGAGAGCTGAATGAAGACACGGCGACCTCCGAGTGGTTCAGCACTGGGGTTTTGGCACGGCGGCCCTATGTTATCGCCAGAAGCCGGGCGCGGTATCCTTGCCAACCATGGATCCGCGATCATTGAGGTACTTGTCTGGAACACTGTTGGCTCTTCTTACTCCTACCCATGGACTGGATGCCCAGGAATCGAGCCCCGGTTTCGTCCAGCACCAGTCCGACTCCTACACCCGCTATGAGCTTCTCGAGCCGCTGTCCGAGAGTTTTCGGATCCTCTACGACGTGTCGGCGACGGCATCGGGTGCCCGTCTCTATTTCAATCCGATCCGCAAGGGCAGCGAGCCTACAGTGCATGCTGTTACCGACCTGGCCTCGGGCAAGTCCCTGGAATGGAAGCTGGTGAGCGCCGAGGTGGCAGAGGCCGCCGGTCTCATGGGATCGACCCACGATGGGCAGTTCATCCAGGTGTCGCTGGCACGTCCAGTTCCGGAGGGTGGGGAAGGCCGGATTCGAATCGACAAGACCTACAAGGATCCGGCCAGCTACTTCAAGCAGGCCCAGGACATCGTCTTCGAGCGCAGTTTGGGAGTGCAGCGAAACGCGATTGTGCTGCCTCCTGGCTTCGAGGTGGTGGGCTGCAACTACCCGTCCCAGGTCGCAACCGAGGAGGATGGCCGAATCCGTGTTTCGTTCATGGGCAGAGGTGCCAGCGTGCCGCTCAGGTTGGTGGCGCGTCCTCTCTCCGCAGGGTTGAAGACGCCGAGGAAAGAGACAGGAGGTGGCGGGCCGGGACAGGTTGAGGTCCGGCAAGCCGAATCCCGTCCCGTTCCGGCCAGTGCCCGGACCGAGTTCGAGGTGACAGAGCGAGCCTTCGAAGACCGGGAGATCGTGTATTTCCTGCTGCAGCCTGAAACCCACTCCTTCAGGCTCTACCACGATTACACGGAGAAGCGGCCCGGGGTCGATCGGTACCTGAATGTCGTGCGTCCCGGAAGCCGAGCCAAGGAGCCGTCGGCGGCGAATCTCGATACGGGTGAAGAGCTTGTAGTAGAGACTCTCCGAGGACAAGAGATCACCGACAAGGGACTCGATATCGGGGAGCCGATCACTGCCGAGACGGAGGTTGTCGCAATCTGGTTCGATCCGGTGGGCGAAAGGGAGTCGAAGCGACTGCGGATCGAGGAGACCTACACAGACGCTGGTCGATATGGTCTGGACGGGGACGACCTGATCTGGGATCGGAGCTTCGGGAGGTCCCGCAACACAGTCGTCCTTCCAGCCGGCTGGTCCCTCACCGACAGCTCCGTGCCCGCGGTGGTGGACGAGACCGAGGCCGGAGAGATCCGACTCCATTTCCAGAACGACCGGCCCGGAGTCATCGAAGTCGTGATTCGGGCCCGCAGAAGGTGAGCCCCGCCCGTCCTTGGGTTGAGGCGCTCGGCGAAGTCGCCGAGCGATCTTTGAGGGCTTGGGGGTTGAAGCGTCCGTCGCTTGCTCCGGCCGATCCTTGGGGTCCTGTGGTCCTCCGACCTCAGCAGATGACCACTATCTTGTGAGGTCAGCCCGGGGGGCAGGATCCCAGGGGGCTATCCTCCCTTCCGCTGCAAGAACCCCCTGGAATCCTGCCCCCCGGCCTGACTGAATCTGCCCGGTTTTCGTGGACACCTCCGAAAGAGCGGATAATGCTCAGAGGAGGAAGCGATGCAACCGAGGAAGCGTCGTCAGTTCAGTCGTGAGTTCAAGGA
>Ga0316193_10000600_pt1 | contig 22873 bp, 23 predicted proteins | sample MerIslsedime2_MG_FD_207735 | JGI IMG/M metagenome (GOLD analysis project Ga0316193, IMG submission 207735) | Coastal sediment microbial communities from Maine, United States - Merrow Island sediment 2 | ecosystem: Environmental > Aquatic > Marine > Coastal > Sediment | place: USA: Maine... | reverse complement strand
CTTCGTAGCAGCGCTCCTCAAAGCGCCGCGCAAACAACATTTCGCGCAGCAGCCGTTTTTTGTCGGCGACGTTCATGAGGCTCCTTGCTGTTCCAGGGACCTGACCCAGGCCCCGTCAATGAATTGGAACTATTGAAATTTATCTGAAAATTCAGCATGCTGCGATGGCATCAACCGCACATGCAGCGTTGGCAACCGGCCTGCCCGTGCAACCCGGCTACCCGTCGACAATCAGGCCCGGTATGATCTTAGTTTTGGCCGATCAGGTCAAGATGAAAAACGCCTGGAATTACTGTAAAAGCATCGAAAAATCAATGGAAAACGATATGGAACTCACCATTCGTCGCCCCGACGACTGGCATCTGCATGTGCGCGACGGTGAAGCCATGCAATCTGTTGTGCCGCATACGGTACGCCAGTTTGGCCGCGCCATCATCATGCCTAATCTTAAACCAGCGGTGACCCATACCGCCGAAGCCCGCGCCTATCGGGAGCGCATCCGCGCAGCCATACCGGCAGATACTGGTTTTGAACCTCTGATGACCCTGTACCTCACCGACAACACCGACGCGGCCGAGATACAAAGAGCGCATGCCAGTGGTTTCATCCATGCCGTCAAGTTATACCCGGCCGGCGCAACCACCCATTCCGAAGCTGGCGTCACCGACATTGCCAACACCTTTGCGGCACTGGAATCCATGCAGGAGATTGGCATGCCGCTGCTTGTGCACGGCGAAGTCACCGATCCGGGTATCGACGTCTTCGACCGTGAAGCGGTGTTTATCGACCGGATACTGGCGCCTCTGACGCAACGCTTCCCGACACTGCGAGTGGTGCTCGAACACGTGACTACCCGACAGGGCATAGCATTTGTTCTGGACAGTGCGGACAAGGTCGCCGGAACATTGACCGCGCACCACCTGCTACTGAACCGTAACGCCATGTTTGCCGGCGGCATCCGCCCGCATCACTACTGCCTGCCGGTACTCAAACGCGAACAGCACCGCCAAGCCTTGCTGGAAGCAGCCACCAGCGGGAATCCAAAATTTTTCCTCGGCACCGACAGCGCACCACACGCCCAGGCTGCCAAGGAGACCTCCTGTGGCTGTGCAGGTCTGTACACAGCGCATGCGGCCATCGAGCTCTATGCGGAAGCTTTTGAACAGGCGGGCGCCCTGGATCAACTTGAAGGCTTCTCCAGCTTCCATGGCGCGGACTTTTATGGTTTGCCCCGCAATAAAGATACCGTCACATTAAGCAAAACCAGCTGGAAGGTTCCGGACAGTTACCCACTGGGCGCAGCAACAGTGATTCCGATGCGTGCAGGGGAAATCATCGGCTGGAAACTGCAAGGCTAGTATATTCGGCTGAGCCGGTAGCCACGCTCGCTCAAAAGCTTGAGCAACCCTTCCTTACCGGCAAGATGCAAAGCGCCGACGGCAATAAACTGTTGCCCTTCACGAAGGCGTGGCTGCATACGCTCTGCCATACGATAGTTACGCTCGACAATGACTTTACGATTAAAAGTCTCTGCCAGTAGCGGATCGCTGTCACGCATGGATGCCTCGTTCAATTCCATCAGCCGTTTCAGATCACGATCCAGGTAGGCAGCCTGTAATGCATCGAGCATCTGAGCAACAGTATCCAGATTATCCAGGGTATCTTCCAGAAGCGTGATCTGATCCTTCCGGGACAAACCGTCAAACAGCCCCATCTGCTCGGCAACCGTCTCCAGCCCGTGAACTTTTTTACCGGCAGCAACAGCACCCTGGTACAGCACATGATCCAGAACCACACCATTATTTCCCGGTGGTGTCATCAGGGTCACCGCCACCGCCCAGGGCTTCATATTGACAACCAACATTTCCGGAATACCCCTTGCCTCCATAACGTCAAGGGTACGCTCATAGAGTCTGCCCCCGATCAGCGACTTGAGGGTGTTGCCGTCTGTCATCAGCAACGCGCTAGTCATGGCCAACAGGGATCGGGGGTCCAGCACCACTTCCAGAGTCACGCTGTGCGCCTGATCGAATGCCTGCTGCACGGGTGTTGACAGCTTCACCACGTCGGGATCGTCACTGTGCATGGTGCCAAACAGATAACTGGGTGTAACGCCAGCGCGTTCAACCCTCCATAACAGACCTGAATCAAACGAGTCAGCCGCTTCGGCCGCAAAAGCACCCGCCAGGCAGGCCAGCGCGATAAAAAGATTGCAGATAAATACACTGCCTTGAGCTGATGACTTCACGTTCATGAATCGGTTCCGGTATGCTGTGACCATGTCAGACGATACTGCACCGCCAAAAATTGCCAATCGCTTCCGCGGTTTTCTACCCGTGGTTGTCGACGTTGAAACAGCAGGCTTTAACCCGAAACGTGACGCGCTATTGGAAATTGCCGCTGTCATACTCGAATTCGATGATAATGGCCGCTTGCAGCCATTAGAGACCTACGCCTGTCATGTGGAGCCTTTCCTGGGTGCCAATCTGGATGAAAAATCACTGGAATTTACCGGCATCGACCCTTATCACCCATTCCGCTTAGCCAAACCCGAACACGAAGCACTGCACCAGATTTTTCAACCGATCCGCCGAGCGGTCAAGGACAGCGCCTGCACACGCGCCATCCTGGTTGGCCACAACCCCTCGTTTGACCTGAGTTTCGTGAATGCCGCAGCCAATCGCTGCAAAATCAAGCGCAACCCCTTTCACCCGTTCAGCAGTTTCGACACTGTTACGCTGGCAGGACTGGCGTTCGGTCAGACGGTGCTGGCACGGGCGGCGATTGCCGCCGGTATGGAGTGGGACCAGGAACAGGCCCATTCGGCGAAATATGATGCAGAACGCACCGCTGAGCTGTTCTGCACTATTATCAATCGCTGGGATATATCGACAGCCTAAGGGCTCGCTTCAAAATTAATTCCGGGTGGAGGGCGTCAGTTCGCAGACTGGCGCCCCCACTACTGCTTAAGTTTCCGGTCAATCCTCACGGCTGCCTATCGCCCAACCCGGTGTTGCCGGCAAACGGGGCAGCACCTGTTCAGGGAATTCCCCCGTCAGCCCGTTCAGGAATGCCACAATATCAGCCACCTGGTCATCGCTCAGGTCCTTGTTGAGCTGCACCTTGGCCATTACCCGCACCGCCTCATCCAGGGTCGGCACCGCGCCATTATGATAATAAGGCGCCGTCAAGGCGATATTCCGTAAGGTTGGCACCTTGAACATGTACTTGTCGGTGTCTTTGCCGGTGACCTCTAGTCGACCCGTGTCTTTCAGCAAGTCGTATTTTGTAACGTGCTCACTGTCTTCAAAGGTAGGGAACTTCATAAAAAAGCCGCTACCTGGCGCCATCTCCGGGCCATTGAAAGCCGGCCCCGAATGGCAACTGGTGCAACCGATTTCATGAAAAGCCTTCATGCCACGCTGCTGTTGTTCGTCAAGTGCACCTTTTTCGCCTTTTACATGGCGATCATAGGGGCTGTCAGGGGTAATCATAGTACGCTCGAACGCAGCCACGGCTTTCGCCGCATTGTCCACCGACATGGGGTTATCGGCACCAAATGCACGCACAAAGTAGGGGTCATAGCCGGGGATGGCACGCACTCGACTCATCGCCTTTTCCAGATCACTCATGCCCATTTCCACAGGGTTCACCACCGGCCCCTTGGCCTGCTCTTCGAGACTGCTGGCCCGACCATCCCAGAACTGGGCCGAGGCAAACGCCGAATTCCACACCGTCGGCGCACTGCGGCCACCGGTCTTGCCGTGCACACCCATCGAAAAAGCCCGATTGTCCTCACCACCCAGCATCAGGTTGTGGCAGGAGTTACAGGACACCGTACCGGTTTCCGAAAAACGCGGATCGAAAAACAACATGCGCCCCAGCTCGACTTTTTCAGGTGTAGTGGGATTATCGGCAGGCTCTGGGGCTTTGCTGGGCAAGGCCTGCCAGTCGTAGGCCTGCACCCCATTTGTCGCCATGGCAATAACAAGAGACAATAGAACAGTTTTCAGCTTCATTACTTCAGTTCCTTAAACACAATAGGGATTCGGAGGAATAGCGATTCAGACCTAGTCCAAGCCAAATGCCAAACACAGAAAAGTACCACTAGAGGTAAACCGATGGCAGCTCTTCCCGAAAAAGACCAACAAATCATCGAAGCCCATACCGGACTGATTCATCGGGTTGTGATCGGCTGCCAGAATCAGAATATGGTACCTGATCTGGAGGACATTCTGAAACAGGCGGAACAGAATGGCTGGCTGCAGCTGGTTGCCGCTATCCGCAAAATACTCGCCGGTAGCCGCAATGAATCCGTATTAAGCAGCCTCGACGAGGAGGACCGGGTGATTGTACGGTCCATATTACGCGGACTGCAAGCCCCCGAAACCCTGCCGGACCTGGGCAAGGGTGTAGACGGTGCAATGGCCGCCCCCGGTGTCGCTGCCATGGTTAATGGTGCGCGCAGCGGCAATCTGGAAACCCTGCAATTGCTGGGCGCAATGGCCCAACAAATGATGCGGGCAGGCGGTGATATGGCCCGCCTCGCCGGTATTCTGCGCCCACTGGTTCAGGGCGAGCGTGATGCCGACAAACTCACTCAGGGCATGGGGCCTGAGGGTGAAAAGCTGGTCCTGCTCATTATCGAAGAACTCGCCAAACTGGACACACACTGACGCCGCATTGCCTGAAAGCTCAACTAAACATGCACTGTGACGCCGATATAGTCAGGAATAACAGGATGACACGGCACCTATCCCTGCAAAAACGATGCTTCACTCTGGCTGGATTGCTGCTTGCAGCACTTCTGCCAATCACGGCATTTGCTGCTGAAGGCGTCCATCTACAGGATTTCACCAGCCACTGGGCCAGCTGGCTGGCGGTCGGGCTGTTTGTCATCGCTTACAGCTTTGTCATTGCCGAAGAAACGCTGCATCTGCGCAAGTCAAAACCGGTGATGGTGGCTGCCGGCCTGATCTGGACCATTGTTGCCCTCGTCTATGCCTCACACGGTGACACGCATACCGCCGGGCAAGCCGTTAAACACAACCTGGAAGAATTTGGTGAATTGTTCCTGTTCCTGCTGGCCGCCATGACTTACATCAATACCATGGATGAACGTGGTGTTTTTGATGCACTGCGCGTCTGGCTCGTCACGCGTGGCTTTTCTCTACGCGGGATTTTCTGGATCACGGGTGCTCTGGCCTTCTTCATTTCACCGATCGCTGATAACCTGACCACGGCCCTGCTGATGTCAACGGTTGTCATGGCAGTCGGCGGCAACAACCACAAGTTTGTTCGGCGTCGCCTGTATCAACATTGTCGTGGCCGCCAATGCGGGTGGCGCATTCAGTCCGTTTGGCGACATCACCACACTGATGGTGTGGCAGAAAGGCATCGTACAATTCCAGGAGTTTTTCGCGCTATTCATCCCCTCAGTCGTGAACTGGCTGGTGCCAGCCGTCATCCTCGGTCTGACGGTTCCGACTAGCGCTCCCGAAGCCTGCGAGGAAAAGGCCCAGTTACAACATGGTGCCTGGGTCGTTGTCGGCCTGTTTATCCTGACGATAATCATGGCGGTATCGGCACATAACTTCCTGCACCTGCCACCGGTGCTTGGCATGATGACAGGGCTCGGCTTCCTCAAGCTGTATGGCTATTACCTGAAACGCCGCTCCGAGTTTTACCTCGAAACACCGGCTAGCTCCCTTGGCGACAGCGCCCTGGAACTCGAGAAGCTACCGCCATCTGCCAAACAGACCCCATTCAACATCTTCAAGTCTCTGGAGCGCGCCGAGTGGGATACCTTAATGTTCTTTTACGGCATCATTCTTTGCGTTGGCGGATTGGGAACACTGGGTTATCTGGCGGTCGGGTCAGAACTCATGTATGGCGACCTGGGGCCGACCCAGGCCAACATACTGGTCGGCTTTCTTTCCGCTATCGTAGACAACATACCCGTGATGTTTGCCGTACTGGCCATGCAACCGGCAATGGATCAGGGGCAGTGGCTACTGGTGACACTGACAGCCGGTGTCGGAGGCTCCCTGCTATCGATTGGATCGGCTGCCGGTGTCGCGGTCATGGGGCAGGCCCGCGGTATCTACACTTTCTTTTCACACCTTAAGTGGAGTTGGGCAATTTTTCTGGGGTATGCCGCCAGCGTCTGGGTGCATTTCCTGGTCAATTCAAGCCGATTCACATCTTAGGGCAATCTACTCATCAGCTAATGAGTACATAAGTCAGCCGGCATATGCTTGCGGGACCGTCGGCCGCATGGACACGGCCGTCGAGCGTACCAGGCAAGAGAGGGTACCCTGTGGGGTACAGCGTGTCTCGCAAGCGTATGCCGGCTAACTTATGTACGCTTGGTACATTACGCGAATTAGGGCTGGCTCTTAGAAAACTTACGCTTGCTTTTTTACCGCCTCCTGCAGCATGGGTTTCAGTTCACCCTTCTGAAACATTTCCAGCGTAATGTCATGGCCGCCAATCAGCTCACCGTTGACGTACACCTGCGGAAACGTTGGCCAGTTGGCAAAGCGCGGCAGATTCTCGAAAATCTCGGGATCGGCCAGCACATTCACATGGGAAAATTCCACATCGCAGGCCTGCAATACCTGTGTAGTACGACTGGAGTAACCGCACATCGGCATTTGCGGTGTGCCCTTCATGAAAATGACAACCGGACTGCTGTCAACAGCCTGTTTGATCCGTTCCATTACATCCATTGCTATCCACCCCTCAAATCAATAAGTTGTTACACGTTAACAGCAGTCTACCGAGCAAACTGGGCGACAAAAAGTCTTTTTTAGAGGGGTTTTACGATTTAACGGTCTTTGCGCCGGGACCATTCACCACATGCCCCAGGTGACCTTCTCTCGCCTGACGGCGATTCACCTTGTCTTGCTACGCAATTCACCTTGAAGGGCACAAAGGAATTAATATGCCAGGAGAATCCAGAGTGTCCCTAAAGCGCGCGGCATTATGACGCCGTGCCGAGTGGAATTTTCCGACGAATCTTTGAACCGCTTGTTTCACGACTGGTGATGTGCCCGGTCACGCCACGTTATCCACGTTGCGCTGCAACCAGAATTCAAGCGCTGCCAGATGCCATAACTTGCTGCCCTGCAGGCGGGTAAGCTGATGCTCGGGATCGTCCAGAATTGACTTCACATAGCCCTCTCTGTAAAGCCCGCGTTGCCGGCAGGCCCGGCTGTTGAGCAGATCGCGCATGAACGCCAGAAACTGACCACGTACAAACTTCAAGGCGGGAACCGGGAAATAAGCCTTTGGCCGGTCGATAACCGCGTCAGGCACCAGGCCACGAGCGATTTCTTTCAGTGGATACTTGCCGTTGCTGCGAATTTTCAGCTGCGGCGGCATCCTGATTACGAGTTCCACTAGTTGGTGGTCGAGAAACGGCACACGCGCCTCCAGCCCCCACGCCATGGTCATGTTATCCACGCGTTTTACCGGATCATCGACAATCAGCGTGGTCACATCAAAGTGCAGTACGCGATTCAGATACTCGTCACTGTTGGCCGCCTTGAGTCGCTCTTCTAGCAACGCCGATGTGTAATCCGGCCCCGCATATCCGGGATCCATCATGCGCAGATATTCGTCATGATCCCGATCAAAGTAGCGGGATCGGAAACGCTCGACATCAGAACCCTCTGCCTGGTGCATCTGTGGGTACCAGAAATAACCGGCGAACACCTCGTCTGCGCCCTGTCCACTTTGCACGACCTTGACATGCTGCGAAACGCGTTCAGCGAGCAGATAGAAAGCCACCGCATCCTGCCCTACCATAGGCTCGGCCATATGATCGATCGCTTCCGGCAGTCGGTCCAGCACTTCATGATTTGGAATATGAATTTTGTGGTGCCGGGTAGCGTAACGTTCGACGACCTGGTCGGAAAACTCGAACTCATGACCGCGCTCGTGCGGATGATCTTCAAAACCGACAGAAAATGTCAGCAGGTCACTGCCACCGTGTTCAGCCAGTAATGCCACCAGCAGGCTGCTGTCCAAACCGCCTGACAACAACACCCCTACGGGCACATCGGCAATGACGCGACGCCGCCGCACCGCTTCAATCAGGGCAGCGCGGGTCGCCTCGATCCACTCAGTTTCGCTTAGCGGAGCTTCCAGTGCGGATGCATCCAGCTGCCAGTAGGGAAAGACACGGTCATGCCCCTCGGCATCGACAACCATGACGTGTGCCGGCGCTAATTTACGGATACCTCTCAGCAAGGTTCGCGGTGCGGGAACCACAGCATGCAAGGTGAAGTGGTGATGCAGTGCAACCGTGTCGAAACCGGTATCGACGTCACCGGCTGCCAACAGTGCCTGGGTGTTGGAAGCAAAACGAAACCCGTATGTGCCGTGACTGTAATAGCACGGCTTGATACCGAAACGGTCGCGCACCAGAACCAGTTGCTGGCGTTTCTGATCCCAGACCGCGATGGCGAACATGCCCTGCAGGCGATTGGCAAAAGACTCGCCCCAGGCCGCATAGGCTTTCAGTACAACTTCTGTATCACCGTCGCTGACAAAGCTGAATCCTTCTCCGATCAGCTCAGCGCGTAACTCCTTGTAGTTGTAAATGGCACCGTTGAATACCAGAGCAAGCCCCAGCGTCTCATCAATCCATGGCTGATTCGATGCTGATGACAGATCGATAACAGACAGGCGCCGGTGCCCGAGTGCCACGGCACCCTGAAAGTAATGCCCTTCGTGATCGGGGCCCCGCCGCTCCAGCTTCGAGAGCATCCGCTTTACTGTCCCCGGATCAGGGGCTTGACCGTCTACCCGTAATTCTCCACAGATTCCACACATCGTTCAGCCTTTGCTCATGGCGCCAATGACCGCTGCACAAACCTGGGACATTACTAAGTAAACACGTCGACAGGACTGTCAGTGCTGCCCAGCCGGTGTTCCAGTCCCAAACAGGGAAACCAGTTTAGTCTACGGCAATAGGGGGTCGGGTGACAGGCCTGCGGCTATGGGGCGGACCTGAAGCCGCCGCCACCCGGTGTGAAAATCTCCAGCCGGTCGCCGCTTTCGACCGCAAGCGCAGCTTTGGCAGGCAGGATCTCGCCATTGAGCCGGTTCTCGCCAGCCAGGCCCTCCAGTCCGCCCAGCAAACCCCAGGGACGGTGAAGACGCCGTTCTGTCAGCAGCGTTACCTGCGCCGGGGCCAGGAACTCGTACTCGCGTATCAGGCCATCCCCACCTTTTCTCTGGCCGTTGCCACCAGAACCAGTGCGCAAGGCATAACGACGAATACGCAAGGGGTAAGCAGCCTCCACCACTTCGATGGGCGTATTCAGTGTATTGGTCATGTGTGTCTGCACCGCATGCAAACCACCACCCTGCTTACCGGCGCCCATACCACCGGCAATGGTTTCATAGTAGTCCCAGCCACCCTGCTTGTCCCGGGCGCCCATGGCCAGGTTATTCATCGTACCCTGACTGGCAGCTGCAACCCGATCCGGTATGGCGCGGGCCAAAGCCCCCAGCACCAGGTCAACAATACGACTACTGGTCTCCACGTTACCCGCCGCCACAGCCGACGGTGGCCTGGCGTTGACCAGGCAGCCTTCCGGTGCAACGAGTTGAATCAGACGGAAACTTCCCGCGCAGGCCGGTGTTCGCTCGTCCATCAGGCAACGGAAGACATAGAACACCGCTGCCGCTGTGACGGCAAGCGGACAATTGATATTTCCTTGCACTTGCCGGTCAGTCCCGGAAAAATCCACCTTGACCTGGCCGGCATTCAGCGTCACACAAACATGCAGACGGATGTCCCTGTTGCCCTGCCCGTCATCATCCATTAGATCTTCAAATTCGTAACAACCGTCCGGCAATTCCTCGAGGGCTGCTCTGGCCATGCGTTCAGCGTAAGCGTTAAGCATGTTCAGGCCATTCAGCCAGGCATCAATACCCATACCTGCCAGCAGCTCCTGGATACGCTTTACACCGCTACGGTTGGCGCTGATCTGGGCAGAAAAGTCACCTTGCGTAATGGCCGTGTTATGCGTGGCCGCACTGATCCAGTCAAGAACACTTCGCTGGATTTCCCCGCCTTTAACCAGGACGGTCGGTGAAATAATCAGGCCTTCCTGCTCAAGGCGGTTACCGATCGGCATGGAACCCGGGCTCTCGGCGCCGATGTCGGCATGGTGAGCACGATTCGCGACAAAAGCTGCACACTGCTGATCCACGAAAACCGGCGCAATAAGTGTCACGTCCGGCAAATGTGTTCCACCCTGGAAGGGGTTATTCACCACCACCATATCACCTGGCAACCAGTCGCGGCCTTGCACCAGATCGGCCATGGCATAAGCCATGCTGCCAAGATGCACGGGAATATGCGCTGCCTGTGCGCAAAGCTGTCCCTGCGGGTCAAACACGGCGCAGGAGTAATCGAGGCGGTCTCGTATATTCGGCGAGAATGCAGCACGCCGCAGCACCGCACCCATTTCCTTACATGCCGCCGAAATCCGGCTGGAGAAAATGCTGAGTTGAATGGCATCCATAGCTAACATTATGCACCCGTTGCGTATTGCATTCGCCAACACCGGCCCGTAAAATTCGCAATCCCGAGTAATTTAGTCAGGCTTTTTGCCTGAAAGAATCCAATCTGTCTATTTAAGGAGCGGTAAATAATGAACCCGTTAACTTCGATCCCGGGCACCATCATCTCTGGATTTATACTTTCTGTCGTCATCGTATTCGTACTGGGCACCACCGGCGTCAACGCTCTTGCGTTCGAGGTCTGGTTCCACGTGCTGGCAGGCGTCGTCTGGATCGGCCTGCTCTATTATTTCAACTTTGTGCAGGTCCCTGCGGTCGGGAATGCACTGGCAGAAGCCGACAGTGGCGGCCCCGGTCCGGCAGCAATCAACAAGTACGTTGCACCGCGCGCACTGCTGTGGTTCCGCTGGGGCGCGGTGGTGACCTGGTTGACCGGTGTTGGTGCTTTGCAAAACCTCGCCGAAGGTGGCGCTGTCAAGGCTTTTATGCTCAGCGACGGCATGCAGGTTATCGGCATCGGCGCCTGGCTGGGCACCATTATGCTGTTTAACGTCTGGGTATTGATCTGGCCCAACCAGAAGAAGATTCTGGGCATGGTAGAGGCCACTCCGGAGCAGATCGCCGGCGCCAAGAAAACAGCGTTGATGGCCTCGCGCACCAATACTCTGTTATCGATCCCGATGCTGATGTGCATGACCGGTCATATGCACGGCCTGCCGTTCTAAGCAATCGCTGCACGACCCGCAAAACCCGGCCAACGGCCGGGTTTTTTTGTGGGAAACCCGCGTTTGTACTTTTACCCCCCCTGCGAATCCCACCTGATCGCACCCTCCTCAGCCACGAGGCCACGGCACTTTGTGCGGTTTCGCGCGACCTGGCGGTTTAAGTGGAAGGCCTTTTATTTGGAAATACCTGAAATAAGCGATAGAATCACCGATTTGGATTGGCGGCTTCCTCGAAGGCGCCTTTTGTTTTTGGGGAGCCTGATGGCCGGACACCTGATGAACACCTATAAGCCATTAGCGGTCAGCTTTGAGTATGGCGAGGGTGCTTACCTGTTTGACAAGGATGGCAACCGCTACCTGGATGCCCTGTGCGGCATTGCAGTCTGTGGGCTCGGTCACGCCCACCCTGCCGTCAGCGAGGCCATCTGCAATCAGGCCCGGCGATTGCTGCATACATCCAACCTGTATCAGATCGGCTTACAGGAAGAACTGGCCGGTGAATTGTGCCGGGTCGCGGAAATGGATGGTGTGTTTTTCAGCAATTCCGGTGCCGAAGCCAACGAAGCCGCACTCAAAATGGCCCGCCTCTACGGCCACCGGAAAGGTATCGATACACCGCAGGTCATAGTCATGGAAGGCAGCTTCCACGGCCGCACCATGGCCACCCTGACGGCAACCGGTAACCGCAAAATACAGGCCGGTTTCGAACCGCTGGTTCCGGGGTTCCTGCGCTCACCCTATGATGACCTGGATGCCATTCGCACCATTGCAGAGAACAGCCCCAATAGTGTTGCCGTTATGGTCGAGCCCATAACCGGCGAGGGCGGCATTCGCATTCCCGATGAAAACTACCTGGTGGAACTCCGCGCACTTTGCGATGAACACGGCTGGCTGATGATACTGGATGAAATCCAGACCGGCATGGGTCGGACCGGTCGCTGGTTTGCGCACCAGCACACCGGCATTAAGCCCGACGTCATGACCCTGGCAAAAGGATTGGGCAATGGTGTACCTATCGGTGCCTGCCTGGCACGCGGTGCCGCGGCTGACATTTTCAAGCCGGGTAATCATGGCTCAACCTTCGGCGGGAACCCACTGTCGGCCAGCGCAGCGCTGGCCGTATTACGCACCCTGGAGCAGGACGACCTGGTTGAACGCGCCGGGCAATTGGGCCGCCATCTGCTCGAACTGTTTAAACAGCGTCTGGGCGGACTGGACGGTGTCGTTGCCATCCGCGGTAAAGGCCTGATGCTGGGCATCGAACTGGACCGTGTCTGTGGTGAGCTGGTGCAGCGGGCTCTACAACGCAAGCTGTTGATTAATGTCACGGCAGACAAAGTTGTCCGTTTACTTCCGCCACTGATTCTGAGCGATGAGCAAGCCGGGCAAATAGTCTCGACTGTCAGTGAACTCATCGAAACTTTCCTGGGTGAAGAATGATGAGTGTGAGACATTTTCTTAGTCTGCTGGATTTTTCGTCTGACGAACTGCACCAGCTGATCGAGCGTGCCATCGAACTCAAACAGTGGCAAAAGCAGGGGCGAATATACGAACCACTGAAAAATAAAGTCATGGCCATGGTGTTCGAGAAATCATCGACCCGCACACGCGTTTCGTTCGAGACCGGCATGGCCCAGTTAGGCGGTCACGCCATATTCCTGTCACCGAGAGACACCCAATTCGGGCGTGGGGAACCCATCGAGGACAGCGCCCGGGTACTTTCCCGCATGACAGACGCCGTCATGATCCGCACCTTCGAACACGAAAAAATCGAGCGTTTTGCCGAGTATTCGGTTTCACCTGTCATTAATGCCTTAACGGATCAATACCATCCCTGCCAGCTACTCGCCGACATGCAGACCTGGTTTGAACATCGAGGCGATATCCGTGGCGCCAACGTCACTTTCATCGGTGATGGCAACAACATGTGCCATTCCTATATCAACGCCGCAAGACAGTTCGATTTTCAGCTGCGTATTGCAACACCGGCAAGCTACAGGCCAGACACTGATATTATCGCCATGGCCGGGGAACGGGTCACCCTGTTTGAACACCCACTTGAAGCTGCCGAAGGCTCAGACCTGATAGTCACCGACGTGTGGGCCAGCATGGGCCAGGAAGAGGAACAAAGTGAACGCGAAAAGGTTTTCGCCAGGTTCCAGGTCAACGCTGAATTGATGGCCGGCGCAAACAAGGATGCGATCTTCATGCACTGCCTGCCCGCTCACCGCGGCGAGGAAGTGACCGCCGATGTTATCGACGGGCCACAGAGCCTGGTCTGGGAGGAAGCGGAAAACCGTCTGCACGCCCAGAAGGCGCTGCTGGAAGTCTTGATCAGCTATCATCCCGATCAAACCCGCAGAACAAGGGAGTAAACAGCTCGCCATGTGTCGGATTGCCGCTTATCTGGGAGAACCGATTGCGCTCGGCAAATTTCTCATTGATCCACCGCACAGCCTGCAGGTCCAGGGCTGGGCGCCCAGGGAGCTGAAATACGCCAAGCTGAATGCAGACGGTTACGGTTTTTCCTGGTATGCGGACGATGAGCAGCCTGCGGTCTATGTCAACCCCGGCCCGATCTGGACTGACCCTAACCTGCCTCACCTCGCACGTACGCTGGTCAGTGATTTATGGATTGCCAGTGTACGCAGTGCCAGTGAGGGTAACCCGGTCAATCATGCCAACACCCAACCGTTTGCCGACGAAGCGCTTCTGTTCGACCATAACGGCTTGATCGATGAATTCCACAGCCAGGTTCGACCCAGGCTGGTTGCCGATCTCGACCCTGCGTTCCTGCCATCAATACGCGGAAATACCGAATCCGAGTACCTGTTTGCCGCACTGCGTCAGATCCTGACTGATAATCCAGAGCTTGCCGTGGAATCCGCGCTGGCTGAACTGATGCAACGTATCGAACGCTGGGTCGACGGTTGCCGGTCTCTACTCACCATCGTCGTGAGCGACGGCGAACGTCTGTACGCGGTACGCCATGCACTCGGTGACAGCTGTCCCACACTTTATTACACTGCCGACGACGAGGCGTTCCCCAACGCGCAGCTGATGGCCTCCGAACGAATGACCGATTGCTCATTCTGGCAGATCGTGCCGGAACACCAGATTCTGATACTCGATCCAGAGAAACCGCCTGAATTACTGTCGTTGTGAATACGGATTTACTGATTAGCGAACTGGGGCAGACACAGTCCCTGTTGCTGGCGCTGGTGGAAGATGTTGACGAAACCACCTTGCGCAGGCAGTACCATTCTGATCTAAGCCCGTTGGGCTGGCATCTCGGGCATTGTGTATTTATCGAATGCCTGTGGCTGCACGAGGAGATTCGTGGCGATAACAGCGTCACCCAACCCATCACGGATTTTTACACCCCGCCACACACCCCCAAAAGCGAACGCGGCAAGCTGTTGCCAGCAAAAAATGCCCTGCTGGCCTGGGCGCGGGAACTGCAGGCCTTCAATCTCCACGTGCTGCGCAATCTGCGTCCCGAATGGCGCGAGCATCCCCTGCTCAAGGACGACTATGTCATTCATTTCCTCATCCAGCACAACAGTCAGCATTACGAAACCATGCTGATGATACTGACTCAAAAAGCACTCGAAGAATTCAGACCCGACGGCAGCTCACACCAGACATGGCAGGCAATGGCACCCAGGCGTGAATCGGTCGATATCCCTGCCGGCCACTACCGGGTTGGCGGTAAACAGCCCACCGCCTTTGACAATGAAGTACCGCCACAAAGGGCGGACCTGGGCTCGTTTGCAATCAGCAAACATCCGGTGAACAACGCTGAATACCTTACTTTCATGGAAGACGGCGGTTACCGACGCAAAGATCTCTGGGGAAAAGGCGGCTGGAGCTGGCGCCAACAACACAACATTGCTCACCCGCACCACTGGCGACAGAGCGAAGAGGGTGACTGGTATGCTGTTGGCATGCGTGGCGGATACGAACTGGCGGGCACTGAACCCGTGTCCGGTATCAGTCACTATGAAGCCAGAGCCTTTGCCCGCTGGGCGGATGGCTGCCTGCCGCATGAATACCAGTGGGAAGCCGCCTGCCGGATAGGGGTTCTGGAGCAGACCGGACGGGTCTGGGAATGGTGTGACAATACCTTTCATCCTTATGAGGGTTTTTCAGCCTTCCCCTACCCCGAATACTCGCAGCCCTGGTTTGACGGGCAGCATTACAGCCTGCGCGGTGGCAGCCTGCACACCCGGCCGTCGATCAAACGTCCCAGCTTCCGGAATTTCTTCGAAGCCGACAAACGCCATATACTCGCGGGTCTGCGCCTGGCGTACCAGAAGCGTTGAGCAAGCACCCGCTCCAGCGATGAGCCGAACCTTATTCACCAGGGAAGCAGACGTAAAAAACCTTTGATAATCATATCACTGCGTCATTCCGCGCAGTTCCGTGCCTGGGAGTCTGTCCGAGAATATCGATCGTAGCGATGGCAAGACTGCAGGGAGAAGGTGAGACCGGGAACCGGTCGAGAGGCTGGCCTGGGCCATGCAGGAGGTAGAGCACCACCATAAGTAGGCGCCCTCAGGCGAAAGCAGGCGCTTTAGGCGCCAAAAGCCGCCCTCTGGAGGGGCGCAGGAGCAGTTGCCGAGTAGATCAGTCTATTCGCGGACAGACGCCTGGCTCCTGCTGGTCTGGGACCCAGCCCTGACGGGAAATAATGTCTAGCCGACATCCATGCCGAGTTCGTTTACAATCACCCTATGGCCGAATCAAACAAACACAATACGCGCCGCATTGGCAAAGGCATGACCTTTGTCGCATGGATCATCGCCCTGTCATTGCTTGCCTTTTTCTTTGAAAACAGACTGGCCAAACAACGCAACCCCAACCAGGCCGTCTATAGCCGCGTCAACGCTGCCGGAATTCAGGAAGTCGTCTTGAAACGCAACCGTTTTGGACACTATGTGAGCACAGGCACCGTCAACGGGCACGCCGTTGAATTTCTGCTCGATACCGGTGCCAGTGACGTTGCCATCCCCGCCGAACTTGCCGATAAACTTGGCCTGAGACGAGGGGTGCCAGTGCAATACCAGACTGCCAACGGTGTTGTGACTGCTTACCGAACAATGATCGACAGTCTTTCGATCGGACCCATGGTTGTTCAAAATGTACCGGCCAGCATCAACCCCGGCTTCCGCGATATGGAAATCCTGCTGGGTATGAGCGTTCTCAAACACATCGAATTTGCCCAGCGCGGAGACACCCTGATCCTGCGACCGTATGAGTGATCTTGTTGGAAAGCTGACGCTCTGGAGCGGTGACCTGGCCGGTTTATTGTGGGGCAACGGACTGACACTGGTCATTCTGCTGGGTATGGGACTGTACCTCACCATCCGCCTGGGACTGATTCAGTTTCGTGGCTTCCGGCATTCCATCGCCTTGATTTCCGGCGCCTATCATTGCCCGGAACATGAAGGTCAGATCACCCATTTTCAGGCGCTGTCCACCGCCTTATCCGCCACCGTCGGCACCGGCAATATCGCCGGTGTGGCAACGGCGATTTCCCTTGGCGGTCCCGGCGCACTGTTCTGGATGTGGGTGACGGCGTTTTTTGGTATGGCCACCAAGTTCACCGAGTGCACACTGGCATTGAAGTTCCGCCAGATCGACGAGCATGGCGAAATATCCGGTGGCCCGATGTATACGCTACTCCATGGCTTGCAGATGAAGCGTATGGCCATGCTGTTTGCGAGCTTTGCACTGATTGCGTCATTCGGGATCGGCAACATGGTCCAGGCCAACTCGGTTGTCGACGGCCTCGGCTACCTGTTTCCGGAAGTCCGTGACAACGCCTGGCTGGTGGGTGGTGTGCTGGCCTTTCTGGTCGGCATGGTAATACTGGGGGGCGTGCGGCGCATTGCCCGCGTTGCCAGCACCATTGTGCCTTTTATGGCATTGCTTTATGTCGGTGCCGCGTTTCTGGTACTGATCAACCACGCCGGACAGATAACATCTGCGCTGGCGACAATTTTCAATCATGCGCTGAATCCCTGGGCCGTGGGAGGCGCCGCAGTCGGCGAAGCCATACGCTGGGGTGTAGCACGCGGCCTGTTTTCCAACGAGGCCGGCCTGGGCTCCTCACCCATGGCACACGCGGCAGCAAAAACCAATGAACCGGTCCGCGAAGGACTGGTCGCCATGATGGAGCCCTTTATCGACACCCTGGTAATCTGCACCATGACCGGTCTTGTCATTGTGGTTACCGGCGCCTACACAGTGCAGCAGGACGATCTGGTCGGCGCCGCACTGACGGCACACGCCTTTCAAAGTTCGCTTGGTGTAGCTGGTGCCAGCGTGGTCGGAATCGGGCTCAGTCTGTTTGCCTTTTCCACCATTATCGCATGGTCTTACTACGGTGATCGTTCAGCACGTTTTTTATTTGGCGAACGCGCAGTACAACCCTACCGCCTGCTGTTTACCTTTCTTGTCATGATTGGTGCTGCTGTACCCCTCGAACTGGTGTGGAACCTTGCCGATGTGACTAATATTCTCATGGCTTTGCCCAACCTGTTGAGCCTCGCCCTGCTGGCAGGGCTGGCGCAAAACCTTAAAAATGAGTATTTTGCCCGTTCATTTACTATTGAACAGAAACAGGTGGGGTCATGAGCGAGACAAACACTGAGAGCGGGCTGAAATACGAAGATATCACCATCGGCACCGGCAGCTTGTGCAAAGGCCGCGGCCAGACCGCCATTGTGCACTACACCGGCTGGCTGGAGGATGGCAACAAATTCGACTCCAGCAGGGACCGTGACGATCCGTTCAGTTTTCCCATTGATTGCGGCTATGTGATTCCTGGCTGGGATGAAGGTGTCGTCGGCATGCAGGTCGGTGGTGTGCGAAAACTGACCGTCCCGCCACAACTTGCATACGGAAAAAACGGTGCCGGCGGCGTCATCCCGTCCAATGCCACACTGGTGTTCGAAATCGAGCTGCTGGAAATTTCCGAATAAATGCTACTCGAAGCGCTGGAAACACAGATTGAACAGGATGTCCGACGCGCGCTGGACGAGGACCTCGGCAGCGGTGATATCACTGCCCAGCTGATTCCGAAACAGCGTATCTGGAAGGCCAGTGTGTATACATGCGAACCGGCAATACTGTGCGGACGAAACTGGTTTGACGCCGTATTCAAACAACTCGACGACAAAGTCGACATACGCTGGTATGTCGCCGACGGCCAAACCATTGTCCCGCACCAGGTAGTGTGCACATTAAAAGGGCCGGCCCGTTGCCTGTTAAGCGGTGAACGGACAGCCCTGAATTTTCTGCAAACCCTTTCCGGCACGGCCACCCTGGCCAACACCTACGCCAAACGGATTGAAGGCCTGAACACCCGGGTTCTGGACACCCGTAAAACCATTCCAGGCTTGCGCCGTGCGCAGAAATACGCTGTACGCTGCGGCGGTTGCCACAATCACCGCATAGGGCTCTACGATGCTTTCCTGATCAAGGAGAACCACATTGCAGCAGCGGGCTCGATTGAAAGCGCCATTAGCAGCGCCCGCGCTTTGAACAAGGAACTTGCGGTCGAAGTCGAAGTGGAAAACCGTGAAGAACTCAAACAGGCCTTGCGGGCCGGTGCAGACCGCATCCTGCTGGACAACTTTGCGCCTGACGAAATCCGGCAAGCCGTAGCGCTGACCGGCAAACGGGCTAAACTGGAAGCATCCGGCGGCATCACCCTCGACACCTTACGTCAATACGCTGAAACAGGCGTCGACTACGTCTCGATTGGCGCCTTAACCAAAGATGTTCGCGCTATCGATCTTTCCATGAGATTTGATTAGAGCGTTTTGCTTCTAGAAACCTTGAGTCGAAACAATCTTTGCAAATGAATCAAGTTTCAAGAATTGCTCTCGCAAAGACGCGAAGCCCGCCAAGAATAATCCTTTGCGCCTTCGCGAGAAAATAAAGCACTCATCATGACTTATTGATCTGAGGCGAGGCCTCGCAAGGCTTGAAACCCATGACGCAGCAAAACCCACACATACTCGTTGTTGATGATGATCCCGACCTGCATGAACTGCTGGGGCGTTATCTTTCAGAGCAGGGGTTCGAAGTCACCGGTGTCGAGGATGGCGCTGCCATGGACAGATTTCTGGCCACCCGTTCAACAGACCTGATCATCCTGGATCTTATGCTTCCGGGTGAAGACGGTCTCAGCATTGCCAAACGCCTGCGTAGTGACAGAGACATACCGATCATTATGCTCTCTGCACGTGGTGAAGAAGTGGACCGCATTGTCGGCCTGGAAGTCGGTGCAGATGACTACCTGCCGAAACCGTTCAACCCGAGAGAACTGCTTGCCCGGATTCGAGCAGTGCTCAGACGCCCAACAGCGCTATCAAACGCGGAATCAGATAACGCACAAGAGCAGACTTTCAGCTTCGGGCCGTTTCGACTTGATCCTGTTACACAGGAACTGACGCGCGATGAAGAAAAAGTCTCGTTAACCAGCGGCGAGTTTGCGCTACTCAAGATTTTTGTGGAGCACCCTAACCGGGTACTGAGCCGCGATACCCTTGTCGATATGCTCAAGGGTTTTGAACGCTCGCCATACGACCGCAGCATCGATGTACGCGTCACGCGTTTACGCCGCAAGATCGAGAGCGATCCGAGCTCACCGGTATACATACATACTGTCTGGGGCGAAGGCTACCGTTTCTCTCCCGGCAACGAGACACGAGCGGCACACACATGAGCAAGCCGCTTACCCTGTTTGCCAGAACAGGGATCACCTTGACCATCGCACTCCTGGTGTTTGTCGTATTCTGTATCGGTGCGATGGTGACCTACATCGCGATTCCACTTGCCAGACAGGGTTCTGATGATCTTGCTGCTCTGATGATACTGTCGGCGAGAACCTGGATCGAACGTCCACCGGCAATACGCCCCTTTCTCGAAGAGGAACTGATATCTGAGTATGAGTTGAAGGTCTCCCTGGCAGAAAAGCCCCTGCCTTGTTCAAAGACGCCACTGCCCTATCTCATATTCCTCGAAGAGGCCCTCGAAAAACGGCTGGGCACCCCGGTGGCCGTCCGCAAAGGCGAACAATCCGTACCCTGGTTCTGCGCGGACATACCCATGGGAGGACAATTCATCCGCGTCAGCTTCCCCTGGTCACGCATCGGTGCTCAACCACCACTTGCCTTAATACTGATTATCGTGACCGGAGCAGTTGTCGTCCTGCTGACGTCATTGCTGCTGGTGCGCCGTATCACCCGGCCTCTGGCACGCCTGTCGGAGGCAACATCACATATCAGCCATGGCGAAATACTCGCGCCACTGCCGGAAACCGGTCCCAGGGAACTGGTCGACTTGACCCACAAGTTCAACAGCATGGCAAGGGAGTTGACCGAACTGGTTGAAAACCGCACCACCCTGCTCGCCGGCATTTCCCACGACCTTCGCACCCCCCTCACCCATATGCGCCTGGCACTGGAAATGCTGGTGCCGGATAAAGCCGATGCGGCGCTGATTGAAAGATTACGGCGGGATACAGAACAGATGGAGCAACTCATTGGTTATACGCTGGAACTGGCTCGGGGTCTGGAAGCTCACGAAGCCGAGGAAGTGGACCTGCGGGAATTTATCGATGGGGTTATCACAAACTACAGACAACCGGACACCGTCATCGACTGGGAGCCACAAAGTTACTGCCCGGTTTCAATCGATACCATGGCCATGCAACGCGTACTGGTTAACTTGTTTGACAACGCCATCCGCTACGGTGGCAACAAACCGGTGATGGTGCGTTGCCACGGCGACAAAGAAGCTATCATTATCCAGGTACTGGACCGTGGAGAAGGCATCCCGGCATCGGAACGCGAAGCGGTATTTCGACCATTTCACCGCGTGGAAACTTCACGCAGCCGAAAAACCGGCGGCAGTGGACTGGGTCTTGCCATTGCACGCCAGCTCTGTGATGCCCGCGGCTGGACAATAGAACTCCTGCCACGCGGGGGCGGCGGCACTGAAGCACGGCTCGGGATTCCGGTCGCTGCGACAACCCCCTGAGTACTGGCGATGAACAAGACTAAGCACCACAAGGCAACGGTGTTCCAACAGGTTATAGGTGTCGTTCCCATGGCGGGCCGTGCGGCACGTCTTGCCGGGCTACCCTGCAGCAAGGAGATTTATCCAATTGGACCCCGGAGCGCAGACGATGCGAACCAACAGCCGCGTGTGGTCTGTGAGCACCTGCTCAGAAAAATGCACACTGCAGGGGTAAGCAGTATTTATGTCATCCTGCGCGAGGGGAAGTGGGACATACCTGCCTATCTCGGCGACGGATCAAAAGCAGGCTTGCAGCTGGCATATCTGATGATGGGACTGCCCTACGGGACACCCTACAGCGTCGATCAAGCCTACCCCTTTGTACGACAGCACACCGTCGCCTTAGGCTTCCCGGACATGATATTCGGTCCGGAGGATATTTTTACAACACTCCTTGCGCATCAGCAATCGTCTGGTGCCGATGTTGTCCTGGGCCTCTTTCCCGTCGATCGGCCGGAGAAGGTAGACATGGTGGAACTGGACGATGACGGAAACGTGAGACAGATCATCATAAAACCACGTCACACAGACCTGCACGACACTTGGGGAGTAGCCGTATGGGCACCGGTGTTTACAGATTTCATGCATGAGTTTCTGGCCTTACATCAGAAAACAGCCGCCGGGAAAGCCGAGCTTTTTATCGGCAATGTGGTGCAGGCGGCTATTAAAAATGGTCTGCGTGTCCACGGCGTGAAGGTATCTGAACAGCCTTTTCTGGATATCGGTACCTGGGAGGATCTGAGAAGAACGACGAGCCTCCCGCTCGACAAATAGACGGGCAACGTCGAGACACGGCATGTTCGGGGTTCGGATACACGCCCGCCTGACTGTAGCTATCTGGAGACGGTTCACGCATGATCAAGACCTGCCCCTGCACCTCAGAACATGTAACCAGCTAAATTCCATAAGAAATATAAAAGTGGTAGAAAATTTGCTTATGTAGACCAGTATCCGCTGGCGGAGTGGGCAGAAAAACGTGACCTTTACTTATGATTCAGGAGAAATGATATGAATAAAAAAACCGTCTTTGCAGCAATAATTGCGAGTTTGTCTGGCACCGCTTTCGCGGCGAATGATCAAGCTCCCATGAGCCTCGGTTACGCTCAACAAGCATCCGGCAAGTCCGTTGCCGAGGTAAAAGCAGCCGATGTCAATGATGACAAACACATCGACTCTGCTGAGTTCGGAGCATTAACCGTTCGAACGAAAGGAGCAAGCGCAGCAGCCAGTGACCAAGGTTCTTGATCTGGATATTTAACCAGACAAGATAGGAGCGACCGCCTGGCCGCGATATCGCACCGAAGGACGGGGTTTATTTGGCGCTTACGATCATTGGAATGGGGGCCTCGGGTAAGGGTGCGGGTAAGGGTAAGGACGACGGCGATAGCATCCAAATCCCTTGAAACAGAGGCCGGAGCCCGTTCGCACTGGGTGACGCTGCCATCGGCAATGGCTTGGGACCACGCATCGACGTACTGCCGCCGAGAAACAGGAAAACGCCGAATTAGCAG
>Ga0316193_10000599_pt1 | contig 22905 bp, 20 predicted proteins | sample MerIslsedime2_MG_FD_207735 | JGI IMG/M metagenome (GOLD analysis project Ga0316193, IMG submission 207735) | Coastal sediment microbial communities from Maine, United States - Merrow Island sediment 2 | ecosystem: Environmental > Aquatic > Marine > Coastal > Sediment | place: USA: Maine... | reverse complement strand
TCGCCAGGCACGCTCAAATTGCCATCAATATAGACGCCATCGGTTGACGTCAGCCCAACTGTTCGACCGGACATTTTCAAGATATGCGCGAGCATGCGCGAAGTCGTGGTTTTGCCGTTTGTACCGGTCACCGCAGCAATCGGAATCGTGCTCGGTGAGTCGGGTGGAAACAGCATATCGATGACCGGACCTGCAACATCACGCGGAGTACCCTCACTAGGGGCAACGTGCATGCGGAAACCTGGCCCCGCATTTACCTCGCAGATGCCACCACCGGCATCACGATACGACTCCGAAATATCACGCGTTAGAAAATCAACGCCGCCGATATCGAGGTCAATCGCCTTGATTGCACGAATCGCCATTTCACGATTGTCCGGATGAATAATATCCGTGACGTCAATCGCGGTACCGCCTGTCGACAAGTTCGCCGTTGAACGCAGATACACCATTTCGCCTGCGGCTGGCACGGTGTCGCGATCATAGCCAAGCTTCGCTAACAATCGCTCGGCCTGGTGGTCAAATTCCAGTCGCGTTAAAACCTTTTCGTGCCCGACGCCACGACGTGGATCTTCGTTGATGGTATCGACCAGCGATTGAATGGTGTGCTTACCGTCACCGACCACATGCCCGGGTACGCGCTTCGCAGCGGCTACAAGCTTGCCGTCAATGACCAGCAAACGATGGTCAAAGCCATCGATGTAGCTTTCGACAATAACGGTACGGCCATGCTCACTGGCTTTTTCAAAGCCGGATTCAACTTCTTCATCGGTGCGAAGATTAATGGCCACACCGCGGCCGTGATTACCGTTCAGGGGTTTGGTAACCACAGGAAAACCAATGCGGCTGGCGGCGCGCACCGCATCTCTTTTGGTTCGCACCATAATTTGTTTCGGCACGGGCAATCCGAGGTCGCGCAAAATACTGTTGGTTTCTTCTTTATCGCTGGCCAGTTCGACGGCAATGTTGCTCGTCCGTCCCGTGGTGGTTGCCTGTATGCGCTGTTGATACCGTCCATAACCGAACTGCACCAGGCTGTAACGATTCAAACGCAGCCATGGAATATTTCGCTCTTCTGCCGCTTTCACCAGCGATGCGGTGCTGGGGCCGAATTCACGTCGCTGGGCGTAGCGAATAAAACGATCACGCTGTGCTTCAAAATCCCAGTCATCCTCCGGTGCATCGTCAGCAGCCAATTCAGGTGGCAACAGACTGTGGATGAGCTTCAGCGCCAAATCCGACGCTTCGCGCCCCACTGTGGCGTCTTTGTACTGAAAGACCATGTTGTAGAAGCCGGGCTGATCATCGATTGAACGGGTTCGCCCGTAGGTCACATTAGACCCCGCGACATTTTGCAGCTCGATTGCCACATGCTCCATGACGTGTCCCAGCCAGGTGCCCTCATCCTCACGCATGCGTCGTACGAAGCCACCGGGCTCTCTGTACGAACAACCATGCTCGTGCAAGCCAGGCAGTAGTGCCAACAGCGGTTCGATAAAGGCGTCGCCAAGACGAGCTGTCGGCCACTCCTCCAGTTCTCCCAGATTCAGCACATGGCGAATAACGGGGAAATGAGCAAAGGTGCTCGGCCCTACGTATATATTAGTACTCTCAATTTTCATGTTTGAAGCCTGTATTAATTATTGTTGGCATCATTCCGCGTGAGCTTCGCGAGTCGCGATATCAAAGCGCCCGCCTGCAACCAGTATATGCAGCGTGACGTCAATCAAACTAACCGGATCCCCGCGACGCGCGCGATCCATGGAAGAATAGCTGAGGTGTGTAGGATCTATGAGGGTAATTCCGCCACTGCCAACCACCTCAAGTTCGTCCCCGGGTTGAATGAACGCCGCAGTGTCCTCGTCCAGCCCTATGCCGAACGCGAATGGATTGTAGGCCAACGCTGTCAGGAGCCTGCCAAGGCGATCACGTTGCCGAAAATGTTGGTCGATAATAAAAGCATTGGTCAGACCCAGTCCCGGCGCCATGGTGACCATATCCGGCCTCGGTGTACTGCCCTCAGAACCGCCGGCGATCATATGTTCCGGCATAAAAGCGGCTCCCGCTGATGTTCCCGCGACATGCATTCCCTCGGCATTACGCCGCCGAATCAGCTGCGCGGCTTTCGTGCCCCCGAGCGTCGTGGACAATCGCAGCTGGTTGCCACCGGTCATGAAAACACCGTCGCACTTTTCGATATAGTCAACGTCTGCGCCAGTCTGACAGTCTTCTCGGGTTATGAACGGCAATACTTTGGCGTGCTTCACGCCGATTTTGCGGAACAGCTTTTCGTAGTTCCGGCCAGTGTCTTCCAATTCAGAGGCGGTCGGGATGATGCCAATACGGGCCTCGTTGCCGCCGCAAACATCTATAAAACGGCCAAGAATGTCCGGGCTATTAAGCTTCTCTTCGGCGCCACCAATTGGAATGATGTAACCGCGGTCGGTTCCAGATATATCGTTAGCAGGACACATGAATTAAAACTCCGCTCGAATTGAGCTAGGGATGTAAATGACGGGGCACGAAAAAGGTTGAGTATTTTACACAAGAAATCGGTAAATCCGCGCTTAATGCAGCAAAATACATCCGAATGACGAAAAAGGCGCAATCCATGACCCACTCCAAGAACCCTTTGGGCCAGCAAACTGATTACCCGAACAAATACGACCCCGGCCTGCTGTTCCAAATCGCACGCAGCGACAGCCGTGAGAGCTTCATCTCCGGTGAACTGCCTTTCGATGGCTGCGATATCTGGAACGCCTGGGAACTCACCTGGCTCGCCCAGCACGGCAAACCGGTGGTCGCGACCGCAGAGATCAGGGTGCCGGCGAGTACTCCCCATCTGATCGAGTCCAAATCGCTCAAGTTGTACCTGAATGCTTTCGCGATGAGTTCGTTTGATAGCCCCGCGGCGGTCGCGGCGATCATCTCCGAAGATCTGACCGCCTGTGCCGGTGGATCGGTCCGCGTGCGCGTTGATACCGTCGCCAGCACCGAAGCCAAACTCGTGTCGCGACTGCCTGGCTTTTGTCTCGACGCGCTGGAAGTCAGTTGTACGAGCCGGGACGTAGATGCGGCTCTGCTGCGAATTCATCCGGAGATTTTGGTCAGCGAAGAACTGCACACCCACCTGTTGCGAAGTCTTTGCCCGGTCACCTCGCAGCCAGACATTGGTAGTCTGGCCATTCACTACAAAGGTGCGAAGATCGATCCGGAATCGCTACTCCAGTACGTCGTATCGTTCCGCGAACACAATGATTTTCACGAGGCTTGTATCGAAAGGATGTTTGTCGACCTTCTCGAGCAATGCAAACCCGAAAAACTGACTGTTTTTGCACGCTACCAGCGACGCGGCGGAATCGATATCAACCCGTTTCGCAGCAATTTCGAAGCGAACCCGCGCAATCTGCGCCTTTGGCGGCAATAGTCAGTCGGCCTTGAGATCCTCGGGATCGAGTTCGTGTCCCCAATCCTGTTTAGCCGTCAAATAGCGACGGTTATTGTCGGTAACGCCGGTTACATGTTTGATGCGCGAAATATCGCGCAGGCCGAATTCTGTCAGGTCCTCGACCTTCTTCGGATTATTGGTCAGCAAGCGAATGGGTTTGTCCGCAGCGAAGTACTTGAGCAAGATCGCCGCGTCAGCAAAGTCGCGCGAATCGTCCGGCAACCCTAAGGACCGGTTCGCCTGGTAGGTGTCTTCACCGGCATCCTGCAACAGGTAGGTCGCCGCTTTCGCCCAAAGACCGATTCCGCGACCTTCGTGTCCCGACATGTATATCAGCATCCCACCCTCGCTATCGGCATTGATGCGCTGCAGCGCCGTTTGCATCTGCGGGCCGCATTCACAACGCTCGGAACCAAAGACATCGCCGGTCAGGCAGCTCGAGTGCACACGCACCAGTGGATTCTTCCAGCTGTCGGGGTCCCCGACCAAGAGAACACTGTTAACCGCCATGTATGAGGCAAGCGTTGCAAATGATCGCTGGCCATTTTTCTCTCGCAGATCCTCGGCAAGCTGCTCGATTTTGCCAAGTTCGGTGTTGCGCACGCAGGCAAACCACTGCACCTCGATGTGCGCCGGACCGAGCTGCAACGGCAGCGGAATTGGCCCGAGAATACTAATGGTTGCGCCCGGATTTGAATCGCCTGATGCCGATTGTGTCCCGTCCAGGCGAACTCCATCAGCGTCGATCTGAAAAAGTGATCCCTGCTCAGTCAGCCGTTCGCGGATCAGTGGGTCTATGTAGGTAAACATGCGGCGAATTATGCAGCATCCGGCGAAATTTGCGACGTGTGCACCTTGCTGACTGGCTAGTCATTAACTATACTTAATGACCAGTCAGTCAGTAACAGGTCAATCGCCAAGCCGCCATGAGCCAGCCACGCTATCAACGTCGCAAGGAAGATCGCCCGCAGGAAATAACGGCAGCCGCGTTTCAGGCGTTTGCCGAGAAAGGCTATTCAGCCACGCGCGTCGAAGAAGTCGCCAATCGGGCCGGTGTCAGTAAGGGCCTGATGTATTTGTACTTCAAGACCAAGGAGGAGCTTTTCAAGGCCGTTGTCAAAAGCGTTGTGATTCGTCGCGTCGATGCCCTGATCGCGGCGGTGGAAACCACTGAGCTGAGTTCTGAAGATTTTATTCGTGGCCCACTCGCCGATTTTCTGAAACAAATACCCGACTCTCCGGTGGCTGTCGTCATTCGCCTGCTGATTTCCGAGGGTCCTCGGCACCCGGATTTGGTGGAGTACTACTACGACAACGTCGTCGCCAAAGGTCTTGCCGCAATTTCGGGCTTTATTGAGCGCGGCATTGAACGTGGAGAATTCAGGCGATCCCCGGTTACCGAACTTCCGCATCTGTTTCTGGCCCCGGTCATGCTGTCGATAATCTGGCGAATTCTTTTCCAGGAGCAGCAGCTTGATACCGACAAATTAATCGAAACACAACTGGATATGTTGCTCACGCAAACCAAAGCATGAGCGGAGCACCACAATGAAAAAACTACTCATAATCTTTCTGACTGCAATTTCGATGGCCGCCTGTGAGCCTGCCGATAATAGTCATCGCGTCGTCGGTGAGCTTGCGTCCGACCGCATCGAACTCACCGCAGAATTTAGTGAAGCCATTGTCGATATCATCGTCGCTGAAGGCGAATCCGTTACAGCCGGTCAGATCCTCCTGCAACAGGACGACGCCAGGGCAAGAGCGCGCCTCAGAGAGATTGAGGGCGCGTATTTTCAAGCCAAAGCACGGTTGGACGAACTCGTGCGTGGCCCACGCGGCGAAAAGATCACTGCGGCGCGCGCAACGGTCGAAGGTGCCACTCAGGATCTCGACTTTCGACAAAGCGAACTGGCGCGCATACGAGAGGTGCATGAGCGCGGTCTCGCATCCGCCGAGGCACTTGATACAGCGAGCGCCGCTTACGACGCTGCGCAAGCGACACTGAAACTGCGCCTTGCTCAGCTTGAGGAACTGCTCGCCGGTACAACGATCGAAGAACTGACTCAGGCAGAGCAGCTCGTCAAACAGGCGGAGGCCAAACGCGATGCAGCAACGATTGATGTCGAGCGACACCAGTTTATCTCGCCGGTCAACGGCATCGTCGATAGCCGCTTGTTCGAGATCGGTGAACGCCCGAGCGTCGGCCAACCAGCATTAGTGCTATTAGACGGGCGACAGCCCTATGCGAGGGTTTACGTGCCAGAGCAGATCCGTGTCCATATTGATTCGGGCACCGCAGCGATGATCTACGTCGATGGCCTGGAAATGCCGATCGCAGGCGAGGTTCGCTGGGTAGCCAGCGAGGCCGCGTTTACTCCGTACTTTGCGTTGACAGAACGTGATCGCGGCCGACTGAGTTACATGGCAAAAATCGACATCACAGAATCGCGTGATCGACTGCCTGACGGCGTACCCGTTGAGGTTGAGTTTCTGCTGAATTGAATATGGATTCTGAATTCGCTATCGAGGCCCGCGGCCTTAGTAAACACTTTGGTGATTTGCGCGCCGTCAGCGATCTCGACCTGAATGTGCCGCGTGGACAGATTTACGGCTTCCTGGGTCCAAACGGGTCCGGGAAATCGACCACCATCCGCATGCTTTGTGGTTTGCTGACGCCGACACAAGGCAGCGCTTTAGTTCTCGGCACAAAGATTCCTGGCAACGCCAAATTGCTGAAACCCAAGATTGGTTATATGACGCAAAAATTCTCGCTATTCGGTGATATGACGGTGCGCGAGAATTTACAGTTTATTTCCGAAATTTATTCCTATCCGAAAAACGATCGACAGCACCGCATAGATGAATTACTCGAAAAATACGATTTAATTCCGCAACACAAACAACTTGCGGGAACGATGAGTGGAGGACAAAAACAGCGGCTTGCTCTGGCCTGTGCGGTTCTGCATCACCCGGAACTTTTGTTATTGGACGAACCAACCAGTGCGGTGGATCCCCAGAGTCGACGAGACTTTTGGGCCATCCTGTTTCGGCTCGCCGAGAAAGGCACCACAATAATGGTCTCAACACACTATATGGACGAAGCGGAACGCTGTCATCGTCTGGCGATTCTCGATCGTGGGGTAAAGGTTGCGGATGGCACACCGCAACAGCTGCAGGCGGAAACCGGCATGCATATCATCGAGGTTAGCGCCGACGATCCGTACTCCGCTCAGGCGGCGCTCGATGGAAAACCGGAAATTGCCAGCGTCACGCAACTCGGCGTAAGACTCCGCGTCCTCATTCCGGAGCACCATGAAAATCCGCTGCAGATCGTACGCGATGCACTGGCGGAGAAAGGTGTAACAGGATCAACACAACTGACAACGCCGAGTCTCGAAGATGTATTCGTCGCGGTAACGATGAAAGCCGAGGAACGAGCGTAATGAAATCCTTCTCTCGTCTCGGTGCCATTATCAAAAAGGAAGTGCTGCAACTCAGCAGAGACAGACTGACTTTTGGCATGATATTTGGTCTGCCCATCATTCAAATTTTGTTATTTGGCTATGCCATCAATACCGATGTTAGACATCTGAAAACCGCGGTTGCGAATCAATCTGGAACCCACTTGTCACAACAATTCGTTGCCGAACTGCGCGCATCACAGGTCGTCGATATTGTTGAATCTGTAGAGACGCCCTTCGAGCTTGAGCACTTGCTGCGGCGCGGCGAGATCTCGCTTGGCATCTATTTGCCAACCGATTTTGATCGTCGTGTGGCTGATAAGAGTCGCAGAGCGGTCCACATACTCGTAGATGGCAGCGACCCGACCATTCTCAGCGTTGCAAACCAACTACGGTCTATGCCCATTACCTTCGATACCGCGCCAAAAGAAACTGCGGGCAAGAACCTTATTGAAATTCGTCCCTATTACAACCCTGAGCGTCGGACGCCTGTAAACATTGTTCCGGGCCTGATGGGCGTAATCCTGATGATGACCATGATGCTGTTCACCGCGGTTGCTATCGTGCGTGAACGTGAGCGTGGAAACCTTGAGCTGCTTATCAATACACCCGTGAGCTCCGCTGAACTCATGATCGGCAAAGTCACGCCCTATATAGCCATCGGACTTTTACAATTGGCGATTATCCTCGGTTTCGGGCAATTGTTATTTGATGTTCCCATACGCGGTAGCGTGCTGGATCTTTATATCGCCGGCTCTGCGTTCATTGCTGCAAATCTGGCATTAGGCCTGCTGATATCAACGGCCACGCATACTCAATTTCAGGCGATGCAGGTGACGGTCTTTGTTCTGATGCCATCAATTCTGCTTTCGGGATTCATGTTTCCGTTCGACGGTATGCCAGTCGTTGCGCAGTACATTGGCGAGATTCTGCCAACCACTCATTTTATTCGTCTGACGCGCGGCATCATGCTGCGTGAGGCGGCGCTCGGCGAAATTGCGTCAGACTTTTACTACCTGATCGGATTCACGATCGTAGCGATGACGATTGCGGCGAAACGCTTCACGAAAAGCCTGGATTAGGGTCCTGGCGAGCCCCGGTCAGCCGGTGAGCACCCACAGTTCGGTCGACGAGCAGAGAAATCACAACCGGTCCAACGGGCCGCAAGATGAAGTCATAGCGCTGTTCTCGAATGCCCAATGCGCCAAAAAACTCGCATATTGTCACTCTTTCTGGTCCAATCTATCGCCAATGAACACGCAATCCAAACAAGCACCAACAGTATTTATTGTCGATGATGACGCTGCGATCCGTTTCGCGATGGCGGCTCTCATGGACTCGGTTAACCTCGAACACGAGATTTTCGGTTCTGCCGATGAGTTTCTCGAAAAAGTCACCGATCAGCGACCCGGATGTCTGGTTCTCGATATCCGCATGCCAGGTCTTGGTGGACTCGAGCTGCAGGAAGAACTTATCAAGCGCGAAAATACCTTGCCGATAATTTTTATTACCGGGCATGGTGACGTGCCCATGGCTGTGGAAGCCATGCAGAAAGGTGCGGTCGACTTTATCCAGAAACCGTTTCGCGATCAGGAGTTGCTTGACCGAATACGCGAAGCGCTCGATACGGACGAGGAACGACGCGAGGCCCAGCAGCACCACGCAGAGGTTGCTCAACGCATGGATCGCCTTACCAACCGAGAACGCGAGGTATTCAATCTCGTCGTAACCGGTAAGCCAAACAAGGTGATCGCTTATGAACTTGGCGTCAGCCAGCGCACGGTCGAGATTCACCGCGCCCGGGTGATGGAGAAAATGCAGGCCAGATCACTCGCCGATTTGGTCAAAATGCATATGACTGCTTAGAACCGCGCCCTTTTGCGCTCGTCAAGTGTCGCGCACTCGAAGCATTCGTCAGCATAGGGATAGACCTTGATCCGCTCTGTCTCAATCGGTTCCAAACATCCAGAACAGATGCCGTAGCGCCCATTATCCAGTCGCGTGATAGCCGCGGAAATTTTTGCAATCTCCAGTCGCGCTTCATTGCCAAGAGCGTCCACCACTTCAGAATCCTCAAGCTCTTTCGCCATTTCTTTCGAGTCGGCATTGTACCCACGCTGAAGATTAACCGTGATCCGCTCTAAACGGGCATTAAGCTCCTGTTTCTTGGCGAGCAGTTCTTCACGTAGAGCCTCGCCTGACCAACTGGACATTACGCCCTCCTGTTTCCATCCATGGGTCATCTTAGCGCTGTATCCGGCGACAAGAATCAGTAAATCCACCTATCGAACGATAAGTAATAACCGATAGCTGTTAAGCAACTCGCCTTATTGCTTGCGGGCTCCCTACGGGTATTCTGTTTATGGACGATTGAATACCTACTCAACCTTTGTCAGGTGTGAAAATGAAGAAAATCTCCAGAATTCTCGCTGTCATTGATCCGACTACAGACGATCAGCCCGGCCTCGGCCGTGCATCCTGGCTCGCAGAAAAGACAGGCGCCAATCTCGAATTACTGGTCTGCTATTACAATGAGTATCTCAGTGGTGACCGTCTCTTTGATTCACCATCCCTTGAAAAAGCTCGCGCGGAAGTCATTCAAAATCACGAGAAACATCTTGAAGCTCTAGCTGAGCCTGTTCGTGCTAAGGGCATTACGGTTACAACGTCTGCCGTATGGGATCATCCGCTTCACGAGGGCATTGTGCGTCATGCGGTCGCAACCGGCGCAGATGTTGTAATCAAAGATACGCATCATCATTCTGCCGTCACTCGCGCATTGCTGACCAATACCGACTGGAATCTGATTCGCACCTGTCCGATGCGTCTATGGCTGGTCCGGCCTAACGAATTCTCGGAACGACCTGTGTTTGTTGCCGCAATCGACCCGATGAATCAGCATGACAAACCTGCTGCCCTGGACGATGAGATTTTGCAACTCAGCAAGGTACTGGCCGAAAAGGTGGACGGCGATGTGCACGCGTTCCACTCATATGATCCGCGCATTGCAGTCGCAACCGCGACGGCGAACGCCTACATACCCGTATCGCTGCCATTTGATGAAATCGAACAGCAAATGCATGAAGACCATCAGAAACGCTTCAGCGAGATTACCAGCTTCCATGAAGTGAAAGACGACAAGGCACATTTGGTCGCCGGATTAACTCACGAGGAATTACCTGCGATTGCTGAAAAGCTTTCTGCCGATGTCGTTGTGATGGGTGCTGTCGCCAGAAACCGCTGGAAACGTCTGTTTATTGGTGCAACGGCGGAGCGAACGCTTGAGCATCTGCCTTGCGATCTGCTTATCGTGAAACCGGATTGGTTCAAGACCCCCGTCGAGCTTTGCGATCACGAAGCAGCCTGATCAAACCGCATGCAAATAAAAACGGGGCCCCTTTTCAGGGGCCCCGTCCGTTACAGCCTTCTACTGCGCTCTAGTAGTTAGCCGTGAACATGATCCAGAACTTGTCTGTGTCAGGATAAGACGCAGAGTCGCTGGAGAAAAAGGCGCCCTTGAAAAGAACACCATAGTTATCGCTGAGTTTGGTTCCGGCCGAAACGTCCAACTCTGTACCGTAATCAACGCTGGCCGTTTCGGACGAAAAGTCATGATAGATACCGGTTAGATTCCATTTACCAGCCTTGAACTTCACCGTCGCAAAGATATCGTCAATGCCCAGATCAGGTGTGCTCAAAAACCTATCCGCCCAGCCCTGAAACGCGTGTAGCGTTGCCAGCGGTGTACGAAAAGCGCCGCCTGACAGAATATTGCCGCCCAGTGTTTCGTAGGCAATTCCCAGCGATAGCCCATTATCCATAGACCAGATTCCACTCAGATGTGCGTAATCGGCATCATAGCTAACCGGGTTGTTAGCGATATCAGACTGTGTCGCGAGTTCCGCAACCAATGCGATCTTCGCCTCTCCAACCGCAATATCACCGAGTACTCGTGCACCCACAGTGGCGGTGGAAAACGATGCGACATCTTTATTGTCGATTCGATAATAATAAGGCGTCACCGACCAATCGTCGTTAAGCGCTATTTTTGCGTTTAGAAGATGCGTATCAACGTTGTTGCTGCCAGCCGTTACTTTGTCACCGAAAATGCGTCGCACATTACCGATGTAGCTGTAAGACAAGTTCGTTTTGGATATCGCCTGTGATGTAAACGTCAAAGCATCGTAAGTCTGTTCGTTTTGACGCCAACCGACACCGCCAACGAAGCGCTGGTTATCCAACAAGATGCGTTGCCGACCGAAACGGGCCTTGGAATCTTCAGTAAAGCTGTAATCCAGATAAAGTTGATTGAGGTCAGCCCCTTTGGGATCGGCAACGACAGGAAAATTACCTTTATCCGGACTGGTCCCCCCGCCACTGTTGAAGTCATTCAGGATATGAAACACATAGTCGTATTCAACAAAGCCGGTCAGGCCATTCCATTGGCCGGTGCGATAATTGAAGCGAAGTCGAGCGGTAACAGCATCTGCACTATCACTGATATTGTCCTGATCAACATGTTCGTAGCGGGCTCGAACGTTCACCCCAACTTTTCCCGAAGTCAGGGCTGTTCCCAGATCAGCACTCTCCTCAGCGAGCGCGATGCCCGCTAATGAGAGCAACAGCGTCAGCACTGACAGAACAATGACATCATGTGCTTTCATGATCGTCACCCCTCAATAGATGTCATGTAACGTATTGTAAATATTGAATTTACCGGTCGGAGTAACGATCTTCGGTCCCTTGATGACAGCTTTCAGTTCACGAGTCTTGTCGTCGACAACAACGATCGCCGATTCTTGTTCCTTGCCACTCCAGACCGAGAACCAGACCTCATCGCCGGCCTTATTGAATTCAGGCTGCACGACACGTTTCGGTCCCTCCCCAAGATCGGCCCATTCGCCAATAGGCAGTGTGACGAAACCTGCATCCAGATTATTGATATCGAAAACCGCAATGGACTGACTTAAGGATTCATCCGGATTCAACGGCGCGTCGACCCATAAATTTGTGGAGTTCGGATGCGATTTTACGAATAGCGAACCGCCACCCATGCCGTCGATCACGCGCACAGTTTTCCAGGCATTATCCGGATGGCCTTCCGGATCCGTACCAAGGAAAGACAGATTGGAGTTACCCAGAGCGCTCGTAATCCATACCGGACCGAACTCCGGATCAATGATGTTGGCACCGCGTCCCGGGTGAGGCGTCTTCGTGACGTCAACGAGGGCAACCAATTTCCGCTCCCTTGAATCAACGACAGCAACCTTGTCGGACTGGTTTGCAGCCGTCAGGAAGTAACGTTTTGTGCTATCCCAACCGCCGTCATGCAAGAATTTCGCAGCACCGATATCGGTTACTGACAGACTTTCTATGTCACTGTAATCAACCAACAGGATGTGACCTGTCTCTTTCACATTGACGATGAACTCAGGATGCTCATGCGAAGCAACAATCGCTGCAACCCGAGGTTCCGGGTGGTATTCCTGAGTATCAACAGTCATACCCCTCGTCGACACAATCTTCAGCGGCTTGAGCGTGTCGCCGTCCATGATGACGTACTGCGGCGGCCAATAGGCGCCGGCAATTGTGTACTTGTCTTCATAGCCTTTGTACTTGGAGGTTTCAACAGACCGTGCTTCGAGGCCGACCTTTATCTCCGCAACAATCCGCGGAGGGTCCATCCACATGTCGATCATGTCGACTTTGGCATCACGACCAATGGTAAGAATGTAACGACCTGAAGCAGACGGACGCGAAATATGAACCGCGTACCCGGTCGGCAGAATGGTGACAATTTCTTTGGTATCACCGTCGATCAGTGCAACCTGGCCAGCGTCGCGCAAGGTCACAGCGAAGAAGTTATCAATATTGCGATCGTGTTGCGGTGCCGATGGCCGGTCCTCGGGAGCAACCATGAGCTTCCAGCTCGCCTGCATTTCAGGCATACCGAACTCCGGCGGTGCCGGTGGTTCCTGCTGCAGGAAGCGCGCCATGATGTCGATTTGTTCCGGTGTAAGATCGCCGGAGGTTCCCCAGTTCGGCATACCGGCCGGTGAACCATAGGTAATCAATGCTTTCAGGTAATCGGTGCCTTTCGCCACCGTAATATCGGGTGTTAATGGCTTGCCGGTAGCGCCCTTGCGGAGTACGCCATGACAGCCTGCACAGCGTTCAAAGTAGAGTTTGGTTGCAGTACCGAATTCAGCTTCGCTAAGAACCGGACCATCAGCTGACATGATCTGACGTGTGTCCTCGCCCGAAATAGCAGACGGTGCACCCCGATACTTGAGCTCGCCTTCCGTCGCGCCCTGATGACGCTCACCCGCGGCACGATCTTCCTGCCCCAGTTCAACGCGCAACGCTGAAACTTCGGCAACGCTGACTGCGGCACCGTCATTTCCCCAGGCGCTAAATACATAAGTAAGTGCGGCGGCAAGGTCTTCATCGGGGAGGTGTCCGAGGCTCGGCATAACGCCGTTGTACTCAACGCCGTTAACGGTAATCGGACCAGAAAGACCAAACAACGCCGCTGACATCACAGCTTTGCGATCGCCTTTCAGGAAGTCGGAACCTGCGAGTGGAGGAAACGCACCCGCCAATCCCTGGCCTGTCGGTTGATGGCATGCGGCGCAGTTGGCATTGTAAATCGCCTCACCTTTGGCGATAAGTTCGTCCTTATTGGCGGCCGATACTTCTGCTGAATGCACGATCGTATCGTCAATCGCACCCGGTTCGTCGGCCGCTTCCTGTGAGCAAGCAGCGAGCGTAATACCGAGTATCGGTATCAATAAAATACGGCCCAAACTAGTGAAATCCATGACTCTTACTCCCGTGTCATTCGTCATTTTTTAATCGTTACCAAACCACATTCAGGCTCAGAGAAGCCGAACGCCCCGCCTGCCCGAGATATGGAAGAATTGGATCATCCGGCTTCACACCCCGGACATCGGACCAGTTCCAATAGGTGCGGTCCGTGAGGTTATGCAATCCGGCCCTGACAATGGCTCGATTACCCAAACGCTGCGTCAGGAATAAATCGAAAAGCGCGTGACCTGCCGGTTTGAATACCTCGCCACCAGTTTCGTCGCGCCTGTCATATGCGTCAGTAAATATGCTTTTCAGTCGAATCTGGCGGCTGTTGTCATTGGAAAACCAGCTAAGACCTAATACACCCTGGGCAGGTCCGACTGAATTCAATGGTTGTCCAGAGTCTTTGTTATCGCCACGTGCGTAATACGCGGAACCGTCGAAACCCCATGTCTCGTTGATGCCAAATCGTGTATTCCATCCAGCTTCGATACCCTGTATCTCGGTTTCGCTGATGTTTTGCGATTGAAACATCGTAAATCCGGTAACGGGATCGACACCGAGGTTAATTTTGGACTCGATAAAGTCCTCATAACGGGTGCGAAAAACCGATATTCGTGCCGATGACTGAACGCCCTGCCAACGAAGTCCGATATCAACACCATCCGACGATTCGGATTTCAGATCCGGGTTTGGCACGGCACGGTATCCGAAAAACGGCAGTTCAAGACTGATGTTTGCGTCTGAGTATGGCGGCGCTCGAAAACCATGCGAATACTGGGCATAGACATCAATACCCGGCGTAAGCTTATAAATCACGCCAATTTTCGGCGAGACATCTGATTCACGAAGACTGACTAATTCGTAGCTCGGGTAATCTTCGAGATACATCGCGTCGACTTCTGGCGAAAGATCGAATTGATCTGCACGCAACGCGGCAATGACTTTCCAGTCGCCAAAACTTATGGTGTCTTCGACAAACACCGCTGCTTCCTTTGTTCGGCTGATCGGAAAATCGCGCAATGGAAAAACTTCACCGAGTAAAACATTCGTTTCTGCACCAGACGCCAAGTCCGTGGACAAGCCATCGCGATATTCCTCGGTCTTTCGATCGCGGTATTCCAGGCCGAAGCCCAGTCGATGGGAAAGGTTCTCACCGCTGATGTTTTTCCATAGATTCAGTTCTATGCCACCAATTTCCTGATCGTAGGAAAAGAAACGATCAATAGAGACTGGCGTACGTGCGGCAGCACGCTCATCAAGTGTGAATTGTTCAATCTCTGCCACTTCATAAAAAGCGCGCAGCACACCGGAATCGATAAAGCCTTCAGTCGACCCAAATTCATACGCCAGATTTACAACATCCATCTCGTAGAAATCGTCACCTTCCAGGGCTGTCGTTGACCGGTAGCGGCCTGCACCCAGCATCGAATTTAAGTCCGAAGTTGTGTTCGAGTTTTGATGAACGAGACTGGCTCGCCATGTACGACCCCAGCGATCATCGGCAACCAACTTCAGCAATGCCGTCTGACGCTTATAGTCCCGCGTATCAACGCCTTGTTCACCGGCGGCCGATTCAACTTCCTCTCCGTCGCGCCAGCTAAATCCCGCCAGGACACCGAGCGAGGCATCACCAACCGCGAACATTGCCTGACCGTGATTACTGCTGTCCGCACCACGCCAGGTCGCGAGCACGTCGCCGCCACCTTTGCCGCTGCGTATGATGTCAGCGGGATCGGGTGTGCGAACTGCTACGACCCCGCCAATGGCGGAACTGCCATAAAGCGCAGACGCGGGGCCATGCAATACCTCGATATTTTGAATGAGCCCAGCGTCGATAAAGTCGCGAGTCGCATTGGAAAAACTGCCGGTATCAAATTGGTCGGATAAAGGTACGCCGTCAACGAGAATCGCAACACGATTGCCACCAATACCTCTGATATTGATGCCTTCGGTGCCGAAGCGTGTGCCTGCAGCCTCATAGTCGACGCCCGGTACGTATCGAAAGACGTCGCCAATGGATGTTGCCAGCTCGTTATTGAGTTCAGCACGCGATATTACGGTTACCGTCGCCGCTACGTCACGAATAGAACGTCCGTCTTTATGCGCAACAACGACAATTTGCTCAATGGGTTCGTCATCAGTCACTTGATCCTGCGCACAAGTCAGATGACTGACACATAGCAATGCACACGCTACGATAAACCTAGCGGTTGCCGCCAAAAGCCAACATTGTGAGCGCATGTGTATTGGTGATTTCACTTGAAACAAACTGTCTTCCTACGGTGACAGCGGTGAATTGTCCGGCTATTAGTAAAAACCCCTATTCGCCGTCGGTGAACGCGTAGATAAAATGCGGGATACGAGTAAATGCGACACTCATCGACTAGAATGTCGGGCTGTGAGCAAAGGGAGTCCGGAGTCTTGACATACTTATTGATTAAGTCGCTACACATGGTTACCGCAATCGCGACTATCTCGGGATTTGTCCTGCGCGGCTACTGGATGATGCAGCAGTCGGATAAATTACAGCTCAAATTCGTCCGTATAGCGCCGCATGTGATCGACACGCTGTTCTTACTTTCGGGTTTCGCGCTGCTCTGGGTACTGCATATCAATGTTCTTTCCCAGCCCTGGCTACTCGCCAAATTTGCGGGTTTGATCGGCTACATCATTTTGGGGGTCATCGCGCTCAAGCGTGGTTCAACCAAGCAAATTCGCGTCATTGCATTTATTGCTGCGCTAGCCCTGTTCGCGTACATCATTGGTGTTGCGCTAGCCAGATCACCCGCCAGTTGGTTAACGTTTCTGGTGACTTAATCTCGCGGTACGCTACCGGAACGGGACGCAATGCGTGCGGCGGATAGAAGTCTTGCCGTATCGACCGGTTTGCTCATCAACGTGCAGTTATCCAGCAAGCGGGCATCCTTCACGACTTTTGACGTGTCGCCACTGACGATGAATGCGGGTATTTCAGCATCGTAGAACTTTCGGATCAGGCTCACTGCTTCAACACCCGTCGAGCCATCGAGGAGATGAAAATCGGATATGAGCAACACCGGCTGCTCATCGAGGTGCTTGATCAGCGCGCGGGCTTCTTTCGCTGAAGCCGCGGTTGCCACTCTGTAGCCCTCGGCTTCCAGTAACAGGCCCCACGCGTCAGCGACGTTGACGTCATCTTCAATCAATATCACCAGGCCGCTTCCTTCAAGGCCCGGCGCAGTTACTTCGACGTCTTCCTGCACGGTATCAGCGCCGCCAACAACAACTGGCAGCGACAGCGTAAAGTGCGATCCTTTGCCAGGACTGGAATTCACATCGATCCGATGATCGAGAAGATCCGTCAGTCGCCGAACGATTGCGAGCCCGAGGCCGAAACCTTCTTTGCTCGCGCCCGGTGATTTGACCTGATGAAATTCACAGAAGATAGCGTCCAGCTGCTCGGGTTCAATACCGATACCCGTATCCGAGACCTTCAACTGACATTGCCCGTCTCTTTCCACGCAAACCATTTGGACTTCGCCCTTGTCGGTATAGCGAATGGCATTGGATACAAGGTTTGTAATGACTTCAGCGAGCAGGTTCGGGTCGCTTCGCACAACTGATTCGCAGGACTCTGAAATAAACGCCAGTCCCTTGGACTGTGCCTGTCGAGAAAATTCGGCCGACAGCCTATCGATAAGGCGCTGCATCGGGAATTCTTCCCACTCAGGCTTCACCGCACCGGCATCAAGGCGGCTGATATCGAGCAGGGAATTCAGAAGGTTTGTCATTGCGGTCAGCGACGCATCCTGCATCTCGACCATTTGCAAGGCACGCTCGTCTTTGACCGTTCGACGTAGCGCGCCGTTTAAGAGACTCAGGGCCTGCACCGGTTGCCGCAGATCGTGACTGGCCGCAGCCAGAAATGCGCTGTTTGCCTTATTCGCTCGCTCCGCAGCGCCATGGGCGGCTTTGATGTCCATCTCCATCTGGCGCCGTACGGTGACATCGCGAATGACGCTCGAAATAAATCGACCATCATTTGTTTGCACAGGGCTCAAACTGATCTCGACCGGAAATTCCGATCCATCATTGCGCAATCCAACCAGATCTCGACCCTCACCCATCGGTCGCAGACTTGGATTCTCGGTATACGCGGCACGTTGTGATACATGGCCGACCCGCACTGAGTGCGGCAGCAGGATTTCGATGGGTGCCCCGATCATTTCGTCTCGTTGATAACCGAACATTTCAAGCGCTTGTCGATTAACCAGGAGCATTTTGCCGGAGTCATCCACTATGATCATGGCATCTGGCGCGGACTCCAACAGATTGCGAAAAAAAACGTCGGACTCACCTATTTTTTTGATGTCGGTCGGCAAAGAATTCTGGCTCATATATATCAAAACAGGCCGATAAAGGCCTGACTACAGTTAATCAATACCACTATTCTGAACAGATGTCGCACTGCCAGCGCTATACGTATCGTCCCGTATCTGGCTTGAAAAGCTATCCTGCTAACCTTCCCCCCGTTCTGACGCTATACTCTGCTGCGAAGAACATAAAGAGTCGCACAATGCAGCGGCCTAACTAAATTTGATATTTACACAGGGGTTGTCCGTTGGATACAACAGCTACCTATAACGACAAAGTCGTGCGCCAATTTACGATCATGGTTGTCGTCTGGGGCATCGTCGGTATGCTGGTCGGCGTCATCATCGCCGCGCAGCTTATTTGGCCGCAACTTAATTTTGACCTGCAGTACTTAAGTTATGCGCGACTTCGACCGTTGCACACTAATGCGGTCATATTCGCATTCGGCGGATCCGCATTGTTTGGCACGTCTTATTACGTTGTGCAGCGAACCTGCCACGTGCGCCTTGCCTTCGATAAACTTGCATCATTCACCTTTTGGGGCTGGCAAGTCGTTATCTTACTGGCAGCCATCACCTTACCGCTTGGCATCACCCAATCCAAAGAATATGCGGAACTGGAGTGGCCGATAGACCTTTTGATTGCGGTTGTCTGGGTCTCCTACGCGATCGTATTTTTTACGACGATCGCCAAGCGCCGCGTAAAACATATCTATGTTGCGAACTGGTTTTACGGGGCGTTCATCATTACTGTCGCCATCCTGCACATATTTAACAATCTCGCGGTCCCCGTCACGCTAACCAAGTCGTACACAATTTACACGGGTGTCGTCGATGCGATGATGCAGTGGTGGTATGGCCATAACGCAGTCGGATTTTTCCTGACGGCGGGCTTCCTCGGCATGATGTATTACTTCGTGCCCAAACAGGCTGGCCGTCCGGTGTACTCCTACCGCTTGTCTGTCGTGCATTTTTGGTCCCTGATCGCCATCTACATGTGGGCTGGACCGCATCACCTGCACTACACTTCGTTGCCGGACTGGGCGCAAACACTGGGAATGGTGTTTTCGATCATACTGCTCGCACCCTCCTGGGGCGGCATGATTAACGGCATTATGACGCTGTCTGGTGCGTGGCATAAATTACGCTCCGACCCAATTTTGAAATTCATGATCGTATCGTTGTCCTTCTATGGCATGTCCACCTTTGAAGGCCCGATGATGTCAATCAAGACCGTTAACGCACTGTCACATTACACCGACTGGACGATTGGTCATGTGCATTCCGGTGCGCTCGGCTGGGTCGCGATGATGACCATCGGCACGACTTACTCACTATTGCCGCGCCTCTACAACAAGGACGGTATGTACAGCACGAAACTTATTGATATCCACTTCTGGATTTCGACAATCGGTGTCGTTTTATACGCAGTTGCTCTATGGGTCGCCGGTATCACGCAAGGTCTGATGTGGCGGGCTGTGAACAACGACGGCACGCTGACTTATTCATTTGTAGAATCACTTAAGGCGACTTATCCGTACTATGGACTGCGTCTCGTCGGCGGCTTGCTGTTCTTTAGCGGCATGCTAATCATGGCTTATAACGTCTGGAAGACGATAAGCGACAAAAAACCAGTGCCCGTTGCGGTACTGGAACCGGCGTAAAGGGAGAGCTGAGCTATGCGCCATGAAACCATAGAGAAACGCCTGAACGTTATGATGATTCTGATCGTCGTTGCCATCAGCATCGGCGGACTGATTGAAATCATTCCCTTAATGGTTAGTAGCGACGCCACCGAACCTGACGAGAACATCAAACCGTATTCAGCATTAAGGCTGGCGGGTCGCGATGTCTATGTTAGTGAGGGTTGCTACAACTGCCATTCACAAATGATTCGGCCATTCCGCAGTGAGACGGAACGCTATGGCCCGTATACGACAGCTGGCGAAACCGTTTACGATCGGCCGTTCCAGTTCGGCTCCAAACGCACCGGCCCGGATCTCGCTCGCGTCGGCGGTCGCTACAGTGATGACTGGCAGCGTCTGCATTTGATGGATCCACGCGCCTTGGTTCCGGAGTCCAATATGCCCGCCTACACCTGGCTGGCAGACAAGATGGTTGATCCGGAACTGGTGGCGGCAAAGATGCGCACACTTAGATTCCTGGGTGACCCCTACACGGACGAGGAAATTGCAGGCGCTGCTGCCGCAGTCCAGGGAAAAACCGAAATGGACGCGCTCATCGCATACTTACAAGAGCTCGGTACGAACCGACGCAATCGCAGGTAGATGACAATGGATCTTGACCTCGTACGCGGCATCCTCACGGCAGTGATCTTTTTTGCTTTTATTGGCATTTGGATCTGGGCCTGGAGCAGTCGTCGTCGTGCGGACTTTGATGCTTCCGCGGCATTGCCGCTGGAAGAGGACACTTATATTAATAATGAGCGGGAGAACATCTGATGCCTGCATTTTGGCACTGGTTCGTTGCTGCCGGAACGATCGGTTTCGTTATCTGGTGTGTTTGGCTGATTCGCTGGGCGGGTAATCAAGGCCCACAAAACGTTGCCGATGACGAAGTCGTTGGCCACAAATGGGACGGCGATCTCGAGGAATGGAATAATCCAGCCCCAAAATGGTGGCTGTACCTGTATTTCGGCACCATAGCCTGGGCCGTTGGCTACATGATCGCCTACCCGGGCCTTGGCAGCTGGGACGGCATGCTCGGCTGGTCTCAGGAAGGCCAGTATGAGGCAGAGATGCAGGCAGCCGCCGAACGCTATGAGCCAATTTACGAAAAATTCGCGGCGATGCCATTTGATGAGTTGCAGCAGCAGCCTGAAGCCCTGGCACTAGGTAAGAGCCTGTTCGCCAGTTATTGCACCACTTGCCATGGTTCCGATGCACGCGGCGCGACTGGCTATCCGAATCTCAGCGACGATGACTGGCAATGGGGTAATGATGAAGTCGCGCTAACGACGTCCATTGGTAAGGGACGTAACGCCATGATGCCCGTATTGGCGCCGGCACTGGGTGGTGATGCGGGAATTGACAATATGGTCAGCTACGTAAAGAGCTTAAGTGGTCTTGGTGAAGCTGATGCTGGTGCAATGAGTGCACAACCCATGTTCGTCGCGCTTTGCAGTGCTTGTCATGGCGCAGACGGAGGCGGTAATCCAATGTTCGGTGCGCCAAACCTTGCCGATGATATTTGGTTGTACGGATCGTCGGATGAGGCCATTCGAACCACCATTACCGAAGGTCGGAGCGGAATCATGCCGGCACACGGCGAATTGTTCGGCGAGAACAAGACCAAGATTCTGGCCGCCTACGTTAAGAGTTTGTCACAGCCGCAGTGATCAGCGAAGAATACAGAGGCGCAAAGCAATGGAGCCGTGACAAACAGGCGGTCTTCACGGTTGTCTGGATTTCGTTCTTATGCGCCGCTATCGGCACCATGGTGTTCTTCGCTTTGTTCGATCCGGTCGACCTGAGTGGCATCTTTGATGAAGACCTCGATATTGATCGCGATGCCGGCTACGCGGCGGGTTTCTTTTTCTTTTGGGTACTTTCTTTTCTTTGTTCGGCCATTACGGCGTTTCTGGTCCGTACGGCACCGAAGCGGGATGCCGCACACCGCGACACTAGCGACTAGCAGACCAAAACAATGAGCAATCCCAATTCCACCTCTTTGTATGAGAGTGCGAAAAAAATCTATCCCCGCGAAATCGCTGGCAGATTTGCGAACCTTAGCAAACTGGCGACGGTATCCCTGCTAGGGCTTTTCTACGCTGTTCCATGGCTTATGTGGGATGGACGCCAGGCATTCCTATTCGACCTGCCCGCTCGTAAATTCTATCTACTCGGGCTGACATTGTGGCCACAGGATTTCCCCTACCTCGCACTACTCCTGATTATCGCGGCACTCTCGTTATTCTTTTTTACTGCGCTTGCCGGTCGACTCTGGTGCGGCTTCGCCTGCCCTCAAACCGTCTGGACTGAAGCGTTTATATGGATGGAGCAATTTACCGAGGGCACGCGCTCGCAACGCATGAAACTGGATAAGGCACCATGGTCCTGGAATAAGTTGCGCCGCAAAGGTTCAAAACAGTTTCTGTGGGTTACCTTTTCCCTCTGGACGGGCTTTACATTTGTTGGCTACTTCGCACCAATACGAGAGCTTAGTAGTGAATTGATGAACTTTTCTGTCGGCGGATGGACGTTATTTTGGGGCGTATTTTACGGTTTCGCGACTTATGGCAACGCCGGTTACATGCGCGAACAGGTTTGTAAATATATGTGCCCCTACGCGCGCTTTCAAAGCGCGATGTTTGACAAAGATACGTTGATCATCTCCTACGACGAGGAACGCGGTGAACCGCGTGGCGGTCGGAAGCGATCTGTTAATGCCAATGAGGCCGGTCTCGGCGATTGCATAGATTGCACGCTTTGTGTGCAGGTCTGTCCGACTGGTATCGATATCCGCGAAGGACTGCAATACGAGTGCATTGCTTGCGCTGCCTGTATTGATGCCTGTGACTCGGTCATGGACAAGATGAACTATCCTCGCGGTCTCGTGCGTTACACGACTGAGCACTCCCTGCAAAAGGGTGAGACGCAGGTAATACGACCACGCATGATAGTTTATGCCGCATTATTGCTGATCCTGATCGGTTCACTTGTCACCTCGATGAGTATGCGCACGCCTATAATTCTGGATGTTATTCGTGACCGAAATGCCCTGTATAGAGAATTGCCAGACAGTATTATCGAAAACAGCTACACGCTAAAATTGATCAACCAAAGTAATTCTGCACGCGAGTTCAAATTGA
>Ga0316193_10000598_pt1 | contig 22914 bp, 24 predicted proteins | sample MerIslsedime2_MG_FD_207735 | JGI IMG/M metagenome (GOLD analysis project Ga0316193, IMG submission 207735) | Coastal sediment microbial communities from Maine, United States - Merrow Island sediment 2 | ecosystem: Environmental > Aquatic > Marine > Coastal > Sediment | place: USA: Maine... | reverse complement strand
CGGTACGAGTCGGCGTCGAAGCCATCGCGGAGGCCCATCTCGCCGAACTCATCGTAGAGCTTCCGCTTCTCGGGATCCGACACTACATCGTAGGCGTGCGAGACATCTTTGAATCGCTCCTCAGCTTCCTTGTCGTCGGGATTGCGGTCCGGGTGCAACTCACGGGCGAGCTTTCGGTACGCCTTCTTGAGCTCGTCGGCACTCGAACTGCGCGATACCCCCAGAGTTTCGTAGAAATCGCGGTCAGCCATGGTGACAATCCAAGATAACCATCTGGTGAGGGCTTTCAATGCGCGGCACGGGCGCTTGTGCGGCGCATTTGGCGTTTATTGATTCGCAAAGCGACAAAATAGGCATTTATAGTCTTCTTTTATGCAAATTATGTCTTCTTCGCCCAATGCCTCGTTCTTGCTGTGGCACGGGGCGCATGATACTCGCTCGCAATGGGGTTGGTCGACGTCAGCCGTCTTCCGCGACACGTCGCGATCATCATGGATGGCAACGGCCGTTGGGCGCAGTCGCGCGGCAGGTTGCGCACCTCCGGTCACCAGCGTGGCGCCGATGCGGTCCGCGCGACGATGCGCGCAGCGCGAAGGCTCGGCATCCCCGCGCTGACGCTCTACGCGTTCAGTGAGCAGAACTGGGATCGTCCACAACAAGAGATCAACGCGCTCGTCGATCTATTGTGCGAGTCCCTCGTGTCCGAACGTGACGAGCTCATCGACAACCAGATTCGTTTGTCTGCGATCGGGCGACTGCACAAGTTGCCGGAGCGCGCACAGTCGAAGCTCGGTTCGCTCATGGCGGAGACCGAGTCCCTCGACGGCATGACACTGACCTTGGCGCTTTCCTACGGCGGTCGGGAAGAGATCATCGATGCTGCGCGTGAGCTTGCGTGCAATGCGCGCGACGGCGCGCTCGACCCTCGCGAGATCGATGAAGCGTCTCTCGACGCTGCGCTTCCTTCGATGCAAGTCGGCCCGGTCGACCTCTTGATCCGCACGGGCGGAGAGCAGCGAATCAGCAACTTCTTGCTCTGGAGCTCGGCATACGCGGAGTTCTATTTCACCGAGCAGCTCTGGCCGGATTTCGATGCGAATTCGCTGTATTCCGCGATCGAAGCCTATCAGGCGCGAGAGCGTCGTTTTGGTCTGGTTCCAGGCGCCGAGCCCGGCTCCCCGTTGAACGAAGCGAGTGACGAGTTGGAGCGCGCGATATGAGCGATGCGATCGAACAGCCACCCGCCAAGAAGTGGCTCTCCGGCACGACGCTTCGTGTCGTGACAGTGCTTCCGCTCATCCCGTTCATCCTCTGGATGATGTTCGGCGGACCGGACTGGGCCTGGCCTGCGTTCGTCTTGTTGGCGATCGCGATCGGCGGCTACGAGCTCATGGCCATGAAGGTTCCGTCGTCGCGAGGCTTGCGCTCCTGGGGCTCGATCAGCTCCGTGCTGTTTGGCTACACGGTCATCTTTGTCGGCGATGCGGGCGCGCTCTACGGAGTGGTCATCATCATCATCTTCGGCGCGATGGTGTGGAGCCTTCTTCAGAGCGATCCGCTACACAATGCCAGCACGCGCATCGGCTGGCTTCTCGGCACACCGGTATACGTTGGCGGAACACTCTCGGCCGTGGCGATGGTGCACGCCTTCGATCCGACCGGCGCATGGGTCCTGCTCACGATGGTTCTCGCTTGGGGCAGCGACACCGCCGCGTACTTCGTCGGCCGGAAATTCGGCAAGACCAAACTCGCACCCCGCATCTCTCCGAAGAAGACTCTCGAGGGGGCGGCTGGCGGTCTCGCTGCGGCGGTGATCGGCGCCCTGATCATGAGCATCTTCCTGCCCGGCATGAGAGTGGGTGACGCCATCGCCCTCGGCATCCTAGGCGGAGCGGCCGGGCAGGCGGGCGACTTGATGGTGTCCGTTCTCAAGCGCAGCAGTGGCGTCAAAGACAGCGGCGGAATCTTGCCGGGCCACGGAGGGATCCTGGATCGAGTCGACGCGCTCGCGTTCACCGGGCCCGCGACCTGGGTCTACGGGCACTTCATCCTGGGGCTCTAGCGCTCAGCGGCCGGACGCCTTCTTGATCGAACCGAGATCGAGGATCGCGCCTCCATCGCCGACAACGCTGGGCTGCCTGCCATCCCACTTCTCGACTGCTCGCAAGTATACGATTTCAGCGCTGATTGTCTCCCTGAGCAGCTCCTGTGCCTTCGCCTCTGCCTCGGCCCTTGCGAGCATCGCATTCGCCACACCTCGGGCCTTGGCTTCCGCCTGCTCGGCTTCAACCTCGATGCGGGCGAGGTCGTTTCTCGCGGTGAGAGCGCGCTGCTCCGCCACCTGCTTGGCTTCGACCGCTTGTTGGTACTCGGGGGCAAACTGGAAGTCCGTGATCGATAGCTCGGTCACCAGGATGTCATTCTTCGCAAGCGTGACCTTGATGCTGTCGCCAAGCGTCGCCTTCACTTCCTGACGCTTGGTGATCAGCTCCTCGGCCGTGTACTGCGCCGTCGCCTGCTTGAGCGACTCCTGAAGCGCGGGATCGATGATGGTGTTCTCCACCATCATGCGCGTGCCGACATTGCGGAACACCTCGACGATCTGAGCTGCGTCGATGCGATAGTTCAACGCGATCTTCGTCGACACGACCTGAAGGTCTTTCGACGAAGCCGTCGCGCTCGCCTCCATCTTGTGAACTCGCGTCGAGATGTTGATGATCTGCGTCTTCAGTGGCGTCCGGAAATGGATGCCTTCTTGAAGCGCCACGTCCTGGATCTCTCCCCACTTGGTCACCACGCCGAGGTTTCCGGCGTCGACCTGCGTGCAGCCCGCGAGAACGGAGAGGGCGGACAAGAGAAGGATGTGCTTGGTCTGATTCATTTGTGAATTCATATTCTTACCCCTGCAGGCTGTAGTGCTTGAAAGCTCGATGTCCAGGTCTATTCACCAGTCGAGGACGGCAACGACGACCCCGGTAGCCACGATCAGCCCGCCCGCGATGCTATCGCCATATCGCTCGACCCACTGGCCCTTGAAGAGCTGAGCGCCCGAGTGCGCGACCGCCACCAGTGCGACCATCGCACCGATCGTGGCAATCTCATAGGCGGCGACGATCGAGATCTGCTCACTCACCGAAAGCGGCGCGGCTGCGAACAGGATCGGAATGACGGCAACGCACGGGTCGGCGCAATAGATTAGAAAGAGAGACCATGTCGATGCCGTGGAGGCATCATGAACATGATCATAGTGATGATGGTGATGGCCGTGGATGCGATGCGCGAACGCACCCCGCAGCCCCCACACGGCGTACGCAATGCCGAAGCCGATCAGAAGCAGTCCGGCGACCGACACCATCTTCTCGCCAAGCGATTCGAAGAGTTGCGAGCCAAACATCAGCGCGAGAAGACCGAGAAGAACCGACACCGTCACATGGCCAAGGCCGCACACGAAGGCGACTCGCGCCGTCCGGGCCCTCGACCAGCCCCGGGCGCGTGCCACCGCCGCGATCGGAACCCAGTGGTCAGGCGCCAAAGAATGCAATGATCCCACGGTGATGGCGGCGATCGCCAAAGAGGCGAAGAGGCTAGTGGTGTTCATGGCTGTGCTCGTGATGATGGTGATGCTCGCCCGACCCGGCAGTCTTTTCGGGGCGGCGCTCCTCGAGCCATGAAACCCATTGGTCGATGCCTTCGCCGGTCTTCGCGGACACGTGAAGCATCTTGGCGTCGGGCATCACTCGGGCCAACGCGTCTTCCACGGCAGCAACGTCGAAGTCGAGATGCGGAATCAAGTCGATCTTCGTCAGCAGTACGAGGTCGGCGTTCTGAAACATCACGGGATACTTGAGCGGCTTGTCTTCTCCCTCCGTGACGGAGAGCGCCACGACGTTCGCCGCCTGTCCAAGATCGTAGATCGCAGGGCACACCAAGTTGCCTACGTTCTCGATGAAGAACACGTCGCGATCGTTCGACGGAAACTCGTGCAGCGCGTGGTGCACAAGTCTGGCGTCGAGGTGACAAGCCGACCCTGTCGTGATGGTCGCCGAGACGATGCCTGACGCGTTGAGCCGATCTGCATCCCGTTCGGTCGCGAGGTCACCGCTCACCGCGCCAAGCTTGATGCGGCTGCCCACAGCCTTTGCCGTGGCCTCGAGTACGGCGGTCTTCCCCGCACCAGGCGAGCCCATGAGGTTGATTGCGAGAAGCGATAAGCCCTCGAAATGTTTGCGGTTATGGACTGCTTGCGCGTCGTTGTCGGAGAGGATTCGCTCCTGCACTTCGATCGGCACGATTTCCGGGTCACCGCATCCGCAGGTCTCACACATTGGGGGCCTCCATTTCAATCCGTTCCAAGATAATCTCGTCTCCTTGCGTCATGCGCGCCGGCCGACTGCAGGTCTCGCAGCGAAGGATCGCACCGCGCTCGACGGTGCGCGAACATGACGGGCACGCCCAGATCGGCGCCACCGTTTGAATCAGTAGCTCCGCACCGTCGCAGATCGTTCGTTCGCGAAACGTGTCGAAGGCGGTCTTCAGCAGGTCGAGCTCGACACCTGCGAGCTCCCCGATCTTCACGTGCAGCTTGTGCACGCGCGCGCCTTCGTACGCGTCCGCTTCGCGCTGCACGCGATCGATCAACGAAGCGACGATGGAGTACTCATGCACGCGCTCACTCGCTCTCAAACTCGGGTTTCCGTTTGTCGAAGAAAGCCGCGAGGCCTTCCGCAAAGTTCGGACCATCAGCGATTCGCGAAAGCTCTGTGAGCTCCGCGTCGAGGTGTACGTCGAGCCGGTCCATTCCCGCCGCCTGGTTCAAGAGCCCTTTGGCTACGCCGACGGCCTGCGTCGGAGCCTCCGCCAATTCCCGGGCCAGTCGCAGGGCTTCTGCATCGAGCGAACCATCCGGAATTACGCGGTTAATTAGGCCCCACTCGAGCGCCTCTCGGGCGCTCAGCCGTGGGTTCAGCAGCACCAACTCGAGCGCTTTTCGAAGGCCCACGAGCCTTGGAAGAAAGAAGGTCGAGCTCTCTGCGCCCGTCAGACCCGTCTTGAAATAGGCCCACTCGAACCATGCACGCTCCGACGCCACGACGAGGTCGCAGCACATCGCGATCCCGAACCCGCCCGCCGCCGCAGGTCCATCGACCGCTGCGATGAACGGTTTAGGCGCGCGGCGAATTTCCGAGATCGTCGAGTGGATGTACTCGAGGATCTGTTTGAAGATCTCTCCGTAACCTTCCTCCCGACTGCTCGTGTTCGGCTGCAGGTAACCGAGGTCGCCGCGATCGCCGCCATCACGGATGTACTTGAGATCGGCGCCGCTACAGAACACGCCGCCCTCTCCGCGAATCACGACCGCGCGAACATCACGGTCGCGCGCAAGCTGAAGTCCGGCGCGCCGAAAGTCCTGCGCGGTCTCCACGTCGAGCGAGTTGAGACGTTCGCGTCGGTCGATCGTAAGCACACCCACCGCGCCTTGGCGTTCCACCCGAATGTGCTTCATCTCGGCCATCGCTCAGCAGATCCTCGGGAGGAGCTCGCCCTCCGCCTCGGCCAGGAGCCGACTTCCGAAGCCCGTGTCCAGCACGACGAAGCCAGGGCGTTCTTTCACGCATTCCCCAACAATTGCGGCGTTCCTGCCGAGCGGGTGGGCTCGAACGGCGTCGAGTACAGCCGCGGCCACTTCGGGTCGAACGCCGATCACCGCCTTGCCCTCGTTCGCAGAGACGAGCGGGTCGATTCCGAGAAGCTCACCGACGGCGCGGACCTCCTGGCGAAGCGGCACTGAAGGTTCATCGACGATGATGCCAACGCCGCTCTTCTCCGCCATCTCATGAAGCGCGCTCGAAAGGCCGCCACGGGTCGGGTCTTTCAAGGCGACCACGCCCTCTCCGCCAACCGCGAGTGCGCGCTCCACGAGCTTGTGTACGGGCGCAACGTCGGACTCCAAAGTCGTTTCGAGTGCGAGCTCGTTCCGTGTCGCCATGATGGCCAGTCCGTGGTCGCCCATCGTTCCGGTGACGATGATCTGGTCGCCCACCCGAAGACCAGAGTCGCGGACGATGCGCTTCGTCAGCGCGACGCCGGTCGTGTTGATGACCAATCCATCAATCTCGCCGTGTCCCATGATCTTGGTATCGCCCGTCACGATGGTCGTACCCGCTTCCTCACAGGTCCTACGAATCGACGCCCAAATCCGCTTCAAGTCCTCTCGGCCGAAGCCGTCTTCGATGATCGCGGCGCAGGTGAGAGCCAAGGGCTCCGTCGCCCCCATCATTGCGAGATCATTGACAGTTCCGGAGACTGCCAAGCGGCCGATATCACCGCCAGGAAACTCGATCGGCTGCACGACGTGTGAGTCGGTCGCGATCACCAGGTACTGGTCTCCGACGCGAATCGCGGCGCCATCGTCCATGGCCGACAGCCCGACTCCACCCTCGCCCACCTCGCCGAGACCCTCTGCGAAGACCTGCTCGATGAGCGCGCGCATGGCGGCGCCTCCGGTTCCGTACTTCAGCGTGATTCGGTCTTCGACGAAGCGGACGTTGCGCGTCATGCCGCGCCTCTCTTCATTGAGCGCAGGTCCGGCCGGCCGCCGTACTGGTGCCAGATCTTACAAGTGCCCTCTGCGCTCACCATGCATGCGCCGACTGGAGTGTCCGGTGTGCATTCCTTGCCAAACAAGTGGCAGTCGCTCGGCGATGCAATCCCCGCCATGATGTCGCCACACTGACATTGCTGAACCAGTTTCGGCGGCGCTTGATCCCAAAGCGACGAAGCGTCGATCGTGAAGCGCTTGCGCGTGTCGTATCGGGCGAACTCGTCCCGCAAACGGAGGTTGCCGTTTGGCACGTGCGCGATGCCCCTCCAGCGGCCCCCTGTCGGCCGGAACACACGCCAGAGGAGCTTCTGAGCCTGGAGGTTCCCTTCGGCCGACACGCAGCGAGGAAACGCGTTCTCCACCCTTGGTTTTCCGCTGTTTATCACCTCGACGAGCTTCACGAGCCCAGCGAGGACATCGAGTGGTTCAAAGCCGGCGATGACGACCGGCAAGCCGTGTCGCTCGACGAACTTCTCGAACACCGCGGACCCCGTGATCGTCGCCGCGTGACCAGCAGCGAGAAAGCCTTCGATCTTCGTCTCGGGCATCTCGGCGACGATCTCCATGACCGGCGGGATGTACTTGTGTGCGGACAGCACCGAGAAGTTGTCCGGTGGATCGTCGACGAGAATCGCGGCGGTCGCGACGGCGGTCGTCTCAAACCCCGAAGCGAAGAACACTACTTCTTCGTCGTGCGTCTTCGCGAGCTCTACCGCCTGCGTCACGCTGTACACCACATCGACCTTGGCGCCTTCGGCTTTCGCGTCCGCCAGGGATTGCGAGGTGCCGGGAACACGGAGCATGTCGCCGTACGACGCTACCCGAACGCCCTGCTTCGCGAGAGCGACCGCTTCGTCGACCTCCGGCACGTCGGTGACGCAGACCGGACAGCCGGGGCCCATGATTACCTGCAATTCCTCGGGGAAAGCCGCCCGAAGGCCAAACTTGGCGATGGCCTGCTCGTGGCTACCACACACGTGCATGATCGACACAGGCGCGTGATCCGCCTGTTCGACCAAGCGCTCCAAAGTATCGCGCAACGCACGCGCCCGAACTGGGTCACGGAACTTCAGCTGAGACAGCGCCTCATTGGGATCCATCGGCCGCTCCCTTCGGCGGGGCGGCCGCATCCGGCGCGGCATCGATCTCTCCGCGCACGTCGGCGGTCATCAAATCTTGTTCGTCAGCAAGGCGGAGCAGCTCGTCATAGAGCGCGAGCGTTTCTGCTGCATCCTCAGGCGGTATTCGACGGATCGCGAAACCGACGTGGTTGAGAATGTAGTCTCCTGGATCGACCGGTGCGTCACAGATCTCGAGTCGCACCTGCTTGCGCACGCCCCAGAATTCCACAGTCGCGATCTGCATCTCGCGGTCGACTTCGATCACCTTGCCGGGGACTCCTAAACACATGCGATAGCTCCTTGGGGGTTCAACCTTTGTCTCCCAGAATGGCATCCGCGATCAAGGCCTGACCGAGCGCAATTCCGCCATCTCCGGCAGGAACCTTTGAATGACGCAACACCTCGTATTTATTCGCTAATTTATGCGCAATTCCTGCGCTCAACTTCGAGTTGTGAAAAACACCTCCTGTGAGCACCACGGGCATGTCTCCCCGAGCCCCGAGGAGCCGCTCCACTATCGCGACCGAAGCGTCCACGATCGTGTTGTGAAAGCGCGCCGAGACGATGCCTTTGTCGAGCCCGGACAGCAGGTCCTCGACGGCCGCGCGCGCTGTCGGACGGAGATCGATCTCGGTAGGCGTCTGCGCCTCGTCCATCTCGAAAGGATAGGCTTGTCGATGATCAGGCGTCGCCGCGAAGTCCCAGGCGATGGCCACCTGCGCTTCGTAGCTTGCAGATGGGCGCCCCAAACCGAGCGCACCGAATGCATCGAAATATCTCCCGACCCCGTGGGCTGCCGGCGCGTTGAGATCACGCTCGAGCATCTGCCCGACGAGGCGCTGCGATTCCTTCGGTACCGACTCGAACACGTCCATCGATTCAATCGGCGGGCGACCATCGTAGCTGTCGTGGAGTAGCGCATAGGCGACTCGCCAAATCTCTTTCATCGCCACGTTGCCACCGGGCAGACGCAAGGGACGAAAGGTCGCGAGGCGTTCGAAATAGCCTGCAAAACAAAGGAGAAACTCACCTCCCCAAGATGTTCCATCATCGCCCAGACCCGTTCCGTCGAACGCCAGGCCGAGCACGGGGCCGCTCCTCCCGTGCTCCGCCATCGCGCTCACGACGTGCGCGTGATGGTGCTGGACACCGACGTGCCTCACCTCGTTTCGCGAGAGAGCGTAACGCGTAGAGAGGTACGCAGGGTGGAGGTCGTGCGCGAGGATCGTCGGACGAATCGAGAGAATGTCCTGCATCCGTTCGACCGCCTCTTCGAAGAAGTCGAGTGCCGCAACGGTCTCGAGGTCGCCAATGTGCGGACCGAAGTACGCCATGTCCTCGGCCGCTATGCAGAAGGTGTTCTTCAGGTGTGCCCCGCATGCGAGAATCGGTTCGGCGATCGAATGCTCGAGCAGAAACGGACGAGGGACGAACCCTCGCGATCGCCGCAATAGCGTCGGAACACCCGCAATGACGCGAGCCACGGAATCGTCGCATCGCATCGCGATCTCGCGGTCATGCAGGAGAAGGGCGTCGGCGATCCCATCGAGCCGCCGCCGCGCCTCTTCGTCGTCTCGGCAGATCGGCTCCTCCGAGACGTTGGCCGAGGTCATCACCAGGGGACCGTCGACCATCTCGAGCAAAAGGTGGTGGAGCGGCGTATACGGGAGAAATAGCCCTAAAAATGGGGTGTCCAGGCTCACCTGGTCCGAGATGGCCAGCCCCGCTCGCCGCCGAACGAGTACGATCGGGCGCTCGGGCGAGGTCAAGAGCGCACGCTCCGCCTCGCTCAACTCGGCGACGCTTTCCGCCTCGGACAAGTTGGCGACCATCACGGCGAACGGCTTCTCATCGCGACGCTTCCGCTCACGAAGACTTGCGATGGCGTGCTCGTTCGTGGCGTCGCAAGCGAGGTGAAATCCACCAAGGCCTTTGATCGCGACGATGGCTCCCTCGGCTAAGAGCTTTGTCGTCGCGAGCAGAGGGTCACGCGCCATCATCACCCGGCCGCCCATTGCGACAAGCCGCAACGAAGGACCGCACTTCGGGCAGGCGTTTGGTTGCGCGTGAAAGCGCCGGTCGTCGATGTCCTCGAACTCGCGCTGACATTCCGAACACATCTTGAACGCCGCCATCGTCGTGAGCGCGCGGTCATAGGGGATCCCCGTTGCGATCGTGAAGCGAGGACCGCAGCTCGTGCAGTTCGTGAACGCGTAGCGATACCGACGGTCGGCCGCGTCGTGGAGCTCACGCTCGCAATCGCTACAGGTGGCAAGGTCCGGGGGGATCGACAGCACCTTGTCGCCAGCGCCGTCGCTCGCACCGATGACGAACGTCGAGGCCGCTCGCTCTGCAATTTCCGTCTCCCGCAGCTCGACGATCCTCGCGGACGGAAGGCTATCCCGCCGTAATTCCTCGAGGAATCGCTCGAGCTGCACCTCCAGGCCGAACGCCTCGATTCGGACGCCACGGGCATCGTTCCACACGGCACCGGTGACCTCGTTTCGACGCGCTAAGCGCGCCACCCAGGGTCGGAACCCGACGCCCTGCACAGTCCCGCGAATCTCGATGCGGAGTCCTGCCACTAAGGGCCGTCCTCAGCGACGCTGAGAACGTACGCAATCACATCCCATTTTTGCGCCTCGGTGAGCGTCGGCCACGCGGGCATCGAAGTGCCCCGTTTCCCTTCGCTCAACACCTGGAACACAGACTGCGGTGTCGCGTTCGCCCGCCACTCTGGATTGTTGAAGTCAGCAGGCTTTCGGGACAAACCCTTGCTGCGCGCCCCATTGCCATCTGCTCGCGCGCCGTGACACAGGGCGCAGCGCGACTGAAAGAGATCTCGTCCTCGATCTCGCGCCTCGTCCGACGACAGGACGCTCACCGGAACCTCGATCTCCGCATACGGCCTCGCAGAGTCGGCGTTCTTGGCGCTACACGCCAAGAGTGCGAGCGACATAAGCAGCGCTCCCGTAGCTTTCATCGCGCTCCTCCGCTGGACCCGGCGGATAGCCGAGAGCGGTGAGCTCCTCCACCACCTGGCGAACGAGCTCAGGAATCGCGGCGGCGACCGCTGGTGTCCGCTCGAGTCCGAGCTCGATAGATTCGGGTACGACCCCTAAAATGATCACTCGATCCGGGTACTTACCAATGAGGCTCGCGCCAGCGAGCAGATCCGCCACGCCGATTTGGTGGGGCGAAAGGCGCTCGTAGACCGCCGGTGCGACCTCGTCGCCTTCGATCCGGACCAGGGTTCCCGGTGGCCCCTCTGCATTGACCGCGTCGACCATGATCACCTGGTCCGCGCTGTCGACGAGCGGCAAAAGAGAGAGTCCGAGCGTTCCGCCGTCGAGCGCACGAACCCCCTCGGGCATCGTGTACTCACGGATCAACTGATGCAGCGCCGCGATGCCGGCACCGTCGTCCGTGCAGACGACGTTGCCGAGCCCCAAGACGAGGACAGGTGTTCGTTCACTCATTTATCTCGATTGCGCCAGCTCCGCGGAAGGAACTTGTAGCCGCTGAACAGCGAGTCGATGAGCCCCATGCCCTCGACGCGTGACACGAGGATCGCGCTCCAGATGTGGTGAGCTACGAAACCAAGCAGGAACCACATCGCGATATGATGAATCCAGCGAGCCATCTGCGCTCCACCGAGGATCGGCAGAAGGAACTGGAAGGACTCCATGTAGCCAGTTGCGCTCACCGAGTAGAGGGCCAGGCCGGTCACGATCAAGATCATGTAGATCGAGAAGACCGCGAGATAGGTCATGCCCGCGAGTGGGTTGTGGCCGACGTTGAGCGGAGGCTCCTTGCTGACCAGCGAGTAGAATTTCAGCATGCCGAACACGTCGCGACGGCGTCGCGGGCTCATCGGGACGAACTGATGCCAGCGCGCGTAGTACGAGCCGACGAACATCCAAAGGATGCGCGCAAGCACGCAGAGCGTGAACACGATCGCGGCGTAGAAGTGCACGACTCGCATCGTGCCCATCACCGACATCTGATCGGGTGGCCCCGCGGGAATCAGGTAGGGCTTGCCGATGTAAATCCCCGTAATCGCGAGGATAAACACCGCCAACATGATGAACCAATGCGTGAGACGCACGACCAGATCCCAGACGTAGACCCGTTCGATGCCTTCGGCGTCGTGTTTGCGATGACTCACCTGCGGGCGAGCCCCACCTTTCACGACGGCGGTGGGCGGGGGGCTCATCGCGCCTTTACGCGAGTGACCTCGCGCCCTCCAGGTTCGACCACATGCACACCACAAGCCATGCAGGGGTCGAAGGAATGAACCGTTCGTAAGATCTCGATCGGCTGCTCCGGATCGGCGACGGGAGTTCCCACCAGTGCCGCCTCGTACGGCCCGGGCGTGCCGCCGGCGTCGCGAGGACCCGCGTTCCAAGTGCTCGGGACGATGCACTGATAGCGCGCGATCTTCTCGTCCTTGACGTGGACCCAGTGTCCGAGCGAGCCACGAGGTGCCTCGTGGAAGCCCGCGCCCATGGAGTCCTTCGGCCAGGTCGCAGGGTCCCACTTGGAGTTGTCGTGGATTCGAAGCTCGCCCTTGCCCATGTTGTCGGCGAGCTCATCGACGAAGTCTCCCATCTTGTCGACGAGGAGCTGCGTCTCGATGCCGCGCGCAGCCACTCGGCCGAGCGTCGAGAAGAGAGCCTCAGGTCCAACCCCAAGCGTCTCGAGCACGTGATTGACGAGGCCCTGCACCTGCTCGTGGCCTTTGACGTAGTTCACGAGCATTCGTGCGAGCGGACCGACTTCCATCGGCACTCCGTCGTAGCGCGGAGACTTGAGCCAGGAGTAGCCGTTGGCGGTGTCGAGGCGTTCGAAAGGTGGTTCCGGACCTGTGTAGTTCGGCTTGGTTTCTCCCTGCGAGGGATGAATCGCCTGCTCTTTGCCGCCCTCGTAGTCGTACCAAGAGTGAGCGACCTGCTCGGTGATCTTCGAAGGATCGACCTCTTCGATCTTCGAGAGATCCTTGTTCCGAATGATGCCGCCCTTGATGAAGAGCTCCGGATCGGCCTCGTCGTCGAGTGGGTACTCGCCGTAGACCATGTAGTTGCCCACGCCGCCGCCGTATCCCGCCCAGTCCTTGTAGAAGGAAGCTACGGCGAGCAGGTCCGGAATGTACACCTGGCTCACGAACTGCTGAGCCTCGGCGATCATCTTCTTGAAGGCCGCGATTGTGTGGATGTTCAGCGAAGCCTGTCGGTCCGGATCGACCGGAGTCGCCATGCCGCCGACGAGGAAGCTCTGCAGATGCGGGTTCTTGCCGCCAAGGATGGCGTGCATCTTGATGAACTCGCGCTGCCACTCGAGCGCCTCGAGGTAGTGCGCGACCGCCATGAGGTTCGCCTCGGGCGGGAGCTTGTACGAGGGATGGCCCCAGTACGCATTGGCAAACGGACCGAGCTGGCCCCGGTCGACCAGGCTCTTGACCCTGGCTTTGATGCCCGCGAAGTATTTCGCGCTCGACTTCGGCCAATCGGAGATCGACTGCGCGAGCTTCGACGTGGCCGCCGGGTCCGCGTCGAGCGCCGACACGATGTCGACCCAGTCGAGTGCGTGCAAATGATAGAAGTGGATCACGTGGTCCTGGATGCACTGGGACGAGATGATCAGGTTACGCAGCAAGCGCGCATTGGGTGGCGGCTTGGCGCCGATGGCGTCCTCCACCGCGCGAATCGAGGCGATCGCATGAACCGTGGTGCACACGCCGCAGATGCGTTGGACGAAGGCCCAAGCGTCACGCGGGTCGCGACCCTGCAAGATGATTTCGATCCCGCGAAACATAGTCGACGAAGACCAGGCGTTGGTCACTTGGCCGCCGTCGATTTCCGCCTCTACGCGCAGATGGCCTTCGATGCGGGTTACCGGGTCGACAACAATATGGGTCATTCTGCGCCTCCTTCACCGGCTTCAATATCCGTACGTTCGGGGGGACCATCGGGTGCATGGTCACCGCCCGTTCCAACGAGCTTCTTTCCGAGATGAACTAGGGTGTGGCCTGCGAAGGCGGTGGTGACGCCGATGCTCGCCCAGAACCCGATCTTGTCGATGTTCGAGCCTTGGCCGAAGCCTGGGAAGCCAGGCAGATGTGAGTAGAACGGCGTCATCTTGTCCCAGAAGTCGGGTTCCGCGCAGCCGATGCATCCGTGTCCGCATGCGATCGGCCAGCTCGTATTGTCGTTCCATCCGATGTTCGGACAGTTCTGGAAGGAGACGGGCCCTTTGCAGCCCATCTTGTAGAGGCACTGGCCGTCGCGGTGCGCCTCGTCGCCCCAGGCTTCGACGTACTGACCGGAGTCGTAGTGGGCCCGACGCTCGCAATTGTCGTGAATCGACTTGCCGTACGCGAAGAGGGGGCGGTTGAGCTTGTCGAGTGCCGGGAATCGGCCGTAGGTCAGGAAGTAGACCAGTGTTGCGGTGAGGTTCTGCGCGTTCATCGGGCATGCCGATAGATTGATCAGATTCTTCACGTTGGGGACCGCGTCGGAGACCCCGATCGCACCGGTCGGGTTTGGCGACGCAGCCGGAATCCCTCCGAAACAGGCACAGGTTCCCGCAGCCACGGTGGCCAGGGCATTCCCGCAGACCTCGTTGGCGATGTCGTATGCGGATCGGCCGCCCACGGTGCAGTACGCTCCGTTGGCGCCTGTCGGGATCGAGCCCTCGACGACCGCGATGTACTGGCCCTTTTTGTTCTCGACCACCGCGTGCAGATTCGCCTCTGCTTGGTGACCGGCCGCGGCCATGATCACCTCGTGGTAGTCGATCGAGATCAGCTCGAGAATGACTTCAGCGGCGGTCGGCTGGCTCGCCCTCAAGAACGACTCGGTGTTGCCCGCGCAGTCTTGGAAGTTCAACCAGACGAGGGTTGGCTTGGGTTTGTTCTCGATCGCCTCAGCAATCATGGCGGTCGCGCCCTTGGGCAGGCCGAACATCACCGCCATTGCCGAGCAGAAGCCCATGAACTCGCGGCGGGATACGCCGCGCGCTTCTAACTCGCGACGAAAGTCGTTCTTCGGTTCACTCATCGCATCCTCCTCGCTGTTCAAAGCCAAGGTTGCGGTAATCGATCCCGCAGCGGCCCGGATGTGCCGACTGTACCCCTGCAAAAAGCATGAAAACAAGATTCCCCTGTTTCCTTCGTTCGCTTTTCCAAAAAGCGCGACAAGGTTTCGTTTCGGGAAAATCCTGCGCAAGATTTGCGCAGGATGACGCGACCTAAGCGTCGCGATGTCTCGGCCCGCCTAGCAGCCAAAGCCTGGAAATTCTGGATGATCCGCTAGGTCGTGGGACCTTGACAATCTCGCACCGCGGCAGCACTCCCAGAAATCATGGCGACGCATGCCGTATTCGAGGGACCGATCAGTGAGGAGGGCGTTCAAGATGTCCTCGGCGGTCTCGAACAGATCGGCACGACCGGCATCCTCTCCTTCGAGAGCCCCGAGGGCTCGGGGATGATCAAGCTCCTGCACGGCCAGATCGTCGACCACGGGACCTCCGAAGATCAGGAGCGCGCGCTCGAGGTTCTGCTCTCACTGCGTGACGGCCAGTTCGCGGTGTATCCAAAGCTTCCCCACTTGCCGGTGTCGCGCGGGACCGACACCACACGTCGAGGATCGCTCGCGGTGCACCCGCCAGCCGAACTGATGCGCTACTGCGAGAGCGCCGGACTGACCGGACGCCTGTTACTAGAGCAGCGCGGTCGTCTCGCCATCGGCTATTACGACAAGGGCGAGCTCGACGACGTCAGCATCGACGGCGGCACCCCTGCAGATTTCGTCTCCTCTCTCGAGTGGACGGAGGGGACCTTTCGTGTGGACGCCGTACCGCCACCGCGCGAGACGCTTCCCCCATCGCTCCGGGAAGCGACCTCGGAGCGCCCTCGCAAGGATCCGACGCAGCTCCCCCTGGTCGAAGCCTTCGAGGAGGCGCTCGCTGAGCTGAAGCGAGCTGACGACACTCCGGTCTCCGGCCTTCAGCCCCGGATTGAGGAGGAGGACGATGACGCGACCATTCGAATCATCCGCCGGCCGGGGGGACCGGAGCTGCCCGAGCCCCGTCAGAGCTGGAATGCCCTCGACTATTCCCCCTCCTTTTCGTCCGAATCTGCTACAACTGAGGCAGTGAAGTCGAAGGATGACGGCAGGCCGATGGGTTTTTGGCGCACGCTCGGATGGGTCGGCGCCGTGTTCGTAGTGGTTGCCGGTTGCCTTTGGCTTCTCGCATCGCTCCCGCCGCTGGAGTAACCTGGCCCCCGTGGGCCCGCGCTTGCGACCGAGCCGCTGGCTTCCGAGCCTGATCGCGCTGGCATTGCTCGCGTCTCCAACGAGCGTGAGAGCTCAGGGCTCCGATCCGAAAGGCGAGCCCTATCGGCCGGGCGAGGTCGTGGAGACTGTCGCCCCGTCTGACGGCAGCGAAGAGGAGTTCCGCGATCCCTACGGCCTCGCGACTGACAGCGAGAGCCCGGCGCGCGTCGCGGAGCAGGTTCGGTACGTCCTCGAGGGCATCGTCGTCAGCGGAAACCGTCGCACGAAGGCGAAGGTCGTTCGAAAGTTCGTGCCCTTGAAGCCTGGCGACTTTCTCGACCCGGAGTCACCCGAGCTCCTGGCGACGGAGTGGAGGCTCATGGGAACCGGCTGGTTCGACAGTGTCGATATCCGGCTCGAGCGCGGAGCCGAGCGCGGCTACGTGATGATGATTGTCGACGTCAAAGAACGGAACACGGTCGTCATCGAGCAATTGGTTGCGGGTCTTTCCGAAGGCGTGAAGCAGACCACCGACCGCGGGCGGACGCTGTTCCCCTGGCTAGGCTTCAAAGTGACCGAGACCAACTTGGCCGGCCTCGGGATCCGCCTTTCCGGAACGGCGCTCTTCAGCGAGTTCCAACAAGGCGGCCGCGTCGACCTCGCGTATCCGAAGCTCATCAAGGACGAGTACGGGATCCGATTCGCCTCGTATTTCCTCAACGGGCGGGAATTCTTTGGGAATCAACCTTTGGTGAGCGTCCCCTGTGGAACGCCGACCTGTCCAGGGACGTCCCTCGTGCAGAACGCGGTCGTTCGCTATCGCCGCGGCGGTTTCGTGCTCGGGACTGGCAAGGATTTCACTACCAAGTTGCGTTACCAACTCGATTGGATTGGAGACATCGTCAGCGTGCTCGGGCGCCCCGAGGCGGCAAGCGAAGTGCGCGGCAACGACGTCGCGCCGATCAACTTCGCGATCCAAGATGGCAAGAGCTTCGTGTCGACGATTCGCTTCGCGCTGATCTTCGACAAGCGCGATGATCCAGGGATCACCAAGGAGGGCGTGTTCTTCCGCGGCGACGTCTACATCGGAACGCGCTTCCTTGGGAGTGACTACGACTACTTGAAGCTCGAAGCCTCCGTGCGGCGCTGGTGGCGGCTTCCCTGGGATCACACGATTCGCCTCGGCGCATATGGTGGTGCCGCGTTCGGCAACACTCCCTTCTTCAGCCTCTTCCACATCTCCGATCTGACCGACCTGATTCCGTCGCGATTTCTCGAGATGCAGCTCGACGCTCGCCCAACGCCGGATCTCCTCGGGACCTCGATCGAGAACAACTACCTTGGCGAGCTCGCATGGCGCCTCGATCTCGGTTACAGCATTCCGGTTTACGAGCGGATGCGCGAGCGCGGACTCCGCGAGATCAACCTCTACACGCTGATCGGTTTGCTCTCGCTGGCGAACGTTCGGGACCCGAGGACCGGCGTCTCGGGATACACAGGATTCTCGCGATATCCGATCGATCTCACGTTCGATGTCGGGTTCCGCTTCGACACGCGGGCGGGGATTTTCCAGGTCGGCTTCTCGACCTTGCTAGGGTTCATTCAGCTGTGAGAATCGTGCTCACAGCGCTCTTGTTGCTCACAGCCGCGGTGGCGTTCGCGCAGTCGCACCTGCCCGCGCGCCAGCTCGGTGTGCAATGGGACCGCGGCGCTCCACGGGTTTCGTTCTCGGCGAAGGACCTCGCCGACGAGCGGGTTCGCCGCGAGCTTTCGAGCGGTCTTCGCAAGCGCATCGTGATCAAAGTGAGCGCCCACTATAAGGGCTCCAACTGGGGCCTGGCGGAGCGCACCTTCGGCTGTGACATCACGCGGGACCTTTGGGACGACGGGTATCTCGTTCGCATCGGAGCTCGCAATGAACGACTCAAGACGCTCGACCAGGTGCTTGATCGCTGTCTGGCCGTCAACGGCCTCTTCGTAGGCGAGCCCAAGAACTACGAGACGAACAGAGGCAAGGAGATCTATTTCTTCGTGTTGGCGGAGTTCAACCCCATCTCGAAGAAGCAGTGTCGCGAGCTCATACGGCCGACTTCCGGAGACGATCCGATCGGACCCATCACGGTCAACATCGTGCGACGGCGAATCTGCCAGGCCGAGCGAAGACTCGAGTTTCGAAGCGAGTTTCTCAAGGTGCCCGAATGAGCCGATTCGAGCGCAAAATCTTGTTTGCCATTGGTTTGTCGGTGTTTTTGACGCTCGGCGGCAGCATCTTCCTCGCCCAGGGGGCGCTGCGAGAGGTGTACAGCGTGGGCGTCAACGAACGCTTCGGCGCGGAGCTCGTGCATGGCGTCGAGGCGCGCCGAGGACAGTTGATGGCACTCCGATCGAGTACGGAGCAGGCGGCCGACGCCGTTCAATGGGCCGTTGAGGCCGAGCTCGCGAGGACTCGTGGTGCGAAGCGCATCCAGCCGCTCATTGAGGACTTGTTGGAGCGCTACGAATTCGTTCGCCAGATCCGAGTGATCGATGAATCAGGGCGGGCTGTGGCTACCGCGACGCGTTCAGCCGTGGCCGGCGACCCCGCCATGCGCGAAACCGATCGCGAACGAGTCGCCAGCGCGGGAGGCAAGAAGCTCCGGATCTTCGTCCACGTCGTGGTGCCCGAGGTGTACTTCGAACGGCTGCAAGATGCCGGCGAAGCGGCCGATGTCTATTCGCGACTCCAGCGCCAGAGCGCCTCGGTGTCTGACGTCTACATTTGGGTGTTCGGGGTTCTCGTGTTTTTCGTCATCATAGTGGCGTTTCTCATCGGCGCGATTTTGTCCCGGCGGGTGACTCGACGCGTCGCCGTGCTTGCCGAGGCATCCCGCCAGGTCGGTGCGGGCGACCTCACCGTCTCGCTGCCCACGAGCGCCACCGATGAGATCACGGAGCTCACCCAGGCCTTCAACGACATGGTGCGCGACCTTCGGGATTCCAGGACACGCATCGAATATCTCCAGCGCATCAGCGCCTGGCAGGATTTCGCGCGACGACTCGCCCACGAGATCAAGAACCCGCTGACGCCGATTCAGCTCGCCGCTCAGGAGATGGACGAGACCTATGACGGGGACGACGACGCGTACCGCCAGAAACTCGAGCATGCCCGCGCAATCATTGAAGAAGAGGTCGCTACGCTGCGCCGGCTAGTCGGTGAATTCAGCGCATTCGCGAAGCTCCCAAGAGCCGACCTCACGCCCGCTGACCTCAGTGACGTGGTCCATGCGATCGAGGGGTCGGTGCCGGCAATGCTGGAGGATGTGGGAGGTGGCAGCCCCGCGCCTGTCGAAGTTCGGGTTCGCGCAGCAACGCAACCCATCCAAGTGCGTATGGACCCCATGATGCTCAAACGCGGACTCGACAATCTGGTGCGCAACGCGGTTCAGTCCGCCCGCGACGCAAGACCCGAGGGCGGCGGCACCGTGCTCGTCCGCTCCTACGCGTCCGGTCGCTCCGGGTTCATCGAGGTGCGAGACAACGGGCCTGGCATCGAAGAGGATAATTGGGACCGCGTCTTCGACCCCTACTACACCACCAAGAGCGAAGGCACGGGGCTTGGTTTGGCCATCGTCAAGAAGGTCGTCCTCGAGCACTCGGGCGAAGTGCGACTCGATCGCGCCCCCGAGGGCGGCGCGCGATTCACGATCCAGTTGCCACTCTGGGAGTCGCCGTGAACGAGGCCAAGAAGCCATCGCCGAACCGATGGATCCACTGGGTCGTCACAGCGCTCGTCTGCGTAGCGGGGTATGCCTGGATGACGCGTGGCAACGCATCGCCCTTCATGGGCGAACCTGCACCGGCGCTATCACTCGTCGTTGCAGCCGGTGAGGACCCTGGCGGGCGGACCCGCGTCAACCTTGCCGAGATCCATGAAGTCGTCGTGCTCGAGTTCTGGGCGAGCTGGTGCGGCGCTTGCAAGCGCAGCACTCCGACCCTCAACGAGTTGCACGAGGAGTTCGGTGGTGACGGGGTCGCGTTCTACGCCGTCAACGTCGAGCCGATCGACCGTCAGCGCCTTCAAGCGGCCCACGCGGCCTTTGGGACCGCATTCCCGACCCTTCACGACCGAAGCGGAGAGGTTCAAAGACGATACGCTATCAAGTCGCTCCCGACCGTTCTCGTGGTGGGGCGGGATGGGGTCGTTCACTGGGCCTCTACCGGAATCCCTAGTAAAATGCGGCTTAGAGCGGCGATCTCAGGGGCCCTCAAATAAGCGGAATCGCCCATGGTTGACGCGTCTGGTCGGCGCTGTTAGGTTCGGCCGCCCCTTGGGGCCGACGGTGCGTTGACGTCGGAATTGGAGGCATTTCGTTTGGTTCAAGCGCTTCAAGGTCCGAGCTTAGAAGAGCGTGTTGCGACGCTACAGGCGTTGATCGACGCCGCACCCGCGCCGATGCTCAAGGAGTATCAAGAGCGCTTCGATATCGCTTGGATCTACCATGACAGCGCCCTCGAAGGCGTCGTCTACTCCATGGACGAGCTTCGCGATGCGATGCGTGACGACATCGTCGCCGACGCCTCGCTAATCCCGGTCTACGACGAAATCCGAAATCACATGGGGGCAATCGAGATCATCCGGGAGATGGCGACTCGCCGTCGCGCGACGGTCAACCTCGAAGTGATCAAGAAGCTGTTCGCTCAGCTTGCGCCCGAGGAGCTCGAGGGCAAAGGGCCGCCGAAGTACCGGAAGGACATGCCGCTCCACCGGCTCTACTTCCACGAGATCTCGCAGCCCGACAAGATTAGCTATCGGATGCGGCAGCTCGTGCAGTGGCTCTCCGACCCCGAGACCAAAAAGTCGATGCACGCGGTACGCATGGCGAGCAAGGCCCACTACCAGCTTCTTCACATCTATCCCTTCCCGCGGCACAGCGGCAAGGTCGCCCGGCTGGTGATGAACTTGATTCTAATGCGTGCCGGCTATCCCCCGGTCGTGATTCATGCGACCGAACGGCAGCGCTACTACGAGGCGCTACGCAACGGGGAAGACGCCACCGCGACGCTCGTCAATCAAGCTCTCGGCGGTGCGATCGAGACGGCGATTCAGTACTTCGAAGAAGCTCGCTGAGCTGCGGCCGCCTCGACGAACAGGGGCAGAGCGGAGATGACCGCGATGTACGACGCCCCTGCGTCGAGCGTTTCCGAGGCGTTTTGCGGGGCGATACCGCCGATCGCGACCACCGGTCGCCGCACGCTGCGACAGACTTCGGCCAGCTTCTCGAGCCCCACCGTTGGGTCTGGATTCTCCTTCGTCGTGGTTCCGAACACGGGGCCGAAGGCGATCAGATCGGCGCCTTCCGCGTCTGCCTCGAGCGCTTGATCGAGGCTGTGCGTCGACACTCCGATCTTCATGTCCCCGACGACGAGTCGTGCGTCCCCAATTCGCAGGTCGTCTTGTCCAAGGTGCAATCCGTCGGCCCCGACGATTCTTGCGATGTCGGCGCGGTCGTTCACCACGAATGGAGTCCTGGCGCGAGTGCACCGCTCGCGAAGTGCCAACGCCACTTGGAGCCAAGTGCGATCGTCGGCCTTCTTCGCGCGAAGTTGGAGCCACGCGCATCCCGCCTCGAGTGCCTGCTCCGCTAGCGCGATGGGTGCTTCGGCGACTTCGAGATCGATGATCGCGTAGAGCGCCTCCTGCACCTCGCCCGATCGCTCAGTCGTCCGCGGGCTCGTCATGGGCCAACCTCCCGTAGAGTTCCGGTCTCCGATCGCGAAAGAACCCCCAGCTCGCGCGGTAGCGTCGAAGGGCTTCGCGATCGAAGGTCGCCGAGGCGAATCCTTCCTCGTCCCGCCCGAGCGCGGCTTCGAGCTCACCGCGCTGATCGCAGATGAATGAGCTTCCGTAGAAGGTGAGACCGTCTTCCCGGCCGATGCGATTGGCCGCCGCGACCGGCATGGCGTTGGCCACGGCGTGTCCAAGCATGACGCGCTGCCACGGGCCCTTCGTGTCGTCCCCGGGGGCGTCCGGCTCCGTCCCAATCGCGGTCGGATAGAGCAGTACCTCGGCGCCAGCGAGCGCCATGCTTCGCGCGGCCTCGGGGAACCATTGGTCCCAGCAGATTCCAACGCCGATGCGCCCGTATCGAGTGTCCCAGACCCGAAACCCCGTGTCCCCAGGGCGGAAATAGAACTTCTCTTCGTACCCAGGACCATCGGGAATGTGGCTTTTTCGGTAGATCCCGAGGCGCGCACCATCCGCGTCGAGGAGGGCGATGCTGTTGTAGTAGCTCTGCCCGGCGCGCTCGAAGAACGACACCGGAATCACGACCTGAAGCTCGGAGGCAAGCGCGCGCATCCGCTCTACCGTCGGATGCCCATCAGCCTCGGAGGCGAGGTCGAACGCATGTTCGTCTTCAGTCTGAGGGAAGTACCGGCTCTCGAAGAGCTCCGGCGGAAGGATGATCTGAGCGCCGCCTGCTGCGGCTTCGCGCACCAAAGACTCGACACGCGCGACGTTGACGTCGGGTGCCTCGTTCAAGCGGCATTGAAGAACCGCGACGGTGAATGTGCAATGACTCATGGCGCGGCGGGTTGTGGTTGGGTGGCGCAATGAAACGCGCCGCCTCCGCATAGCAGGTCGAGAGCCGGAAGGCCGATCGTCTCTCGGCCTGGGAATACCTCGGTGATGATCGAAAGCGCGCGCTCGTCTTCCGGCACGCCGTACGTCGGTACGATGACGGCCCGGTTGGCGACGTAGAAGTTGCAATAGGTGGCCGGCAGCGGCGCACCGTCGTGGTCACGGACAGGCGGAGGCGCGGGCAGCTGGACGACACGAAGACCGCTTTGCGCGAGGTCGCGTGCGATCGTCGCAAGGACGCGGGCATTCGGTGCGCTCGGACTCGGCGCCATGCACAGGACGGTATCTTTCGCGACG
>Ga0316193_10000597_pt1 | contig 22956 bp, 24 predicted proteins | sample MerIslsedime2_MG_FD_207735 | JGI IMG/M metagenome (GOLD analysis project Ga0316193, IMG submission 207735) | Coastal sediment microbial communities from Maine, United States - Merrow Island sediment 2 | ecosystem: Environmental > Aquatic > Marine > Coastal > Sediment | place: USA: Maine... | reverse complement strand
CGCTACAACGTGCTCTTCGCGGGCACGCTACTGGACCAGGACGGCCGGGTGCACTACGGCACACACTGGGGCCGCGTGCGTCTCAAGGTCAAGTAACAAAGCCAAACTATCTGCCGCGAGTTGAAATTCCCGCGCTATGGAGAATACCGCATCGGGCGCCATTAGTTCATTACCTCTATAAAAAGAGGATGACGACGCCTTATCTCGATACCGAGTAAAAGAACAGCCGTAGCGTCGGCCCGGCTAGCCCCCGAGATAGTCCCTGAGATACGCCAGTTCATCCGTCGCACCGGAGGCAGTCTGCCCAAGGATATACTTTTCTACCTGCTTACCCACCAGGGGAATTTTGGCTTTGACAGAGTGTGACACGGTGTAGCGGCTACCTGTGCTGGTAGGTTCGAGTTGAAAACGGGCGGCTACCGTGACCGGCTGCCCGCGCACGTCCAGTTCCCATGTTCCGCGCCAGCCTTCCCCATCGGGCTGCCACTTTTCGACCATATCAGTGACCTGTACCGCATCAAACAGCTTGGCCAGCACCCGGGGCAAATCGCGGCTGACTTCTCGCACCAGTTTCACCACCGTGGTTTCCTCGTCTTCCTCCACCTCACACTCCGCACTCAGCTCACCCAGGGCCAGGCACCTGTCAACCAGGAACTGTGGCTCTGTTAGCGTCTCGTAAACCGTTTGCACATCGTGATCAAACTCGTAACTCACCGACATCCCACTCAACTCCTATTGGTAATATGCTGCCATTGCACTGTGTTAGGGCGCCAACTGTTCCAGTGACCGGGTCACTACCGGCTCCAGGCCATCACCACCCTCTCGCCAATAGGCATCCAGCTGCTCGCGCATGGCGGGCGTCCAGAACTTGCGCATATGCTCAGCGGTCTTTTGCACCGAGTCCTCCGGGTGCGTTAGCGCGCCGGTATTCAGGGCTATCTGGTTGGCCATTTTGATCAGCTGCTGGATCTGCTGTGCCGACATAGTTAACTGTCTTCTACAATACGTTGCGGATGAGTATAAATGACCTGTCGCCCCGGCTGCACAAAGCCCGCCAGGGTCAGCTGGCAATCCTGCGCCTGCTGTATGGCCAGCGATGTCGGCGCGGACACGGCGGCCAGTATGGGGATACCACAGCTGGCCACCTTGGCCACCATCTCATAGCTGGCGCGGCTGGTGACCAGCACAAAGCCCTCAGATGAATAATCGCCGCGCCGCAACGCGCCAAGCAACTTATCGAGCGCATTGTGCCGCCCCACATCCTCGCGCACCAATTCAATAACACCGCCGGTATTGCACCACAGGGCACCGTGCACACCCCCGGTATGTTGTTTGAGTATTTGCGCTTTATCCAGGGCCATCACGGCCGCCTGTAATGCACTGTGGGGCAGGATGTAGTCGCCATTGACCGGCGGCAATAGGGGTATCGCCTGCTCCAGGGACTCCAGGCCACACAGACCACAGCCAGTGCGCCCCGTCAGGTTGCGACGACGCGCCTTGAGAGCCGCAAAGCGCTCATTGGTGACGCGCATCTGCAGCTCCAGGCCCTTGTCGCGCTGTTGTAATTCACAGTCCAGCAATTGCCCGGGCGATGCAATAATACCTTCCGAGAGGCTGAAGCCCAGGGCCAGGTCTTCCAGGTCGGTGGGCGTCGCCATCATCACCACGTGGGACACACCGTTGTAGACCAGTGCCACCGGCACTTCCGTAACAACCGTATCGGATTCCTCAGTAGTCGAGCCGGCGCGCCAGCTGATACGAGATACCGTGTGCGTGGCACCGCTCATGAACGGGTGGCTTCCTCCAGCAATTGGTGCTGGCGCCGGCCAAACTGCTTCTGTCGGGCCTGCCAGGCCGATGGCTCGGTGACTTTCGTTACCTCCACCGCCGTGACTTTGTATTCCGGACAGTTGGTGGCCCAATCGGAGTTATCGGTGGTGATAACGTTGGCACCCGATACCGGGTGATGGAAAGTGGTATACACCACCCCCGGCTTTACCCGTTCGGTAAGTCGGGCGTGCAGCACCGTATTGCCCACCCGGCTGGCGATACCCACCCAGTCGCCTTCGGCGATGCCGCGCTCCTCGGCATCGTGGGGATGAATGTCCAGTATATCTTCCGCATGCCAGGCGCTGTTCCCGGTACGCCGGGTCTGGGCGCCGACATTGTACTGGCTGAGGATACGCCCGGTGGTCAGCAACAGCGGGAAGCGCCGATTGGCGCGCTCCTGGGTCGCCAGGTATTCAGTCAGGGCGAAGTAGCCCTTGCCGCGTACAAACTCATCCACGTGCATGGTCGGTGTCCCCTCGGGGGCTTGCTCGTTGCAGGGCCACTGCAGGCTGCCATGGGCGTCAAGCCTGGCATAGCTGACACCGTGAAAGGTCGGTGTAAGACGAGCGATCTCGTCCATGATTTGTGACGGGTGCTGATAATTCATAGGGCAGCCCATGGCGTTGGCGAGATCCATGGTGACCTCCCAGTCCTCCTTGCCACTCAGCGACGGCATCACCTTGCGCACCGGCGAGATGCGTCGCTCGGCGTTGGTGAAGGTGCCGTTCTTCTCCAAAAAAGAACAGCCGGGCAGGAAGACGTGGGCGAACTTGGCGGTTTCGTTGAGGAATATATCCTGCACCACCAGGCACTCCAGTGCTTGCAAGGCCGCCTCAATATGCTGGGTATTCGGGTCGGATTGGGCGACATCCTCTCCCTGGCAGTAGAGGCCTTTGAAATTGCCATCCACCGCGGCGTCGAACATATTCGGGATGCGCATACCGGGCTCCGGGTCCAGTTGCACGTTCCACTCGCGCTCAAACAGTTCTCGCGTAGCTGCGTCTGACAGGTGACGGTAGCCGGGCAGTTCGTGGGGAAAGGAACCCATATCGCAGGAGCCCTGCACATTGTTCTGCCCGCGCATGGGATTGACTCCCACGCCCTCGCGTCCCAGGTTGCCAGTGAGCATGGCAAGATTGGCAATGCCCATGACCGCAGTGGAACCCTGGCTGTGTTCCGTAACACCCAGCCCGTAATAGATGGCGCCGTTGCCGGCAGTGGCGTACAGGCGCGCGGCACCACGCACCAGCGCAGCGGGCACACCGGTATCCGCCTCGCAATTTTCGGGTGAATGACGCGGATCACTGATGAAGCTCATCCAGTTGTCAAAACCATCCACCTCACAGCGCTCGCGAATAAACGCCTCGTCGTGCAAGCCCTCGCTCACCACCACATGGGCCAGGGCATTGAGTATGGCCACATTGGCACCCGGGTTAACCGCCAGGTGATAGTCCGCGCTGACATGGGGTGTCTCCACCAGTTCAATACCGCGAGGGTCGATGACAATGAGTTTCGCGCCCTCGCGCAGTCGTTTCTTCAGGCGCGAACCGAATACCGGGTGGGCCTCGGTCGGGTTGGAGCCCATCACCACAACCACGTCCGCACTGGCCACTGAGGCGAACGTCTGGGTGCCGGCCGATTCACCAAGAGTCGTTTTCAGGCCGTAACCGGTCGGGGAGTGACACACCCGCGCACAGGTATCGATATTGTTATTGCCGAAACCGGAACGCACCAGTTTCTGCACCAGGTAGACTTCTTCATTGGTGCAGCGCGAGGAACTGATAGCGCCAATACTGTTGCGCCCGTGTTTTTCCTGGATAGCGCGCAAGCGCTGCGCCGTATGGGTGATGGCCTCTTCCCAGGACACGACCTGCCAGGGCTGGTCGATATGCTCGCGTATCATCGGCTGGGTAATGCGGTCCTTGTGGGTGGCGTAACCGAAGGCGAAGCGACCCTTGACGCAGGCGTGCCCCTCGTTGGCCTTGCCCTCTTTATGCGGTGTCATACGCACCACGGTGCTGCCCTTCACCTCCGCCCGGAAGGCACAGCCGACACCGCAATAGGCGCAGGTCGTCACCACCGAATGCTCAGGCACACCGGCGTCGATAATGCTGTTCTCCACCAGGGTTGCCGTTGGGCAGGCTTTGACACAGGCGCCACAGGATACGCAATCAGAATCCATGAAAGACTGCGCCTGGCCCGCACTCACACTGGAAGCGAAGCCCCTGCCCTGTATGGTCAGCGCGAAGGTACCCTGCACTTCATCGCAGGCGCGCACACAGCGCGAGCAGACGATGCACTTGGAGGGATCGAAGGTGAAATACGGATTGGAGGTATCCTTCTCCTGCACCAGGTGATTGGCGCCATCAAAACCGTAGCGCACCTCGCGCAAGCCCAGTTCGCCGGCGGTGTCCTGCAATTCGCAGTCGCCATTGGTGGGACAGGTCAGGCAATCCAGTGGATGATCGGAGATATACAACTCCATGACGTTGCGGCGCAGCTTGCCCAGGTGCTCGCTCTGGGTGCGCACTTGCATACCAGTGGACACCGGCGTGGTGCAGGAGGCGGGGTAACCTTTCATACCCTCGATTTCCACCAGGCAAACGCGGCAGGACCCGAAGGCCTCGAGATTGTCAGTTGCGCACAACTTCGGCACCTTGATCCCCGCCTCGGCGGCCGCGCGCATCACCGAGGTGCCGGCCGGTACGGTGACCTGCACGCCATCAACCGTAACAGTGACCTGCTCCGTCGCGACGCTCGCCGGTGTGCCGTAGTCCTTTTCAGGCTCGTAAAACTGCAGCATCAGGTAAAGTCCCCCGGAAAATATTCCAATGCGCTGCGCACCGGGTTGGGGGTTAACCCACCCATGGCGCACAGGGAGCCCTGCTCCATAGTGTCACATAAATCTTGTAACAGTGCGGTGTTCTCCTGCGGTGCCTCGCGCGCGATGATTTTATCGATCACTTCAACGCCGCGTATGGCACCGATGCGACAGGGCGTGCACTTGCCACAGGATTCCTCGACACAGAACGCCATGGCAAAGCGCGCCTGGGCGCTCATGTCCACCGTATCATCGAACACCACCACACCGCCGTGACCCAGCATAGCACCCGCGGCGGCAAAGGCTTCGTAGTCCAGCGGGATATCCCACTGCTGCTCGGGCAGGTATGCACCCAGTGGGCCACCTACCTGGATGGCGCGCATGGGCCTGCCGCTGAACGTTCCACCAGCGTATTCATCCACAACCTCGCGCAAGGTGGCACCAAAGGGAATCTCTACCAGGCCACCCCGGCGTACATTGCCTGCCAGTTGCAGGGTCAGCGTGCCGCGGGAGCGGCCGCTGCCAAAGTCCCGGTAGTAGGGCGCGCCCTGGGCCAGTACCGTGGTAACCGCCGCCAGGGTCAGCACATTATTGACGACCGTCGGCAGGCCGAACAATCCCTCTATCGCAGGTAACGGCGGTTTCGCGCGCACCACACCGCGCCGGCCTTCCAGGCTCTCCAGCAGCGCGGTTTCCTCACCGCAGATATAGGCCCCCGCACCCAGACGCACCTCAACATGAAAATTTCTGCCACTGCCGCGAATGTCATCGCCCAGGTAGCCCGCCGCCGTCGCCCGTGAAATCGCATCCCGCAATACACTCAGTGCCAGGGGGTATTCCGAGCGCAGGTAGATATAGCCCAGGGTGGCGCCCACCGCCACACCCGCTATCGCCATGCCTTCCAGCAACTGGTAGGGGTCCGCCTCCAGCAACAGGCGATCCGCAAAGGTGCCGGAGTCGCCCTCATCGGCGTTGCAGACGATGTATTTCTGCGATGCCGGCGTATCCAGCACGGTCTGCCACTTGATGCCCGCCGGGAATGCGGCGCCGCCGCGTCCGCGCAGGCCGGAGTCAGTCACAGCTGTCACCACCGCCGCCGGTGCCATTTGCAGCGCTGTTTCCAGGCCGGCAAATCCACCCAGGGTACGGTAATTATCCAGGCACAGGGGGTCGCCCTCCCCCGCCCGCGCGAAGGTCAGGCGCTGCTGGGACGCCAGCCAGGGAATGTCCGCTACCGGGCCCAGGGACAACGCATGCTTTTCGGCGCTGTTTTCCAGCGCCGCGAACAAACCCGGCACGTCGCTCGCACTGACCGGGCCGTAAGCCGTGCGCAGCCCCTGCACCTCCACTTCCACCAGGGGTTCAACGGCGAACATGCCGCGCGAACCATTGCGAATGAGCTCGAGCTCGAGCTCGAGCCCACGTCGCTGCGCCTCTGCCTGCACCGCGGCGGCCACTGCATCAGCGCCCAGGGCAATGGCGGTGGTATCACGGGGAACATAGATACGCATGCGGCTAGTCCCCCAGTTCCGCCAGCAGTGCATCCAGCCTGGCAGGGTCTACCCGGGCATAGACGCAGTCGTCGATGCGCACCGAGGGGGAGCAGGCGCAGTTACCCAGGCAGTACACCGGTTCCAGGGTAACGGCGCCATCAGCAGTGGTTTCACCGAAGTCGATGGCCAGACTGCGTCGCGCGTGATTTTCCAGGTCGCGCGAGCCCATCGCCTGGCAGGCCTCTGCTCTGCAGATTTGCAGGGTGTGGCGCCCCGCCGGCTCACTGCGAAAATCATGGTAGAAACTGATAACACCGTGCACCTCCGCACGGGACAGGTTCATGGCGCGGGCGATATCCGGTATGGCTTCCGGGGGTATATAACCCAGCGCCTGCTGCACCGCATGCAACAGGGGCAACAAACCACCGGGTTGGCTGCGGTAGACCTCCAGCAGTGGCGCGATGGCTTGCTCTGTTTGCACTGGATACCTCGCTATCGGGTGCACGGTGCGCACCCTGGCTTTTCAGTATAGGTCTTCCAGCGCAGCCCGGTTACAGGTTTGCGGCGTGGAAGGCCAGATGCTCGCCTATAAAAGACGCAATAAAAAAATAACTGTGGTCGTAACCCGGTTGCATGCGGATGGTGATGGGGTAATCCGCTTCTTGGGCGGCCTGCCCCAGCAGCGGAGTTTGCAGCTGCTCCTCCAGGAAATTATCGGCATCACCCTGGTCCACCAGTATCGGCAAGCGCTCGGAAGCCCGGGACAACAGGGCGCAAGTATCATACTGCGCCCACGCCTCACGATCGTCCCCCAGGTAATTACCCAGGGCTTTTTCGCCCCAGGGGCAGTGCAACGGCGAACAAATGGGTGCAAAGGCGGAAACAGACTTGAAGCGACCCGGGTTTTTCAGTGCAATCGTCAACGCCCCGTGCCCTCCCATGGAGTGCCCTGAAATACACACCCGCGAGTCATCCACCGGAAACTGAGCCGCCACCAATGCGGGTAATTCACAGCTGATGTAGTCGTACATGCGGTAGTGATCGCTCCAGGGGGCCTGCGTGGCATTGACATAGAAACCCGCGCCCAGGCCGAAATCATAGGCCCCTTCGGGGTCATCCGGCACACCCTCCCCGCGCGGGCTGGTATCCGGGGTGACGATCGCAATGCCCAACTCCGCGGCGTAGCGCTGCGCGCCGGCCTTGGTCACAAAGTTCTCATCGGTGCAGGTTAAACCAGACAGCCAGTAAAGTACCGGCACCTTGCCGTGCTCGGCCTGGGGCGGCAGGTAAATCGAGAATGTCATATCACAACCCAGCACGGTGGACGGGTGTGAGTAACGCAACTGCTGGCCGTCGAAGCAAGTATTGGCGCTTAACTGCTCCATACGTTCACCCCCTAATACTGTACGACGGAGCGAATACTTTCACCCGAGTGCATCAGGTCGAAGGCCTTGTTGATGTCCTCCAGCGGCATGGTGTGGGTAATCAGGTCGTCGATATTGATCTTGCCATCCATATACCAGTCGACGATCTTCGGCACGTCAGTGCGCCCGCGTGCACCACCGAAAGCGGTGCCGCGCCAGGAGCGTCCCGTGACCAACTGGAAAGGGCGGGTGGCAATCTCCTGTCCCGCGCCGGCCACACCGATGATACAGCTCTCGCCCCAACCCTTGTGACAGCACTCCAGCGCCTGGCGCATCACATTCACATTGCCAATGCACTCGAAACTGTAGTCCACGCCACCGCCGGTCAACTCCACCAGATGGCCTACCACATCGTCCACTTCAGACGGGTTCACAAAATCGGTCATCCCGAATTTCGTTGCCAGGGGCACCTTGTCCGCATTGAGATCGACCCCGATAATGCGCGTGGCGCCTACCAGCCGCGCGCCCTGGATCACGTTGAGGCCGATACCACCCAGCCCGAATACCGCCACGGTGGAGCCGGCCTCGACCCCCATGGTGAAAGCCACGGCGCCAATTCCGGTGGTCACGCCGCAACCGATATAGCAGATCTTGTCAAAGGGCGCGTCCTCGCGCACCTTGGCCAGTGCAATCTCCGGCATTACGGTGTAATTGGAGAAGGTGGAACAACCCATATAGTGCAGGATGGGCTTGCCATCCAGCGAAAAGCGACTGCTGCCATCGGGCATTACGCCCCGGCCCTGGGTCTCACGAATGGACTGGCACAGGTTGGTCTTGGGATGCAGGCAGAAATCGCACTCTCTACACTCGGGGGTATACAGGGGTATCACGTGATCACCGGGCTTGAGGCTGGTCACGCCGGGAGCCACCTCCACCACAATACCCGCGCCCTCGTGGCCCAGTATCGCGGGAAAAGCGCCTTCTGGATCATCTCCTGACAGGGTAAAGGCATCCGTATGGCAGACACCGGTGGCCTTGATCTCTACCAGCACTTCCCCCTGGCGCGGCCCCTCCAGGTCGACTTCGACGATTTCCAGTGGTTTGCCCGCCTCAAAGGCGACTGCTGCGCGTGTTTTCATGATCACATTTCTCCCGCTTGAATCAGGTTGTTACAAAAGCCACTAAGCATAGCGGTATCGCTCAAATAATAAAAATCAATTGTGGTATTTACCGCGAAACGACAGGTCAAAAATCCCGACTGACCGGGAGCAAATAGCAGTTACTCCATCGGCGGCAGTTCCATTGCACTGATAAATTCAAAACGCGACATTGTCCGGCCATCATGCTGCACCGTTTCCCGAAACATAGCCAGCGGTCGCACCCACAGCGCGCCCTCGCCATACAGTGGCCTGTAGACCACCATGGGCTCCTCGGTTTCAGAGTGGGTTGCCACACCGTAGACCGCGTATTCGCCACCCTTGAAGTGTCGGTATTTACCTGGCTTTAAACTCATGGTCGGCTCCTGAAATTGGCTGGCAATACTCCCAACGGGGCATTGGCGCGTCAATGGTATTTTCGCAAAGGGATGCAGTGATCCCAGCGCTACAGTTGCTTGCTACCCCGCTGGCCCACAAAGTGTAGTATATGCACTGCCCCGGCACGCCAGTGCCGCAAGAACAGCAAAGCCAAGGCCCCAGAAACTTCGTGCCCGGGAATCGCAAATGAATTTCATGCCCCACCCCGCCCTGCGCTGCCCTCTGGACGGTCATCCCTTTGAACAACACGATGCCTGCCTGCGCTGTGCCGCAGGGCACAGCTTTGATATCGCCCGTCAGGGATACGTCAACCTGCTGGGAGCCGCGGACAAGCGCTCCCGGGATCCCGGGGACAATAAAGCCATGATCTCGGCGCGACGGGCATTTCTCGAGGCGGGCCATTACCAGGCCATTGCTGACAGGCTGGCACAGCTGGTGGTACCACTATGCAAGGAGGAGGCGCAGGCGCCTTTCATCGTAGACGCTGGATGTGGCGAGGGCTATTACCTGCAGCAACTGGCGTCTGCCCTGCAGCATGAGTGCACTACGCCAGCCAGCATACTGGGTTTCGATATATCCAAATGGGCCGTACAGGCCGCCACAAAACGCCTTCCGGCTACCTGGCTGGTAGCCAGTAACCGCCACATCCCGCTGGCAGACCACTCTGTGGATATCCTGCTCAGTTTGTTTGGTTTTCCCGAGTACGCCGAGTTTCTGCGCGTGCTGAAGCCCGGGGGCACCCTGGTGCTGGTCAACGCCGGTCCCGGACACCTGCTGGAGCTGCGGGAAATTATTTACCCGGATGTGCGCCTTACCGACTCCAACCAGGCAGCCGCGGCAGTACGAGCCGGGTTCCAGTCACTGTCGCAAACGGCCCATCGCCACGCCGTATCACTGCCCGACCAGGCCTCGATCGACCAATTGCTCTCGATGACCCCACACTTGTTTCGCGCCAGCGCGCAGGGCAAGGAGCGAGTGCGCACCCTGAATGAACTGGCACTGGGCGTCGATGTGGTATTTGACCTGCTACAGTCCCCCACCGGGCAGTAAAACACCCGACCTCAGGCGAGACCTGGAACGGGCATTGGCGTACAATCTGGCCTCTCGACCCCTATCCGCGAAAGACCACGAGTAGCAGTGAGCCAAGTCAAAGACCAGCAGCACACCCCGATGATGGTGCAATACCTGCGCATCAAGGCGGACCACCCCCGGGATCTTGTTTTTTACCGCATGGGTGACTTCTATGAACTGTTTTACGACGACGCCAAACAGGCGGCGGAACTGCTGGATATTACGCTGACCGCCCGCGGCAAATCCGCCGGGGAACCCATACCCATGTGCGGGGTGCCCTACCATGCTGCAGAGGGATACCTGGCGCGACTGGTGAAAGCCGGGGTTTCCGTGGCCATCGCCGAACAGATAGGCGATCCGGCCACCAGCAAGGGCCCCGTGGATCGCGCGGTAGTGCGTGTTATCACGCCGGGCACACTGTCGGATGAGGCGCTGCTGGAAGAGCGCGTCGACAACCTGCTGCTGGCGGTATCACAACAGGGAGACAACTTCGGTCTTGCCTACCTGGACCTGAGTACCGGACGCTTCCAGGTGCTGGAAGTAGCCGGGGAAGAGGCCTTGACCGGCGAACTGCAACGGCTGGATCCGGCGGAAACCCTGTACCAGGAAACCATAGGGCACACTACCGTCACCGGGCGCAGCGGCGCGCGCAGCCAACCGGAGTGGGAGTTCGACCACGAGGGCGCCCGCCGGGCACTGAACACCCAGTTCCAGACCCATGACCTGAAGGGCTTTGGCTGTGACGACCTGAACCTGGCCATCGGGGCGGCCGGCTGCCTGCTGCAGTACGTAAAAGATACCCAGCGCGGCAACCTGCCGCACCTGCGCAGTATGGGCAACGAGTGCCGATCCGAGAGCGTGATTCTGGACGCTGCCACGCGGCGCAATCTGGAAATCGACATCAATATGAGCGGCGGGGACAGCAACACCCTGTTCTCGGTAATGGACAAGGGCGTTACCGCCATGGGCAGCCGGCTGTTGCGCCGCTGGCTGCACCGGCCACTGACCAATATCGGCATTCTGGAGGCGCGGCAAGCGGCCATACGCGCCCTGTGCAACAATTACTATTACGAGACCGTCCGGGAAGCCCTGAAACCCATAGGTGATATGGAGCGCATACTGACCCGGGTGGCACTGCGCTCTGCCCGCCCGCGGGACCTCACCCGTCTGTCCAGTTCCCTGTTTGCCCTGCCGCGCCTGCGCTCGGAACTGCAGCACTGCGACGCACAGCGCCTGGCGCAGTTATGCCAACAAGCCGGGGACTATCCGGCCCTGTGCGAACTGCTGCAACGGGCCATAATCGACAATCCGCCTGTGGTGATTCGCGACGGCGGTGTTATCGCCGATGGCTACGACGCGGAACTGGATGAATTGCGCCAGATAAGCAGCAACGCCGGAGACTACCTGCTGCAGATCGAGCAGCGCGAACGCGAGGCCACCGGGATCAGCACCCTCAAGGTCGGGTATAACCGGGTGCACGGCTACTATATAGAGATCAGCCGGTCCCAGTCAGATGCGGCACCGGTGGAGTATGTACGCCGCCAGACCCTGAAGAATGCCGAGCGTTTTATAACCCCCGAGCTGAAGACCTTTGAAGACAAAGCTCTGTCCAGTAAAAGCAGGGCCCTGGCGCGGGAAAAGACCCTGTACGACGCACTGCTGGAGCGACTGAACGAAGACCTGGCGCAACTGCAGGATACCGCCGCCGCGGTATCGGAAATCGATGTACTGGCCAATCTCGCAGAGCGCGCCGACAGCCTCAGCTTGTGCCAGCCGCGGTTCTGCAGCGAGCCAATGCTGGAGATCAACCAGGGCAGGCACCTGGTGGTGGAACAGGTACTGGAAGAACCTTTTATCGCCAACGACACCCTGCTCAACGACCAGCGCCGTATGCTGTTGATTACCGGTCCCAATATGGGCGGTAAGTCCACCTACATGCGCCAGAATGCGGTCATTGCGCTGCTGGCCCACATTGGCAGTTACGTGCCGGCAACGGCAGCCACGCTGTCACCCATGGACCGCATTTTCACCCGTATCGGCTCCTCGGATGACCTGGCCTCCGGGCGCTCTACCTTCATGGTAGAGATGACCGAGACCGCCAATATCCTGCACAATGCCACCCCCCGCAGCCTGGTGCTGATGGACGAGGTGGGCCGCGGCACCAGCACCTTCGACGGTCTCAGCCTGGCCTGGGCCGCCGCAGTGCAACTGGCTCGCTCGGTAAAGGCGTTTACCCTGTTCGCGACCCACTATTTCGAGTTGACCAGCCTGCCTGAAACCTGCCCCACCATGGCCAATGTGCATCTGGATGCCACCGAGCACCAGGACCACGTGGTATTCCTGCACCATATCCAGGAGGGCCCGGCCAACCGCAGTTTCGGCCTGCAGGTAGCCAAACTGGCCGGCATTCCCGGCCCCGTACTGGCGGCGGCACAGGAAAAATTGCGAGAACTGGAAGCGCAGCGGCCCGCCGGGGGACACCCCGTTACCCCGTCACCGGCTAACCCACCGGCTCAAAATGACCTGTTCAGCCGCCCGGAGCCGCACCCGGCCGTCACCGCACTGGAGGCGCTGGATGTGGACGACCTCAGTCCCAGAGAGGCGCTGCAGTTGCTCTACGACTTAAAGGCGAAGCTGAAGTGAGGGGGTCAGGCCTATAATTTAGAGTGACGGGGGTCATAAGAGTGACGGGGGTCAGGCCTATAATTGAGTGACGGGGGTCAGGCCTATAATTGAGGCCTCCTACGGGAGGCCTCAATTATAGGCCTGACCCTCTGATTTCGCAGGAGGCCTCAATTATAGGCCTGACCCTCTGGTTTTGACCCCGCAGGAGGCCTCAATTATAGGCCTGACCCTCTGGTTTTGACCCCCTTGTTGCGTAGGCCTGACCCCCTGGTTTCCGGTGTCTCGGCTGGAGTAAATTGGGGATTTAATTTCCGGCGTCATACGGGTAAACTACCGCCCCTTAGTCGAGGCACACCACTCAAGAGGCTTTTCAGGAATGACATTTGTTGTAGGCGAAGATTGCATCAACTGCAAACACACGGACTGTGTGGAAGTCTGTCCAGTGGACTGCTTTTACGAGGGACCCAACTTTCTGGTAATCCACCCCGATGAATGCATTGACTGCGCGCTGTGTGAGCCCGAGTGCCCGGTAGATGCAATCTTCTCAGAAGACGAGTTGCCCGAAGACCAGCAGGTCTTCATGGAGCTCAACGCCGAACTGGCGGAAGTGTGGCCCTGCATCACCGAGATGAAAGACCCCATGCCCGACGCCGAAGAGTGGAAAGGCAAGCCCGACAAGTTGGCACTTTTACAGCGCTAATTCAACACACCCGCATAACCGACTTCCCCGGAGTGTAAGCCATGAACCTATCAAAGAAGCCCCGGCTGGCAGCAAAACTGGTGCTGGTCATGATCGCCGCACTGGCCAGCCCCCTGACAACAGCCGAAGCGGTAGAACAGAAAGTACGCATGGAAGTGGTGACGCCGGAAGGCGGCGGCCAATGCGAAGTCAAGGCCGTGTTCAAAGGCGACACTGACAACTGCAAAAATAAAAAGGCCGAGGGACGCGATAACTGCCAAAAAGAGACCGGCTGTGTCTGCACCCGCCAGGAAAAGCACATCAGTTGGGAGATGAAAAACAAGGAAGCTTTCACCATCGCGTTTGATCAGGGTAGTGCCAACCCCTTCGTACAGAAGGGCAGCAGCGAATGCAATTTCAAGAGCAACAAGAAAGGCAAGCTGCGCTGCAGGGTGAAAGGCAAGGACGTGCCCGGTGCCATCTACCGCTACACCATCAATGTACCGAACTGTAAATCGGCGACAGCTGAGCTGAAAATCTATTGACGGCTGGCCTGCGCCTGCAGAGAGCGCCAGCGCCGGATTAATACAACGGCCTGGCGAATCAGCCAGTCATTAGCGTTTACATCTGGAATTCGGGCAGGCGCACCACCATGCCATCCATCGCATCGCTAACCTGAATCTGGCAGCTCAGCCTGGAATTACCTTCCCGGTCAGGGCGCATACCCAGCATAGCCTCTTCCATCGCATCGACCTCACCCGTGGCGGCCAACCATTCATCGCCAACAAAACAATGACAGGTGCCACAGGCGCAGGCGCCACCGCAATCCGCATCGATACCCGGGACCAGGTTGTCCAACGCATTCTGCATCAGCGATTTGCCGGTCTCGGCATCGATGACGTGATCCTGCCCGCCGTGTTCGATTAGTGTTATTTTCGCCACTGTTATCCCCTCCTTCCAATGGATGCTCTATAGTCTAACGCGACCGGGCTCAATTTGAAGGCTATTTTTGAGCGCCGCGAGTTATTTTCTGCAACTGCCTGAACGATTAGACAAGCTTCAACCCGGGCGCCATTCAATGCTGCGAAACTTCACCGTGCCTTCACCAAAATGCTGCAGAGCTATGAATCCCGGGGCGGGGTCGGCATCTCTCACAACCGCGGTGACTTCACCGTTAACCTTGACCTCGATGAAGCTATCCCGTGCGATCACCTCGTAGGTATTCCAGCGCCCCACAGTTGTTACCTGGGCCAGCGGCGGCATAAAGCGGAATACGATAGCACCGGTACGCGCATCCTGCTGCGGGTGCTCATCCCAGATATTCAGTTCATAGCAGGTATCCGGATGCACACGAGAGCGGTCCTGACAACGGATATAAATGCCGGAATTGGTGGTGGCATCAACCCAGAACTCGACTCGAAGGTAAAAGTTGCCGAACTGTGCATCGCTGACCAGAAAGCCATCCCCGGCGCCACTGGCCACGATAAGCTGATCAGTCACAGTCCAGTCGATGCCTCCCTGCTGCTGCCAGCCCGCCAGGTTAGTGCCATTAAACAGGTGTTGGGGTCCCGCGCAACCGGATAATAGTCCAAGGGTAAGCAGGATACATGCAAGTCTACGGGGCATGGTGAGTTCAGTATTTATTGCTGGCACAGCAACACAACTTTACCGGCGATTTCCGCCTTGTCTATGCGGCGATGCACATCCGCCGCCTCTGCCAGAGTAGCGGTGTCAGCGATCGCGGGATGTAACTTGCCTTCAGCCAGCAAGCTAAAAAGCGCCTGTACATCCTCCCTGAACTCATCGGGTAACTTCTCCCGCCGGGTCTGGATGTTATAGAAAGTCGAGCCGCGACCATCCGGGCGCAACTTCCACAGGCCCAGTAAACGGGCAAACCCCCACAGCAGGGAGGGCAATTTTTCCTCGCCGGTGGTCACCTGCAGCGCCCCAAAACCGACCAGCAGGCCGCCGCGTTTCAGGCAGCGATAGGAACGGGCCCAGCTGGCGCCACCCAGGGTATCGAAGACAATATCCAGTCCCTCGCCATTGGTTTCCCGCTGGATAACGTCTGCAAAGTCCTCACTGCGATAGTCAATCGGGGTAGCGCCAAAGCGCCGGACCAGCGCGTGTTTGCCACTGGAGGCAGTACCGAACATCCGCAGGCCCTGCAACTGGCCCAACTCCAGCAGCGCGGTGCCCACGGCACCACCTGCGGCGTGCACCAGGCAGGTCATTCCCGGCTGCAATGGTTTCAGCCGGGTGAGCATCTGGTAGGCCGTGGTGTAGGACAGGATCATGGCTACTGCCGCCGCGGGATCCAGTCCATCAGGGGCGGGCACCACCCGATCTGCGGCCACGCACAGGTACTGCGTATACCCGCCAATCACCGGCATATCAGCCACACACTGTCCCACCCGCAAATCACTCACCCCCTCACCCAGGGCGTCGACAACGCCAAACCAGTCATAGCCCGGGACGAACGGCGGCTTTTGCTTAACCCCGGGATACTGACCCCGGCGAATAATGGTGTCGGTAAAGCCGGTGCCGGCACTCAGGACCTTCACCCGGACTTCACCGGCAGCGGGCTGCGGCAGCTCCGCCACGGTTTCCAGTTGCAGTTGCTCAGGCCCACCAAAGGCCCGCAGTATTACCTGTTGATAGCTCATATAAAATAGAATCCGTGACGAATAGCCATGATGATTGTTGTGCTGCGGTGAGAATTCAAAGAGTAGATCTGACTGGACTGGCTATAAGATAATACAGTGGGGCAGAACGGGAGCGTCTCAGCTGAACAGCGACTCGCCACTCAGGCCCTGGGTCTCCATGATACTGCGCAGGCGCTTCAGGGCTTCGACCTGAATCTGCCGCACCCGCTCCCGGGTCAGGCCAATCTCGCGTCCCACTTCCTCCAGCGTACTGCTCTCGTATCCACGCAGACCGAAGCGGCGGGATACCACTTCACGCTGTTTGTCAGAGAGTTCCTCCAACCAGTCGGCGATACTGTCCTTGATATCGCGATCCTGCAACAACTGGGAGGGGTCGCAAACGCGGGCATCGGCAATGGTATCAACGACAGATTTATCTGACTCAGGGCCTACCGGCGTATCCACAGAAGTGACACGCTCATTAAGCTTCAGCAACCGTTTCACATCCGCCGCCGGCTTATCCAGCATGTCTGCTATTTCCTCGGCGGAGGGCTCATGATCCAGTTTCTGGGTGAGTTCCCGCGCGGCGCGCAGGTAGACATTCAATTCCTTTACGACATGTATAGGCAGGCGAATGGTGCGGGTCTGGTTCATAATCGCCCGCTCTATGGTCTGGCGAATCCACCAGGTGGCATAGGTGGAGAAACGAAAGCCGCGCTCGGGATCAAACTTCTCCACCGCGCGAATCAGTCCCAGGTTACCCTCCTCTATGAGATCCAGCAGAGTCAGTCCGCGATTGATGTAGCGTCGGGATATTTTCACCACCAGGCGCAGGTTGCTCTCGATCATGCGCCGGCGACCGGCATCATCACCGCTGCGTGCGAGGCGCGAGTAATACTTTTCTTCGTCTGCGCTCAGCAGTGGGGAATAGCCGATCTCGTTGAGGTAAAGCTGTGTGGCGTCCAGGGATTTTGCGACTTTGCCGGCATTTCTTGCGCGCGCCAGATCGAAGTTTTCTTCATCAGCGTCAAGAGTCTCGGGCGCAGGAGCCTCCTTGGCCTTGACCTCTTTAGCAGATTTGCCATTAGCGTCTTGCACTGCAGCGGAAGCTCTCTTGCGGGGAGCTGCCGGGCCACGGTTTTTAGCAGTACTGGACTCAGACTTACCATCCGCGTCGCTGACTGTTCTATCCACATCCATGGCTATACCTCATTTTTGTTCTAGTATAGTGCTGAGAGTATTTCTCGCCGGGCCGATCAGGTTACCCCAATGCAGGCGCACATTACAAGACTTCTGAAAGGAGTTTTCATAAACTCGTTATTGCGCCATTAACTGCCGTACCACCCCTGCTCCCTCCTTTTTGCCTGAATTTCAACGCCTGGGCAATAACCTCAGTGGGTCAATCGGCTTGCCCTCCTTGCGAATTTCAAAATGCAGTTTTACCGTATCGGTACCGCTGCTGCCCTTCTCGGCAATTTTCTGCCCGGCGCGCACCGCATCGCCCTCGGCGACCAGCAGGCGGTCATTGTGGCCGTAGGCGCTGAGGTACACCTCGTTGTGCTTGACGATAAGCAACTCGCCAAAACCAACGATGCCGGTACCCGAATAGACCACCTTCCCAGCCGCCACGGCTACAATCGGATCACCGCGCTTGCCCGCTATATCAATACCCTTGTGCACGCTGGACGAATAGCCGCGAGTCACCCGACCGCTGGCCGGCCAGCGCCAACTGCTTACCGTGCTGCCGGTATATACCGTACCTGGACTGCTCTTTTTAGCGGCTGCAGGTGGCGACTTCGTGACAACCGGTGGACTGGTTACCGCGCGTGATACCGCCACGGTGGTTCCCGCCGCAGGCGCCTTCGCCACAGGCGTGGATTTGGTCGCGGTGGTGGGTCTGGGACGCGGTGCCGGGGGTGGCACAGGAACAGCTGCTTCGCGCAGCGTTAAGGCCTGACCGGGGTAAATGGTATAGGGCGCTGGAATGTTGTTGGCGGCCGCCACCTTGCGAAAATCCATGCCGTAGCGAAACGCGATGGAGTACAGGGTGTCACCGCGCTGCACCTGGTAGCTGGACGAGGATGCAGGAGAACGATTGTAGCGATCTTCGATGGGAGCAGGCGGATTACTCCCGCACGCGAGCAGGCTGCACAATACCAGGGCCGTCAACCACCTTGTGAGCACACACATTCCTCGTCCGCAGGGTAGGCAAACCCGATTACCGTTCACCCCAGCGGGAATCAATCAACCACACGGCAACAAAACCTACCACCATCAATACGACGCATAACATCACTGCAGGTTCCTGACCGGTTAGTACAAAAAACTCCGTGGGCGATACCGGTACCTGCTGCGCTGGCTTCAATTGACCGTGGCTGCCCTCGACCCAATGCAGCACCCGCTTCCAGGGCCAGACAACGGCCAGGGAACCGAACAGGAACCCGGTAAGCAGCGCCATCGTGCCCTGGTGAAAGCGGTGCAGCAGCCAGTACAGCAAACGGGAAAAACACAGTAGCCCGGCGCCCGCACCTACGGCAAACACCGCCAGGAACATCAAATCCAGGGATTTCACCGCCGCCAACACGGTGCCATACATGCCCAGTAATACCAGGATAAAACTGCCGGATATGCCCGGCAGAATCATGGCGCAGATCGCCAGGAAGCCGGACAGGAAAATACCGGCAAGCCCGACCTCCATTGAGACCACGGGTGACAGGGCAATAACCAGTGCCAGTGCGGTGCCCACCAGCAGGCTCAGCACACGCCCCGCATTCCACTGCTTCACCTGCCGCAACAGCACCAGGGCCGAAGCCAGGATAAGACCGAAGAAAAATGCCCACAGGGGTACGGGATGGTTGTGCAACACCCAGGAAATAAGCCGGGCCAGGGAAAAGATACTGGTGGCAATACCCAGCAACAGCGCCAGCAGAAAGCCGCCGTTGATATGCTCCCATGCACCCTTGATATCGAGCTTGAACAGCTTACCCAGAAACGCCAGGTCTACCGCGCGGATGCTGCCCAGCAGGGTGTCGTAGATTCCGGTGATAAAAGCTACCGTACCCCCGGACACGCCGGGCACGATATCTGCGGCACCCATCAACATGCCACGCAAAAATACCCCGGCCGCTTTCATCTGCTTATTTCACCGTGCCGGGACGCAGGGGAACAAAATTCACCGCCTCGACAATCTCGGTCTCATAGCCCTCAGTCGTGCGAGTCACCACCTGCAGATGCTGACGGTCTCCACCCACCGGTATCACCAGGCGGCCATCCATAGCCAACTGCCGCAGCAACTCCTCGGGAATCTGCTCCGGCGCGGCAGTGGACATAATGCCATCGAAAGGACCGCGCTCCTCCCAACCCATGCCACCATCGGCATGAATCATGTGCACATTGCGCAATTTCAGCTGACGCAGTCGCTGGCGCGCTTTCTGTTGCAGGGGCTTGATACGCTCCACGCTGTAAACCTCGTCAACCAACTGCGCCAGAATAGCTGTCTGGTAGCCGGAGCCGGTGCCGATTTCCAGCACCCGCCGGCGCGGACCCGCTGCCAGCAAAAGTTCCGTCATGCGCGCCACGATGTAGGGCTGGGACAGGGTCTGCTGAAAGCCGATGGGCAGTGCCACATCCTCGTAGGCGCGGTGCGCCATGGCCTCGTCCAGGAACAGGTGGCGCGGTGTGGTGCGCAAGACATCCAGCACCGCCATATCGCTGATTCCCTGGTCACTCAGACGCTGTATGAGGCGCTCCCTGGTACGCTGCGACGTCATTCCAATGCCGTTGAGATCAACCCTGCTCACTGCGCTTGTCACTCCCTGTATCCCTCTTTTCTTTATATTGCACAAGCTCCCCCAATAGCGCAGTGGCATAGCTGCCAGCACCCAGGGCAAAGTCCAGTTGCAGGCTGCCATCATCACAAAAGCGCCAGCAAAAGTCATCTGCCAGCACCCGCGCCGCTCGCCAGGCCCTATCCAGCCCCGCCTGTTGCAAAAATTCACACTCCGCGACCTGCTCAGCCAGGCACTCAGCCTGCTGCCGTGCCCGCTGCACACCGGCGGCAGACTCGCCACGCCCCCACAGAGGCAGGGCCGGGTGCAAATCCCCGGCTGCCGCTCGCGCTGTGATCTGCTCATCGACCTGCTCGCAGGTAAAGTGACTGCGAGTGCCCTGCAGCATACAGACGTCCCCATCCAGCACGATATTCCAGGTAGCACAGCTGACCCTCTGGGACAGCAACTGGTTAAACAGCCGGGCACGCAGGGCGGACAGATACAGTCCACGTTTATTGCGGGACACCCGGGGGCCATTCTGCGCCATCCACTGCCGCGCCTGCCTCAGGGTGGACCCGCCGCGCCCGAAGCGCTGTTCGCCAAAGTAATTGGGCACTCCCGCACTGCCCAGCATCGCCAGGCGCTGTTCCAGTGCATCGCGCGCACCCTGCAGCTCGCGCAACACCAGGGTAAAGCGATTACCCCGGTGGACACCACGGCGCAATTTGCGCTGGTGGCGAGACACCTCCAGTACCCGTATATCCCCGTCGGATTCCAGCGCTGACCAATCCGGTTCCGACCTGCCCGCGAGCCCGACACTGAGCCACTGGCAGGTGAGCGCATTCCTATCCTTGAGGCCACTGATACCTATATCGCGCGGCGCCACACCGCTGAGTCGGGATATTCGTTGCACCAGGTCCAGGGTATTGAGCTCGCGTTTCTGCAGGTAGAGAAACGCATGCTCCCCATCACCGGACAATTCGAAGCCGAGCTCTTCGCGCACCTGGAAATCTTCCGGGCAGCTGCGAATGACTGCGCTACCAGTGGGGGGTCCCCAGGCATGGGGCCAGGGCGCAGTCATCCAGTAGCGACTTCCAGCAGGACCACCGCATGGGCTGCTATACCCTCCTCCCTGCCGGTAAAACCCAGGGTTTCGGTGGTTGTCGCCTTGACGTTGACCTGGGAGATCCCTACCTGCAAATCGCCGGCGAGTTTACTGCGCATGTCCGCTACATGCGGCGCCATTTTCGGGGCCTGGGCAATAATGGTGGCATCCATATTGGCCAGTACCCAGCCGGCGTCATGCACCAGCTGCACTACCCGACGCAATAACACTCTGCTGTCGATATCAGCGTTGGCCGCGTCGGTGTCGGGAAAATGTCGGCCTATGTCACCCTGCCCAATCGCACCCAGCAGGGCGTCGCACAGCGCGTGGATCAGCACATCCCCATCAGAGTGTGCCTGTAATGCGCGATGGTGGGGAATAGAAACGCCACCAAGCACGATCCTGTCGCCCTCACAGAAGCGGTGCACATCGTAGCCATGACCTATACGCATAAGCTTTTACTCCTGGCAGAACAATTCATGGCGCATTCTCATCTGCCCGGTGCTCCAGGTACCAGCCGGCCAATGCCAGATCTGCCGGCACGGTAACTTTCAGGTTGCGCGAAGAGCCCGGTACCAATTGCACCGATTCGCCGGCCAGCTCCATGACCGAGGCTTCATCAGTAACAGCCAGACCCTGTTCTGTCGCGTGCTCCAGTGCCTGCTGCAATGCCGCCAGCCGAAACATCTGCGGAGTCTGGGCGCGCCACAGCAGATCACGATCCAGGGTGCGCTGTATCCGTCCATTGGCATCGGCGAGCTTTACCGTATCGACGATTGCCTCTGCCAGAATGCCTCCCACGCCGGTATCCCACACGGTATTTATCAGTCGCTCAAGATCGAGTCGTTGCAGACAGGGACGCGCCGCATCGTGCACCAGCACCCAGTCATTCGTATCGGCCCTGGCGCCCAGTGCCGACAGGCCGGCCAATACCGAATCACTGCGCCGGGCACCTCCCACGGTGCATGTCACCCTGGCATCGCGCAGCAGGTCGATCTCGGCAGCCCGCTCATCCTGTGCGTGCAGCACTACCACCACCCCGCTCACCCGGTCGCTTGCCAGCAGCGCACGCAGGCTGTGTTCCAGCAGGGTGGCACCAGCGACTTGTAAATACTGTTTGGGCAGCTCCGTGCCCATCCGGGCACCGATTCCGGCGGCCGGCAGCACCGCCCAGCAGGACGCGGAGGCCGAGGTCATTGCGTGGTTTCCGGTTCCGCTTGGGGCTGGTCTGGTTGTTTCACGACCTGGTAGAAAGTTTCTCCCTCCCGCACCAATCCCAGTTGTTCCCGGGCACGCTGCTCCACACCGCCATTACCGCTTTGTAGTTCCAGAACTTCACGTTCCAGTACCGCGTTACGCTCGCGCAGTTCAGTATTAATGGCAGTCTGCTCCACCACCTGCAGCTCCAGGCGCTGCTGTTCCGCCAGGCTGCCCTCGGCAATCCACAGCCGGTACTGCAGGTACAGCAGTATGCACAGCAGCGCGACCAGCAACCAGCGCAAGAGCGACTCCCGGGATGATCAGCGGGAGAATTCAGCCAGGCCGCGATAGGGCGCGCGCCCGGCCAGTTCCGCCTCAATACGCAACAGGCGGTTGTACTTGGCCACCCGGTCCGAACGGCACAGCGAACCGGTTTTGATCTGGCCCGCAGCGGTGGCTACCGCCAGATCGGCTATGGTGGTGTCCTCGGTCTCGCCGGAGCGATGCGATATCACCGCGGTATAACCGGCCGCCTTGGCCATGGCGATCGCATCCAGGGTCTCAGACAGGCTGCCAATCTGGTTGAACTTGATCAGGATTGAGTTGGCCACGCCCTTGTCTATACCTTCCTTGAGTATTTTCGTGTTGGTGACAAACAGGTCATCGCCCACCAGCTGTATCTTGTCGCCAATCTTGTCAGTCAGCAGTTTCCATCCATCCCAATCGGATTCATCCAGACCGTCTTCAATTGAGATGATGGGGTGGCCCGCAGCCAGATCGGCCAGGTAATCGGTGAAGGCATCAGAACTGAACTGTTT
>Ga0316193_10000595_pt1 | contig 22985 bp, 25 predicted proteins | sample MerIslsedime2_MG_FD_207735 | JGI IMG/M metagenome (GOLD analysis project Ga0316193, IMG submission 207735) | Coastal sediment microbial communities from Maine, United States - Merrow Island sediment 2 | ecosystem: Environmental > Aquatic > Marine > Coastal > Sediment | place: USA: Maine... | reverse complement strand
ATCGGCCAGGCTGTCGCGTACCGAGGCAAGATAATCACGCAGGACCTTACGCTCTTCGAATATCTGCCAGCTGAAGTTCATCGCCAGCACGATATCGACGGGATCGGTTTTCACGGCACGCACATCTTCCTGGAGTAACTTAACCCGGGCTTTCTGCTCGTCGCTCAGGTTGGCGATATGATTAGCGCGGCTCCATTCCAGCACTTCCGGGTCGAAGTCAACTCCAATAGCCTGATTAGTGTCGCGACCACGCACCCATTCGCAGCACATCTGACCGGTGCCGCAGAAATCCTCGCGCAACAGTTTTGCTTCGCGGCCACGCAAACGCTTGAAGTTTTCATCAACGAACTCGTATTCAAATTCGGTAGACTGAACTGACTGCTCGTACAGAACGTACTTATCCTCGGTATCCGCCTTGCGCAGCTTTTTGCTCCTGGCTTGCTTACCCGATTTACCGGACTTTTTATGCTGGGTTTTCCTTGTGCTCATGCAATGCCTTTGTGCGACAATAGGGGTCAGATATTGATCATACCAACTAAACGCATTCGTTCAATGTTACCTGACTCACTGAAAACACTTTCCGGACTGGTCAGCCGTCTCGCCGACCAGGAATTGCTGCCCCGTTTCAACTGTCAGCACGCCGACCGCAAGGCTGACGGCAGCCTGGTCACCGAAGCGGACATTGTCATGCAGACAGCGTTAATCAAGGCGCTGGAGCAACACTGGCCCGGCATCGGTGTACTTGGCGAGGAAATGAGCGACGAGGAACAGCAAGCCGCTCTGGACCAGGCGGACAGCGGCATCTGGTGCATTGACCCGCTGGACGGCACCAGCAATTTTTCGGTCGGTGTTCCCTACTACGCGGTCTCGGTCGCCCTGCTCAAAGGCCATCAGGTCGAAATGGGCGTGGTCTATGATCCCAGTCGCAAAGAATGTTTTGCAGCTGCCCGTGGTCAAGGTGCGTGGCTGAATAACAAGCCGTTACAACCGCAAAAACTGGCAACACCCCTGCCGCAAGGCGTGGCATTGATAGACCTGAAACGCCTGCCCGCTGACCTTGCCAGTCGGCTGGCAGCGGCCCCGCCGTACAGTTCACAGCGCAGTTTCGGCGCAGTCGCACTCGACTGGTGCTGGCTCGCCGATGGACGTTGTCATGTGTATTTGCACGGCAAGCAAAAGCTCTGGGACTATGCTGCAGGTTGCCTGATTTTGAGCGAAGCCGGCGGCCTGTCAGTTACGCTGGAGGGTGAGAGTGTTTTTCAACCGACACTGCAACCACGGTCTGCAGCCGCAGCACTTGATCCGGATATTTTTGCCCAGTGGAAAACCTGGCTGGCTATCCCCTGATCTCAATTGCCAGTTAAATAAGCCAGCGCCAGGTTGCCCTGCTGGGCAAAATGTTTGAAGCTGTTGAATCCCTCTTCATCAAGAGCGCGGCCACTGGGCTGGCGGTCAGCATAGAACAAGCCGATGACCTTGTTGTGTATCTCGATAGGCGTCACGTAGAACTCTGCACCACTGGAAACCGCCACCACCTGATCGGTTATCAGCGGCTGCAGATCCGCACGGTTGTTCTCCGCTAACCAGATTGCCTGCCGGGTATCGATCACGCGGCTGAACAGATTGGGTTTTCCGTCCACAGTCTCAAACTGGAATTGACGACGCAGGACTTCATTATCGCTACCAAGGGCATAGCGTCCCATCAGGAATCGATTATCCGGTGAGCGCAGGGCAAACAGCGTCCGGTCCATGCCGATTCCCCGGTACATGCCTTCGAGCACCATTTCCAGCACGCTGTTGAAATCCGGTTTGCTCTCCATCAGCGTGGATAACTCGCGCAGAATCTGTAACTGCAACATCGGATCAGGTTCAATAAATTCAGCAACCGCATTCTCCGCCAGCGCATCTTCGGCCTCAGCGGTTTCCGACTTGCTCCCGGGAACCGGGATCAGGTTGCTGGCCTTGTCCGCACCATAAAACGCTGCGGTATCGGCCGCCTCTTCGGCATTCGCCTTAATCATTTTACTGACCTGCTCTACCGGCAGATAAAGATTTTCGGCTATGCGCTCAACCAGCTGGGTCACCTCTGGCGACTTCCAGCCTTTTTCTGCCGCAACTGCCACTTCGTAACCAAGCGCCACATTGCCGGCTCTCGGGTTTTTATCGGTCTTGCCTTGCAGCGACTGTTCGAGCAACTCACCCAGCTTCCATTCCTTGCTTAGCCCAAGGGTTAAATCGCGAAACACAAAACCAAGCACCTCGCGCTGAACACTGTCGGGAGTCTGGTTCGGTCGCTGCCGCAGGGCACTGTCGAGCTCTCCCGCCGATTCACCTGCAAAGGCCCAGAAAGCCATGTCTCCGAGGTGATACAACAGTGTTGCAATAAACACTTCTTCCGGCGATTTATCCTTGCGCTTTTTGGCAAATGAGCGGGCCTGTACAGCCGCATGGAAAGAGCGCGCCATTTCTTCAATTACACGTTCCTTTTGCTTGCCCTTGAGCATCGATTCAACCACGGCGATCGACAAACAGATGGCACGCACTTCCTGGAAACCGAGCACCACCACGGCACGGCTAACGGTGCTGATAGACTTGCCCATGGGATTGAACACCGGGCTGTTGGCAACGCGAAGCAGCTTGGCCGTCATGGCTGCATCCTGCAGTACGACGCGCGCCAGCTCAGCCGCGCTGCTGTCGCGGCTATCGGAAATGTGAGAAATATCCCGCGCTGTATGCGCAAACACCGGCATACCCGAATCGCCGAGTTTTTGCACCCAGGCGCTCAAACTCCGGGGATCAGTCCGTTGTTTCTCGGCTGCGCCCTCTTCCGTGTTTTCAGCACTTGATGATGAGCTCATAAATTCCTTGGCAATTCAGACAGCTATTAGTAGGCTTTCGGCAGCCCGCGGGACGGATTAAGCCCTGCGAGGCAGTTTTTTGCGTACCTGCGAGCAACGCTGAGGAGAGCACCATGCACGTCACCCTCGTTCACGTCCATGTTATTCCTGAACACCGGGAAGCATTTATTGCGGCTTCTTACGCCAATCACGCCGCTTCGGCCCAGGAACCGGGGAATATGCGCTTCGATATTCTGCAGTCACCCGATGATCCAAACCACTTTATTTTCTATGAAGCCTATCGCAGTGCCGCAGATGCTGCTGCACACAAGCAAACAGCGCATTACCATGCCTGGCGCGATACCGTGGCCGATTGGATGGCAGAACCACGCCAGGGTATACCCCTGAACGGCCTCTATCCGGCTGTAGATTGACGGCATGTCAAGCAACTTCTCAATTGCACGACTGCCGCGCATTGAATTTGGCGCAGGCACTATTAACAAGCTGCCAATGCTGGTGCACAGCTATGGCACCCATGCCCTGCTAATAACCGGGGCACGTTCACTGAAGGATGCAGGCGTCTGGCCCGGTATTGAAAGCGGCCTCGCCAGTGCAGGCATAGGCTGGCAGAGCGAAGCTGTCAGTGGCGAACCTTCACCGCAGCAGGTTGACGAAATTGCACGGCGTTACCGGCAACAGGGCATCCAGGTGGTTGTCGGTATTGGCGGCGGCAGTGTACTGGATGCCGCCAAGGCGATTGCAGGCTTGCTCAAGGTTGAAGACTCGGTAATGGATTACCTGGAGGGCGTAGGCCCCGAGAAGCCATACCAGGGTCCGTCAGTGCCCTTTATCGCCGTACCCACTACAGCAGGCACCGGCAGTGAAGCGACCAAGAACGCTGTTCTCAGCGTTGCCGGCAAAGATGGCTTTAAGAAATCATTCCGCGATGAACAACTGGTGCCCGAATACGCCTTGATGGACCCGGACCTCCTGGCCAGCTGTCCACCACAGTTGATTGCGGCAGATGGTATGGATGCACTGACCCAGCTGCTCGAATCCTATGTCTCGATCAAGGCCAACCCGATGACCGATAGCCTGGCATGGGGCGGCATGGAAGCGGCACGCAATAGTCTGCTGCCGTGGTACGAAGGTGACGGCGACCAGCAGCAAGCGCGTAGCGGTATGGCTTATGCCGCGCTGAGTTCAGGCATTTGCCTTGCGCAAACCGGACTGGGGTCCGTACACGGACTGGCCTCTCCGTTGGGAGCATTCTTTCCCATACCGCACGGTGTGGTCTGCGGTACACTCGTCGGTGCTGCAACACGTGTCAATATCGACGCAATGCTGGCCAGGGAAGTCGACAATCCGGCATTGGAAAAATATGCCCGTGTCGCTGAGCTGCTATGCGGGCGCAGCTTCGCCACCCAGGAACAGGCCTGGGAAGAATTACTGGCTTTACTGGATGACTGGACACAACGGCTGCAACTGCCCGCACTCGACCACTACGGCATCAGTCACACTGACTTCAGGCATATTGTCGTCAACTCGCGCGGCAGCAGCATGAAAACCAACCCGATTGTTTTAACAGAAGAAGAAATCGAAACCGTGCTGGCACAGCGTTGCCAGGCCTGAGTTATCTTATGAAACCCTATTCTGAATCCTGCGAACAAAACCGCGAACCCATTTTAAAAGTTCTGCGTGCAGAACTGGCTGGGCACTCCCGGCTACTGGAAATTGGCAGCGGTACCGGCCAGCACGCCGTCTACTTCGCGCCCGAGTTTCCCTCGCTTGAATGGCAAACCAGTGATGTATCAGCTTACCACCCTGGCATCCACGCCTGGCTGGAAGATGCCGAAACCGGCAACATCCTCCCCCCCCTCACGCTGGACGTGTGTCGAGACCCCTGGCCAGACAACGCCTTTGATGCAGTATTCAGCGCCAATACCGTTCACATCATGTCCTGGCCTGAAGTCGAGTGCCTGTTTGAAGGGGTTGGCAAGGTACTGAAACCGGGAGGCGTATTTTGTCTTTACGGCCCTTTCAATTACGACGGACACTTCACCAGCGAGAGCAATGCCCGTTTTGAACAGTGGCTGAAAGCGCGTGACCCGGAAAGTGGCATCAAGGATTTCGAAGCCCTGGAAGACCTTGCGGCAAAAGCCCGGATGGAACTGAGAAAGGATTATGAAATGCCCGCCAATAACCGGATACTGGTCTGGTCAAAGCAAGATTAAAACGATAACAGCAACTCGTTCCGCCTTGGCAGGTGAATTATATTTTTTGACACGAGTGTTAGGCCTCTTTGGCAAACCAGTCCAACCCTTGCCGGGATACCAGTTCAATCCGGCCACGGGACAACCTGACACACTGCTGATGTTCAAATTCTTTCAGAATCCGGCTTATCACTTCTCTTATTGTGCCAAGCTCCCTCGCCAGTTCCGCATGCGTAATAGTGAGTGACTTGCCGCGCGATCGCTCGAAGCGTTGCCCGAGAAGGCAGGCAAGTCGCAGATCAAGCCGGCGAAAGGCGATATCCGATACCAGCGTCATTGTTTCGTGCAGACGATCAGTCAGGGTTTTAATCACGCAGCTCCGAAAAGACTCGGACCCATTAACACCTTCCAGAAAAACAGCTCCCTGCATCATCAAACCTGATATCTCGGTTTCAGCAACCGCTTCAGCAGGATAAGTTCGGTTACCCAGCAAAGCATTCAGACTCAGAATACACAAGTCACCTGCTTCAACCCGGTACAGAGTCACTTCTCGCCCATCGGACGAGTGTTGATAAATGCGTACGTCGCCACTGAGAAGCCAGGCAAAATTATGGCAGGGATCCTGTTCACGAAAAATGATTGTCCCGGCGGGACACTGAAAGCGTTCGGTCTGCTTTAGAAAATTGATCGCCTTTTCATCGTAGGCACATTTGCTTACAAATTCGGGATACAGCTCAGCCAGCTCGAGAAAATTTTTGTCTGGGGTTTGTTGATCTATTTTCGAAGAGCAGCTCTTCTCCTCGCCCAGGGAAATACCATTTATTGACACGACTTCAATCCCCTCCGGCAGTCTAATGGACTCACCGTTTATAATTATTATATTGGTATTATTATGCACAAAGGAAAAGCCTGTGACAAAAGGCACATAACATGCGCCTATAATCCAATGCATGTTGTGGCCCCTGGCCGGAGACCAGCGAGTGTAATGCGCACTTTGAACAGTGCCTGAAAGCACTCGAACCGGAAAGCGGTATCAAGAATTACGAAACGCTGGAAGACCAAGAGAGTCTCATAAATACCTGTAATGTATATTATAGTTGCGGCAAAAGCCCGGATGGAACTGAGAAAGGATTATGAAATGCCTGCAAACAACCGCGTGCTGGTTTGGTCGAGGTCGCGTTGAGTTCGGCATACATGATTCCTCAGAGCCCCAGCGTCACCTTGGCTGTATCGCATAGCTGCACGAATATCGATATCAATCTGCGTAGTAACGCTAAAAAATATACGGGGGGCCTGTGCCCCCCGCCATTCACACAACAACTTACTGATACCGGGTTTACCTCCACTCAGCTTCGGCCACCAGCGTAGCGGTTGCACATACTGCTTTTGCTCGCAACGTGTTCATTTTAATCATCCAGTTGACAGACTCGGGAACCACGGCCAGGGCTTTCAGGGCAATCTTGAGTTGATCGGTCGGCTTCAGGGACACAGCAGCGGACCCGGTAACCATGCCAACCGCAATACCCGCCTCTACCCCTACTTCGCCTTCCGCCTCGACATCAGGAATAAATCCCTCAACCGTCTTCAGGACCCACGCAAGTTTCTCCAGTTTGGCCTGGTACAATTCGATGAAAGGCTTTTGCTCTTTATCAGCCCATTCACACATACGGCTGCCGGCGACCTGTTCTCCCGCTATGTTGGCGTAGCCAACGGTGATATCCGGTATATCCTCAACAGGCGGCAGGGCCGCGAGAATCCCGCGAATCTGATCGGGTACCGAATGAAGGTCATCTAACCGGCTTCCGATTGCCTGCCACATCAGATACAACGCCCGGGGAGGAATATAATCAATCAATCCACTGGTCCGCTGGATGCTCTCTGTGATGCGGCTATTGGCATTCAAAGCCGGCACTTCATCAGCTAGGCGTAAAAAGTCATCCAGAATAGTCTTTAAATCCATTCGAAAGGTTGCGCATTCAGCAGCACAGCCTTCGCCACCGGAGAAGTACTGATAATCGGCCTGCATCTGGTTCAGCAGTATTCTGGTGTTCTGAAACTGCTCCATGGGGTTTAACTCATGCACCTGATCTATCAACTCGGTTCCTGGCAGGTTTTGTCCAAGGTTCTGAAAAGCACTCGCAATTGGCTGATTCTGTCGCACGGTGCTCACAGTATTGCTGACCTTTGCTTTAACAGCCTGGGTCCGGGCTTTTGCCTTATCGTAAAGTCCGGCTGATCCAGTGCCGGGCAAGGAGATGGCAAGTGCAGTAAATACACAAATTGCAGTGTGTCGAACCGGGGTAGGATTAACTGTGTTCATGATGGCTTCTCCATTTAGGTGATTTCATTCAGAGGCATGGCTTGTTGCCTCCCTGTACTACTGGAAATCAAATTTACGGAGTTGGCCGTTCTCGCGCTGTAATCTAGTTGAGCGAAAAATGTGACTTATTCACACTCGGGCCCGGAGGGCGGTGAAAGGCTGTGGAAATCAGCTGCTTTGGCGGGCTGCAAGCAAACTGTCAACCGCGTAGCGCAGACGGCGGCAAATTTCCCTGCCCATGTTCATTTGTATGATGGTGAATTGTTCGAGATAGGAATCCCCAGCAACAACTGTATACGTTCGTCACTCACTATCAAGCCTGGACAGAAACGCCTGCCGCTCCTGTTCACTACCAAGCTCGCTGGCAAGCAACTCGCCAAGACCTGCATGGTCTGATACCTTGCTGGCTGCACGATTCACCAGAATAGTGGCGATAGGACCGAGATATTCACTAAGCAATCTCCCGACTTTCTGGAGAAAATCAGCATCGAACTCAGACACCGGAAGATCACCACAGTTGTTCTCCGACGCAAGCTGCATGCTGGATTCAGCCAAAAGTCTATCAAGTTCCTCCAGGGTACCCGCCTTTTTAGCCGCTCGTTGAACCAGTGCATGGGCTATAGGGCCAATTTCTCCGGCCAATTTAATCTCCCTGGCATGCAGCGCTGACTCGTCCCAGTGCGCTGAATCCGCCTGTTGCTCCACAGCCGGAGCTTCATCCAAAGACTTGTCACGCACTGCAGCAACTTCGTAAAGCTCGAATTCACGCACGTGTTTGTCAGCTTTTTTTCCCCGATATGAGAACAGCTCGGCGTACTCATCGCTGAGACAGCCAATAACGTCGTAAAAGGAACGCGAAACATAGATCTGGCCCGCTCCAGCGAAGTCCATGATTCGGGCCGCACAATTGATACCCTCACCCAGCGTTGTCTTATCACCGTTTACATCGAGTACAATTTTGACCGGACCCAGATTGATGCCGACACGTACCTCGTAGTTAACAGTGCTGTTTTTCTGGGCCCGCACGGATTCACGAAGATTCAGCGCAAAATACAGCGCGGTCTCCGGCTCGACCAGAAAACAGACCGCCGCGCCGTCACCTCGATCCAGAAGAATGTATTCATCTTCGGCATGGTTACCTAACAGCAACCGGATCTGTTCATCCAGGTGCGACTTGATCGCCATCTGGTTCTTCATATGATGCTTGGTAAAAGACACAACATCCAGAAACACCACGCAACACAACCAGGTGCGATTTCGGGCCGTCATTTCAGGTCACGTTGTCATTAAGTAAATGCATCGCCTTGTCCAGGCTGCGTCGCATGCGATTGAAGGAGCTGGCTAGCATAGCGATTTCATCCTTACCATTTGCTTTGAGCTCGGGCGTATCCATTTGTCCGTGACTGACCGCATCCGCTGTACGTGACATACGCTGGATTGGACTAATGACCGTGAGTTTCAGCAGCAGGTTGACCAGCAGAACAATAGCAACGAATGTCGCTGCCAGTACTCCCATGAACAGGCGAAATGTTGCCTCTGCCTTTCCCACAGGGACTCCCATTGGAATCGATACGACCTGTGCCCCAACGACTTCGTTGAGTTGCCAGCCAAAGCCATTCGCAGATCCATATCGGTCGATCATGGTCTTCGGCGCGGCATCGGGTGTGCTGTGACAGGTAAGGCAAGCCTCGTTGGTAATACGGATCGGTCGTGTAAGATACAGTGAACGACCTTTAGGGGTATCCCGCTCGCCGACAAATTCCGTGAGCTCAGGCTGATTGTGGAACATACTGATAATGTCAGCTTCCCAATCGACCGCCCGATCTCGTGGATTGGTCGGATTCAGAGTAGCTTCTTTATAAGTGTACTCGGGATTATCTTCGTGCAGCTTGATAAAACTCTGGGTGGCGGCGTAAGCCGGTACAGTTTGCGGCAAGAATGACCGTTTTATCTGCATGGACAACAGCGGGCGGATCTCGTCAACGGTATAGTTACGTACTGCTTTGGCGCTATCCATCATTAAGCCAGCCTGTTCAAGAACTTCATGATAGGCATTATCGTACAGAGTTTTATGCGTCACATACCCAATTACCGCGAAGCCCATGCCCAGCGCAGTGATAAGGATGAGGTTAAATTTGGTCGTTAGCCCCATTGCTGCTCCATAAGCCCCATACTAGTGACAACTCTGTTCCCGATAGGTGCGAGTAAATCCAGTCAAACTGAAACGAACGGTTTTCTGTCCGGTCTCCGGCCAGGTCGGCCAGAAATACAGGCGTACCTCAGCGCTGTTTCCAGCAATAAACATGTCAACAATCCTGCTGACATTTCCCGTAAACAGCAGGCGGGTGTCGCTTTCTCCCGGGGCAGCCGGCAGGAGTTCACCATTGTCTACTGACAACCCGGTTGTCGATGGCCTGAAGTCAATATTGGATTCGGTAATCACCGTGAGCGCCCTGTTATCAAGACGCAGCTGAACCCTGGTTTCCTGGTACCCATCGTTGATTACCTGTGGTGCAGACACAAGGGAGCAGTCGGCTTGCCTTTCCCAATTGGGAGCGGCCCAGAGGTTGCCGTAGCAAAGAAATGACATCAGGACTGCCAGACGCCTGTTACTTTTTTTTCGAAGCCGTAGATCCATCGAGATTCAGCTTTGTCAGGTCTGTCAGGGCATAAGCATACGTCATATTGCCCGCCAAATGAACAGGCGGCTGTTTTTGCATTCGTCCCTGCTTCGTTTAAGATCAGAGCATGTCTACAGACGCTCTACGTAAAATCCCGCTTTTTGCCAAACTGGATGATCAGGATCTGGAACAGCTTGCCGAGGCTACCGTAACCCGAACCTTCAACAAGAACAGCATCGTCATTACCGAAGGCGACAGCTCAAGCTCGCTCTACATTATCCTCAGCGGCGACGTGAAGGTTTTTGTTAGCGACGAGGATGGTAAAACCAATATCGTCAATCGACTCGGTTCCGGAGATTACTTTGGCGAGCTCTCGCTGATTGATGATGAACCGAGATCTGCATCTGTTGAGGCAGTCAGTAAATGCAAAATATCAATCCTTTCCCGGCAGTACTTTGTTGACTATATAGAACAGCATCCACGTGTTGCCATTCACCTGCTTAAAGGCATTGGGAAACGCCTGCGCAACACAACAAGTCATGCCAAAAACCTGGCATTGATGGATGTCTTTGGCCGTACCGCTCACGTGTTACTGCAGGCGGCCAGCGAGGAAGGCGGGCGGATGATTACACCAGCACTGACGCAGCAGGACATTGCCGATGAGGTGGGGTCTTCTCGTGAGATGGTAAGCCGGATTCTAAAGGACCTTAAAGCCGGCGATTATATTTCTATGGATGGGAAACGTATCGTTATCAACAAGCGGATTCCGGATCGCTGGTAGCGAGACGCCGGAATACAGACTGTAAAATGCCGGTCAACAACCACTAACTGGTCTGATCACAACTCAGCTAAAATGATTGCGACCGGCGACCACACTTATTCAAAATGTCCCTGTAGCCAGGGTTTGAGCATCAATGCAATGCCTGCCGCTATAAGGTAGTCCTTCATGGGACCGGCGGTAGCCAGCGATTCCAGTGATGGGGCGCTTACGACGGCGACAACTGCGAACAGAACCATTAAATACTGAAACATCTTCCTTACTCCTGATCCGCTTAGGTACAACGCTATTTGACGCTTGCAGTATGCGGAGTCCGGATCAAGGTTTCTGTGAAGCGCTCACCTTATGTGTATGAACAACGTCACATTTATAGAAGTTATCGGGTAATTTTCAGCTCACGTTGACGGTGCTGACACCTGAACGCCTGTGGGTCTCGTCCTGCTGCCGAACCACCTCCTGTACCGACGGCCGACTGAGAAACTCTTCCAGCGAGATGCTGTCGAGGAACTCATAGATACGCTTGGACAAACCGCACCAGAGTTCGTGCGTCAGGCACGTTGATGCCTCATCACAACCACTGTCACCGCCACAGGTCGAATCCACTTTCTCGTCAACTGCCGCAATAATGGCAGCTATGGTGATATCGCCAGCCGGTCGCGCCAGCTTATAGCCACCCCCGGGCCCGCGCACCCCGCGGACCAGGTTCTCACGCCTTAGCTTGGAAAATAACTGCTCTAGATATGACAGTGAAATACTCTGGCAACGGGAAATATCCGCCAGTGTAACCGGCCCTTTGGGTTCGTGAATTGCTAGGTCCATCATTGCAGTAACTGCATAACGGCCTTTGGTCGAAAGTCTCATGCAACTATCGTAAATTAACCAACTATTTCAGTCAAGTATTATACCATTTCTTCTTGGCTTCGATAGCGACCGACCAGGATGATACGCAGATGATCTATAAAGCGCTTTTCCTGATAAGCAGCGTTTATCGGCATTCAGTTCAACTGATAATTCGGGGCTCATTAGCGCTGCTCACGATAATGCTGCTTCAGTTTGCGTGATGCGGCCTGGGAATGTTACCCGGGGCTCTCGCCTGGATTGGCTGGCGCTTAACGCCGAACGGGACCGTGAACCTAAACCTCAGGATTCCAGACTGAGCGCCTTCTCATTATCCAGCGCCTGCAAAGCTTCGACAAGTTGTTCGCGCGCCGGGGAGAAAATGTGACCATAGCGGATACAATATCCGAGCCATTTATGCAGGAAACGATTGGCCCGCCACTTGGTATCGACTGAATAATGGTGGTGAAAGCGGTCATATTCGGCATTCCGCCGGCCACGTCGCCGCCCGCGTGAAATAACTTCAGCGACCTGAGCGTCATGATACAGACGCACAACAATATCCGGCGCCGGAAATTCCCCACCCTCGTCCTGAAACAGATACGTAAGATGCAGGGTGGTTGTATACTTGCAGCGCTCTTGTACAGTGAGGTAGAGATTGAGTGCACCAGGCACCCGCGAAGTACTGTGGTCCTGGATGGCGTCGATATCAGGCACAAGTTGGCGTAGCTGAATGTAGTTCAGCTCATAAAGCTCCATCAGCGCCGGGAGATCACGCGCCCGCACGCCTGGATGAACCTTATATTTACCCGTGTACTTCATGGCCTGATCTTAACATAGTAAAATGACGTTTCGTTCAAACTGTTACACTCAATATATTCAGGCAGGCTATCGGCGCCTGCAAGGCAAGCTTAATGCTTGACAAATACAAATTTAGAACTAAGAAAACGGGACAATAGCATTGTGAACACGATTGGAATTGCCACCAGACCCTTTACCGATCAAAAACCCGGCACCTCCGGCCTGCGTAAAAAAGTTTCAGTTTTTCAGCAGGAGCATTACCTGGAAAACTTTGTACAGGCCATCTTCAATAGCCTTGATGACTTCGCGGGAAAAACACTGGTGCTTGGTGGTGATGGTCGTTACTACAATCGTCACGCTGTGCAGGTGATTCTACGCATGGCTGCCGCCAATGGCTTTGGCAAGGTAATGGTGGGGCGAGGAGGTTTAATGTCAACGCCGGCGGTCTCCTGCGTGATCCGCAAGTATCGGGCCTATGGCGGCATTGTTCTCTCTGCAAGTCATAACCCCGCCGGCGAACACGGTGACTTTGGCATCAAGTACAACATTGGCAATGGTGGGCCGGCGCCGGAAACAACCACCGAAGCTATTTATTCCGAAAGCAAGCGCATCGAACGCTACCTGATGGTCGAAAACGATGATATTGACGTAGACACTCTTGGCACACAACAACTGGGTAACATGACTATTGAAGTTATCGACCCGGTCAGTGACTACGCCGAACTGATGCAAACACTGTTTGATTTCGACTGCATTCACAGCCTGATTAACTCGGGCCTGTTCCGTATGCGATTCGATGCGATGCACGCCATTACCGGACCTTACGCACACGATATTTTCGAACAGCGACTGGGTGTCACACCGGATACGCTTATGAATGCCGAGCCCAGGGAAGACTTCGGTGGTGGTCACCCCGACCCCAACCTGGTCTATGCAAAGGAACTGGTTGACGTTATGTATGCCGGCAATGCTCCCGATTTCGGTGCAGCATCCGATGGCGACGGTGATCGCAACATGATTCTTGGCCACCGGTGCTTCGTTACACCAAGTGACAGCCTTGCTGTTCTTGCCGCCAATGCCCACCTGACACCAGGTTACCGACAGGGACTGGCCGGCATCGCGCGTTCCATGCCTACTTCACAGGCTGCTGACCGGGTAGCAGACAAGCTTGGCATAGCATTATTCGAAACGCCTACTGGATGGAAATTCTTTGGCAACCTTCTGGATGCAGGCAAGGCAACGCTATGCGGTGAAGAAAGTTTTGGCACGGGCTCAAACCATATACGCGAAAAAGATGGCCTGTGGGCCGTACTATTCTGGCTCAATCTGCTTGCCGTACGCAAGGAAGCAGTACAGGATATTCTTACCGGTCACTGGAGAACCTATGGCCGCAATTACTACTCCAGGCACGATTATGAAGCAGTCAGCGCGGACGGCGCCGGTACGCTAATGGATAAACTGCGCAAACTGAATGGCTCGCTGAACGGCAAACGCTTCGGTGATTACACCGTTAACTTCAGTGACGACTTTGCCTATACCGATCCGGTTGATGGTTCGCTGAGCGAACACCAGGGCATACGCATCGGTTTCGACGATGGCTCGCGCATTGTTTTCCGGTTGTCCGGTACCGGAACCGAAGGCGCGACGCTACGTATTTACCTGGAGCGCTTTGAAGCCGACATCAGCCGGCAGGGTCTGGATGCACAGGATGCACTGGCGGACCTGATTGTAATCGCAGAAGATATCGCTCAGATCAAACACCATACACAACGCGATACACCAACCGTAATCACCTGATGAACACCGCCACACCAGTCATTGACCGAGACACCTTCCTTGCGGGACTGAATGACTTGCCGGCGCATTGCGTGATCCAAGACGCTGCTGAACTACGCCCCTATGAATGCGATGGCCTGTCTGCCTATCGGGTACAACCCTGGCTGGTGCTACTGCCGGAATCCATTGAACAAGTACAAGGCATACTGCGTTACTGCCAAAGCTGTGGTGTTGCGGTGGTTGCACGCGGCGCCGGCACAGGTTTATCCGGTGGCGCGTTACCACTGGACAATGGTGTGCTGCTGAGCCTGGCGAAGTTCAACCGCATACTGGAGGTCGATGCCGAAAACCGCCTGGCGAAAGTTCAGCCCGGTGTACGCAATCTGGCCATATCGCAAGCGGTTGCGGAGCTGGGTCTGTACTATGCACCCGACCCTTCATCACAAATCGCCTGCTCGATTGGCGGCAACGTCGCGGAAAATGCCGGCGGCGTTCACTGCCTGAAATATGGCCTCACAGTACAGAATATCGCCAGTCTGGAGGTCATTACTATCGACGGTGAGCGACTGACGATCGGTTCGGCCGCCCTGGATACGCCCGGTTACGACCTGCTGGCGCTGATGACAGGCTCGGAAGGCTTGCTTGGCGTTATTGTCGAAGTGACCGTCCGCCTGCTGCCTGTTCCTGAGCGAGCCCAGGTTATCCTGGCCGCCTTTGACGCTGTTGAAACCGCCGGTGAAGCGGTAGCCGCGATTATCTCGGCCGGCATTCTGCCCGCCGGCCTGGAGATGATGGATACACTGGCAATCCGCGCTGCTGAAGACTTTGTGCACGCCGGTTACCCCACCGACGCAGCGGCCATACTTCTGTGTGAACTTGACGGCACGGATGAAGACGTATCAGTAAAAATCGGCGAAGTGCGCAACTTGTTAAAATCCATGGGAGCCAGCGAAGTGCGCACCGCGCAGGACGAGCAGGAACGCCAACGCTTCTGGGCCGGCCGGAAAGCCGCATTTCCGGCAGTTGGACGTATTTCACCTGACTACTACTGCATGGATGGCACAATTCCACGCAAACACCTGGGCAAGGTTCTGGCGACTATCAGTCGATGGTCCGACGAATACCAGTTACCCGTCGCGAACGTATTTCACGCCGGAGACGGTAACCTGCATCCACTGATTCTCTACGATGCCAACAAGCCCGGTGAGCTGGAGCGTGCCGAAACGTTCGGCAGTCGCATCCTGGAACTCTCTGTATCGGTGGGCGGAACCATCACCGGCGAACACGGTGTTGGCATGGAGAAAATCAATGAGATGTGCGTACAATTCAACAGTGCCGAATTGACGCAGTTTCATGCTATCAAGGCAGCCTTTGATCCCCGGGGGCTGCTTAACCCGGGCAAGGCCATACCAACGCTGGTGCGCTGTGCCGAGTTTGGCAGCATGCATGTACATAAAGGCGAACTGCCCTTCCCTGATCTCGACCGATTCTAGAACGCATGAACCAGGATCTGGTCCCGACATTCTGTGAACAGGTCAGGCAAGCTTGTGCTGAAGGCAAGCCGGTCTGTATTCAGGGTGGCAACAGCAAATCATTTTATGGACGGGCGTCTCAAGGTGATGTTCTGCGAGTTTCAGAGCACCAGGGAGTTATGAGCTATGAACCGTCTGAACTCGTGCTTCGCGCCCGCGCCGGCACGCACCTGACCGAAATCGAACAGCTTCTCGACGAGCAACAGCAGATGCTCGCCTTCGAACCACCACACTTCGGCGCGAACAGCACGCTGGGAGGCGCCATCGCGACGGGGTTATCAGGGCCACGGCGACCTTTTTCCGGTGCTGCACGCGATTTCGTGCTCGGTACCTGCATCATCAACGGCAAGGGTGAAGCACTGGGTTTCGGTGGCCAGGTGATGAAAAACGTTGCCGGTTACGACCTGTCGCGCTTTATGTGCGGAGCACTCGGAACGCTGGGACTCATTACCGATGTATCGGTAAAGGTACTCCCCAAACCCGAGGTAGACTACACATTGAAACAGGTATGCTCACAGGCTGAAGCCATTGAACGATTTAGCCAGTGGCACCAGAAACCGCTGCCATTATCTGCTGCCTGTTGGCACGATGAACACCTGTACGTTCGCCTGTCGGGCAGCGAAGCCGCATCGCGCCAGGCACAGCATCAGCTTGGTGATAACATCCTCGAGCCACTGCCGGAATTCTGGACCAGCCTTCGGGATCACCAACATGCCTTTTTCAAGCGTGACTTATCCTTGTGGCGATTATCGGTACCACCAGCCTCACCACCACTCGCATTGCAGGGTGACTGGTTAATCGACTGGGGCGGCGCACAGCGCTGGCTGTACAGCGACGAACCGGCCACTCGCATCAGACAGCTTGCGAGTGACGTAGGCGGTCATGCCATGCTGTTCCGCCACGATGACGATGTTGATGAAGTCTTTCACCCCCTGCCTGACGGCTTGCTGGCCTTGCACCAGCGCCTCAAGGCGGCCCTCGATCCGCAAGCCATCTTTAATCCCGGGCGTATGTACAAGGGCGTCTAAATATGAAAACCGAACTGACGCAGGCACATCTGGACTCGGCACATGGACAACGTGCTGACAGCATCCTGCGCAGTTGCGTTCACTGCGGCTTCTGTAATGCCACGTGCCCCACTTACCAGCTACTCGGCGACGAACTCGACGGGCCACGCGGTCGCATCTACCAGATCAAACAGGTACTGGAAGGTCAGCCGGCAACACGTAGCCTGCAGACGCACCTCGACCGCTGCCTGACTTGTCGTGCATGTGAAACCACCTGCCCGTCAGGCGTGGATTACCACAGCCTGCTCGATATCGGCCGCGAACTGGTGGAAGAACAGGTGCCGCGTCCATTCCAACAGATGTTGCTGCGCCGCGTGCTGGTATCTGCACTCAGTGATACACAACGCGCCAGATTGTTGTTCGCTACTGCCCGGTTGTTTCGCCCACTACTGCCGGCCAGCCTGAAAAGCAGGATTCCGGGAAAGAAACGTTTGCCACGCCCCTCACCGGGCACGCACACACGCCGCATGCTGTTACTGGATGGCTGTGTACAACCGGCCGCGGCACCACAAATCAACGACGCTGCCCGTATTGTTTTTGACAAGCTTGGCATCGAACTGCAAACCATTGCGCAGGCCGGTTGCTGTGGCGCACTGCAACACCATCTCGGCGACAGCCACGGCGGCCTCGATAAGGCACGCGCGAATATAGACGCATGGTGGCCCGCTATTGAAGCCGGTGCGGAGGCCATTGTTATCACTGCCAGTGGTTGTGCACCAATGATCAAGGACTACGGAAACCTGCTGAGCAATGATGCGGTTTACGCCGAGCGTGCGGCCAGAATCAGCAGCCTGGCAAAAGATGTCAGTGAAGTTGTAAGCGTTGAGGATATTAATTCCCTGCCATCGATAAAAGGCCAGCGTATCGCCTTCCACTCACCCTGCACCCTGCAGCATGGCCAGCAACTTGGTGGTGTTGTCGAAAGCCTGTTGACACGACTGGGCTTTAAACTAGTGATGGTTAAAGATGCCCATCTTTGTTGCGGATCCGCTGGCACCTACTCTATTTTTCAGCCAAAACTTTCAAATCAGTTGCTTGAAAATAAACTCACTGCACTGCAAGACAAACAGCCTGAACTGATATCAACCGCCAATATTGGCTGTCTTTTGCACCTGCAGCAGGCAGCCGATGTGCCGGTCAAGCACTGGCTGGAACTGATCACCGATCACATCTGAATCGAACCGTATAAGCAAACGCCATTAACCGACCCGGGTTCCACTCAGCCGCCTTCCAGTTCAGCCTGCATTCACTACAATTGAGGAACTACGACAAAAGCTATCTCGCCATATTCTTTATATAAACCTGCAAGTTAGAAACTTCCTGGTTACCCAAGGTCAGCCTTCTGGTTCGCGCCGGAGCCCACAAAAGTGCGCCCGTCAGGTCAAATCATGGTCCACCTGCACCATGATCATGCGTTTGATTCAGGTCAAAGACCAATGCAATTTCAGCGTACCGGTATTGAGTCGGGCACGCTTCCTGTCTAGCCTTGTAAGCGTGATGCGTTAGATATCACCACTCACGTTTACAGCATGAGTCGGAGGACAGAGAGATGAAACTCAGAAAATTGATGGTCTCGCTATTACTGGTAGGCGCAACCACGCTGCCAATGACCTCTGCCAACGCTTTTTTTGGCGGCTGGGGACCCTGGGACTGGTTTGACGACGACGATGACTACTACTATGGCGGACCCTGGGGTTATCCCGGCTACGGCTATGGTGGCTACCCCGGCTACGGCTATGGTGGCTACCCCGGCTATGGCTATGGTGGCTACCCGGGCTACTATGGCGGCTATCCAGGTGGGTACGGTGGTTACCCAGGCGCCTACCCCGGCTATGGTGGATGGGGCGGTCCCTATTCAGGCTGGTAGCGCAAGACCGGCGGGATAAGGCTTTGCATATGGCGCTGACGGCTGACCTGTCAGCGCCGCATGGCTAGTGCGCCCGCAATCATTATCAGCAGCGTACCGCCCGCTGTCGTCCAGCCCGGCAGTTCGTGCCAGAAAAGCCAGCCATAAAGAGCGGCGAAAACCACCGATGTATAGGTGAAGGGACCGATTTGCGCCGCTGGTGCGCAACCGTAACCACGTGAGAGCAAGTACTGGCCGAATGTGGCAAAACTGCCTGCACCGGCCATAATGCCCAGCGAGCGTAAATTAATCGGCTGCCAGGCCCATAACAGCGGTACCGATGATACCAGTGTACATATCACCCCGTAGTAGACGACTACCCTGAGCGCCGGCTCGGTGGCTGACAGCTTGCGCAGACTGACCATGGCAACACCGGCAAAGGCCCCGGAAGCCAAACCGATCAATGCCGCCGAGGCTGGCAAGTCTCCACCGGGCCTCAAAATAAACAGTACGCCTGAAAACCCAATTAAAATAGCCGCCCAGATCCGCGGGCTCACCCGCTCCTTAAGCCACAGTATGGCGACAAACGGAATGAACAGCGGCGCGGTGAAATTGAGCAGCACCGCATCAGCCAGCGGCAACACGCCGAGTGCGTAAAAGAAACAGTACATCGCAGCCAGTCCAAACAGGCTGCGCACCAGATGCAGGCCGGGATGCCCGGTTTTCAAATCGATTCGTTCGCCGCGCTGCCAGACCACGGGAATCAGTATCAGCAAGCCAAACAGGTTGCGGAAAAATACAATCTGCTCATTGGGCAGGTCGGCGGAAATATGACGGATCAAGCCGCCCATGGATGCAAACATGAGTGCCGCGCCGGTAACCAGCAGGGCACCGCGTACCGGGTTATCGGTACTCATGCATCGAAAGGTTTGAACAAGTGCTCGCGGTAATAAATGAGTTCATTGATGGAATCACGAATGTCATCCATCGCCAGGTGGCTGGATTCTTTCTTGAAGCCGGCAGTCTCCTTCGGCGCCCAGCGCTTACCGAGTTCCTTAAGCGTACTGACGTCCAGATTGCGGTAGTGGAAGAAGTCTTCCAGTTTCGGCATCAGGCGCGCCATGAAGCGCCGGTCCTGACATATGGAATTGCCACACATGGGTGAGACCTGAGCGTCGACGTGCTGCTCAAGAAATTCAATGGTCATACGCTCGGCATCCTGCACTGTGGCGCTGCTCTCGCGGACTCTTTGCGTCAGCCCGGACTTGCCGTGCTGACGGGTATTCCACTCGTCCATACCTTCCAGCAGGCTGTCAGGTTGATGGATGGCGATAATCGGACCCTCGGCTAATATGTTCAGCCGTGAGTCGGTGACGATGGTGGCAATCTCGATGATTACGTCCTGGAAAGTATCCAGGCCGGTCATTTCCAGATCAATCCAGATGAGGTTGGTTTTCTTGTCTGACATACCCGCGTAGTCCTGATGGTTCGTTGGCTTGTGTTGCATTGTAGCAAAGGCTAACCTCCCGGGTATGAACAGCTTTTCATGGATATTTATTGCCGCCCTGGGGGCCTCGGTGGTGCTCAAACTGTGGCTGGCCCAGCGCCAGATCAACAGCGTGTCTAACAATCGCGCCCAGGTACCCGACGCTTTTGCCGACAAAATCCAGCTCGATGCGCACCAGAAAGCCGCTGATTACACCCTCACCAACACCCGTCACGGGCGACTTGAACTGGTGTACGGCAGCCTGTTGCTGCTCGGCTGGACGCTCGGCGGCGGCCTGCAATGGCTGGACAGCCTGTGGCAGCAAACAGGCTGGGGTAGCATTGCTACGGGCGTGGCACTGATGATCAGTGCGTTTGCGATCATGGCACTGCTCGATTTGCCCTTCTCGCTTTACCACACCTTTGTGACCGAAGAGCGCTTTGGCTTCAACAAGACCACTGTGGGCACTTATATCGGCGACATGTTTAAACAAACCCTGTTAATGCTGATACTGGGTGTACCGCTCGCCTGGGCAGCACTGTGGTTGATGCAGGAGTCCGGTGGATTATGGTGGTTGTATCTCTGGCTGCTGTGGGCCAGTTTCAGCCTGCTGATGCTTTGGGCCTACCCGGCCGTCATCGCCCCCTTGTTTAACAAGTTCACCCAGCTGGAGAACGAACAGCTGCAGCAACGCATACAAACCTTGCTGGATCGCTGCGGTTTCAAGAGCAAGGGGATTTATGTCATGGATGGCTCACGGCGTTCCGGACATGGCAATGCCTATTTCACCGGTATGGGACAAAACAAGCGTATTGTGTTTTTCGATACCCTGCTGGAAACACTGGAGCCGGATGAAATCGAGGCAGTACTTGCACATGAACTCGGCCATTTTAAACGCAAGCACGTACAAAAGCGCATCGTCATCATGATGCTGTCCAGTCTCGCCGGTCTGGCACTGCTGGGCTGGTTGATCGATCAGCCATGGTTTTACCAGGGCCTGGGGGTTGAGCAGGGTTCGAATGCCCTCGCCCTGCTTCTGTTTCTCATGGTCACACCGGTATTCACACTGTTTCTGCAGCCACTATCATCATGGTTTTCACGCAAACACGAGTTCGAGGCAGATGATTACGCTGCCAAGCAATCCAGTGCTGCTGACCTGATACGCGCGCTGGTGAAGATGTACAAGGAGAACGCCAGCACACTGACGCCAGACCCCCTGTATTCAGCATTTTATGATTCGCACCCACCGGCACCGGTGCGCGTTGCACATTTGTCGACTAAAATGAGTTAGACGGGAGGTTCAGAGAGTATGAAGTACACAATGATGGCAATAACACTGGCGTTACTGGCCGGACAAGCCGTTGCCGATGTCGATGCCAAGCATGGGCAGCAGCTGCACAATAAGAGCTGCGTGAAATGTCACGATAGCAGCGTCTATACTCGCAAGGATCGGTTTATTGCGAACAAGGATGCCCTTAAAAACCAGGTACAGCGTTGTAATGTCAATGTAGGTGCCCAGTGGTTTGATGAAGACGTCGCCGACGTCACCGACTTCCTGAATACGACCTACTATAAATTTCCGTAATTTGATGGGCAGCGAACTGAGCACCCCCCATTGCCAGAGAGACGCCGCCCTGCTGGATGACAACGCGACCAGGGCCCGGCTGGCTGAAATCCATATGGACTGGAGCTGCATCGACGACGGCAAAGGTATTCAGCGGACTTTCCACTTCAAGAACTATTACCAAACCATCGCTTTCGTCAATGCGCTCGCCTGGGTAGCCCACGCCGAGGACCACCATCCGGACCTCACAGTTGGCTACAACAGCTGCGTGGTGAACTACAGCACGCACTCGGCAGGCGGCCTTTCGAAAAATGACTTTATCTGTGCAGCGCGCGTTGACGCGCTGGTCGCAGGAGACGCCTGAGCACTGTGGGTAGCCGCCGCAAGTCAGCTATCGCAGCAAATTCAACACCCCCCAAAGAAATCGATGGCCAACCTGGCCAGGTGCTGGCACACCACGGACAGACCAGTCTCGTTGAGGCCGAAAACGGCGATATAGTGCGCTGTAGCACGCGCCGCAGTCTGCCGCGTACAGTCAGTGGTGATCGTGTGCTGTGGCAGGCGAGTAGCCCGCGCGAAGGTGTGATTACGGCTGTGCTGGAACGCGATACCGTACTCAGCCGTCCTGACCAGAACAATCGCGTGCGCCCGGTAGCCGCCAATATAGACCAGATTGTGGTGGTCATCGCCAGTAAGCCGAGCTTCGAATACGGCATGCTTGATCGCTACCTGGTTGCGGCCGAATTGATCGGCGCACAGCCAGTCATCGTCGTCAACAAATCAGACATGCTGGACCACGACAGCCGCAGCAAACTCGAAGAGCGTCTACAGGTCTATCAGCGCATTGGCTATGCGCTCCTGTTCACCAGCACACGCAGCACTGACGGACTCAGGGATCTTCACCAGCAGCTCACGACACATACCAGCGTCCTGGTTGGTCAGTCCGGAGTGGGGAAGTCTTCGCTGATACAGTCGCTGTTACCTGAGCTGGATATTCGGACCGGCAGCCTGTCCCAGGTTACAGGCCTGGGCCGACACACCACGACAGTAGCAATGCTCTATCACCTGCCCGACGGTGGAGACCTCATCGACTCACCGGGTGTACGCGACTTCAACCTGGTCAAGGTACCGGCAGCAGAGCTGGAACATGGCTTCAGAGAATTCAGACCCTACCTGGGACAATGCCGCTTTCATAATTGCCGGCATGTCAGCGAACCGGGTTGCGCGATACAGACGGCTGCGCGAGAAGGCCAGATAACCGAACGCAGACTGGAGAATTACTGCAAGCTGGTCCACAGCATGACTGC
>Ga0316193_10000593_pt1 | contig 22992 bp, 21 predicted proteins | sample MerIslsedime2_MG_FD_207735 | JGI IMG/M metagenome (GOLD analysis project Ga0316193, IMG submission 207735) | Coastal sediment microbial communities from Maine, United States - Merrow Island sediment 2 | ecosystem: Environmental > Aquatic > Marine > Coastal > Sediment | place: USA: Maine... | reverse complement strand
GTATGCGTTCGGTACTCTGCCAGGCTAACCTTGATGATGCGCTACCACGGTAAAGTCGGGTAGCCAACTCCCCGGAATAGAAAAGGGGGCTCGATGAGCCCCCTTGCTTTTCCCTGTGATCTTATCAGGGTCTTACTTGGCAGGTGCCTGCGGTGCCTGCGGGGCAACCGGAGCCTGCTGCGGTGCGCCATAAGGAGCGCCGTAAGGAGCACCGCCGTAAGGAACACCGTAGCCGTAAGGTGCACCGTAGCCACCATAAGGCGCATAACCATAACCGCCATAGTTGCGACCATAGTAATCACCATAGCCACGACCGTAACCACGGCCATAACCGCGACCGTAACCACGACCACTGGTGCGGCCACTCATGTTGAAGTCGAAGTCTCCGTCACCGAAGAAATCGCCGAGGCCGTCACCCCAGCCGTCACCCATCCAGTCACTCATGCCATTATTACCCCAGCCGCCGCGATCATAACCACCAGGGCCGCCCCACCAGGCTTGTGCGGAAGTCATGGTCACTACGGTGGCACCGGCCAGCATTGCTGCAAGAACAGTTTTCTTGAGTTTCATTTCAAATCTCCTAGTAAATGTTTAATGTAATCTTTGCGAGGTACAATTGAAGTATTACAGTATATTTGAATATATGCAAGTACTTTTATTTAAAAATACCTGGACGTTTGTCTATTCCGTTCAGGTCATGGCACAAAAAAGCCCGCAGCAGCGATCGCGCGGGCTCTTTTGTGGCATCTCAGCCGGAAACTGCGCGCTACCAAGCCGGGCCGTAGCGGTTATCCCACATGGGCTGACGACTCTGCATCCGCTCTTCCTGCAACTTCAGCATGGCCTTGCGCTGTGCTTCCATCGATTCCTGCATGGTCAGTCGCTGCGCTTCCATCTGCTTGAAATGCTCTTCGTTCATGGGGTCACGCATGCCGAAAGGACCGTCTGCCATCGGACCGCGCATGGCGTTACGGCGCTCTTCCATGGCTTTCTGCATGGCTTCCCGCTCTGCTTCCATCTGCTTGAAATGCTCTTCGCCCATGGGGTCACGCATGCCGAAAGGACCGTCTGCCATCGGACCGCGCATGGCGTTACGGCGCTCTTCCATGGCTTTCTGCATGGCTTCCCGCTGCGCCTGCATCTGCTTGATCTGTTCATCTGTCATAGGAGCCTGCATGGCCTTGCGCTGCTCTTGCATACGCTGGAAATGCTCAAGCGCGGCTTTCTGCTGCGCTTCGATAGCGTCTTTTTGTGCCTTGATCTGTTCTTCAGTCAGGGTAGGAGCATGACCGTAAGGCGAATACGCATAATAAGGGGCATAACCGCCATAGTTGCGATCGTAGCCAGGACCCCACCACGCATTGGCGGACACAGATACTGCAGCCAGACTGGCAGCAGCAATACCCATTGCTAATTTCTTCATATCGACTCTCTCCGATTCCTGTTTTGAAAAATGAAATGTCTTGAACTGAGGGGGAAGTATTTCAGAATATTCGAATATTTGCAACTTCTACAACATTACCGTTGCAGTTGCCTCGCTTTACGATAAATGTTACCAAGTTACCGTCCACAGTCCACATTATTTCTTTTATTTTCTGACCCTTAAACAAGCGAATAATCGCCGCTTAACCGATTACTTTAACCGGCTCGGTTACCACTAATGATCGAAAGTTCGAAGAGGTCTAGAAACACAGATCCTCCGCTTATGCGGGAATAAATCACCCGGCTTTCACTTGGAACGAACTGATAGTGGCATCCTATCTGGCATGCTGGTCATCAGCGCAGTGGCGACTCATACATGAAACCATATACGTAAATAACACGCCCCCTGCTATTAGAAAAGCAAGCGCTGTCCACCATCGATTGGCTTCCGGTGCCAATCCTGCAGCGGCCAGTGTCAACCAGGTTACAAACGCTACGAAAGTCGAGATAAACACCACCAAAACATACGGCCACGGTTTTTTTCGGCATTCCCCACACAGTTTCATTCGGTACTCCCCTTCGAATGGACACACTTTTTACACTGGTACATTAAGTTATGATGGCGGCTGTGCACATTGACAAACGTCAACTTACCGGTCATTAAAGTCAGGGTCGGATTGCAAACCAGTACCGGCCCGGAAAACGGCCTGTAAACCGCAATTGACGGTTAACAAGAGCAAAACTCCAAGCTGGCAGTCGTTTAGCGAAAATAATTCCCCAGATGCACGCCTGATTTTTAGAATATTCTAATACTCTGTATTTTTCAACGTCCAAGTGGTTATTTGACACCCCCAACCCCGCTGAGCGGAATAATTCTGCCTCAGACCAGACCTGCTGGCATTACCGTCCAACACGCTACTCGAAACAGATGCAGAAAGAGACCTGCGTTCAACTTAAGATCTAAACCCCGGCTGCCGTTACCTTTTCGGTCACTCACCCAAACTTGTTATGCCAATTTCAAGCGGAGTCTGAACAAAGATGGCAATCGCACCACAGTTCGAAAAACTAATGGCTGGCTGTCAGGATATGGCATTAAGCCATCTTCGTCCCCTCATGGATCGAATGTTCGAAAATGCAGACGTGGCGTTACTGGATTTTGCTGAGAAAGCCGAAAGCAACATGGCCCAGAGCCTGTTTTTCGAAGCCATGAGTGAAGTCCGCAAAAAGCGATCCGCCATTGAACGACAATTCTATACTGAACTTAAACGAGGCTTCTCAAACTTTCCCTGCACACCCGAAGGCCAACGCCAGCCTGCGCAGGATGATATGGCGCTCGGCGATTTATCTTTGCTTGACACAGAAGAACTTGAAACCTCGGTAGCAGCTCGGAATGCTGCTGGCAAACTGGCCAGCCGTATCATGGATCGGATTTTTGCGCTCAAGCAACGACTTTCCATTGTCAACGGTGGCGATGCCATTGAGGAAAACCAGATCCCTGGTGGACCAGCATGGCTGGGTTGTGCCTTTCAGCATGCCGTTGAACAGCTGGAACTGGAAAACAAAGTCCGTATTGTGTTCATCGCCCTGTTTGACAAGTACGTTCTAAGCAAGGTCGACGCCTTGTTCGACGAATACAACAAGCGTCTCATTGAGCACGGCATTTTACCAAACCTGCGATATGAAGTCCGTAAACAACCAGGTGGTGTTGAAATTGTAGAAACGAGCAGCTCGGACCCGTCAGCCGAAGAGGCTGCGCAAGCTGATGCTGAGGACACAGGTGATGACTACCAGACCCCCTCAGAAGTTGCAGATGATGTGTTCGGACGTATCTGCGAACTCATGCTCGGCCAACGCAACAGAACAATGTCACGACCAGGCGGTGCCAATAATGTCACACCTATCACTTCTGGTGGATCAGCTGCAGGTGCTTCTGCAAGCGGAGGGTATGCCGGAGGGTATGCCGGAGGGTATGCCGGAGGAAATGCCGGGGGGAATGCCGGTAGCACAGGATCAGCTGGCACGGGCGGTGGTTCCGCTCTGGTCAGCCAGATTCATAAGCTGCAATCCCAGATTCAGTCTGGAACCACGACTTTATCCAGTTCCGAATTCATTGAAAATATAGAAATCGATGAGAACCTGATTGATCAACTGCAGAACACCCTCAGCGAAGAGCGTGAAAAAATATTTGGAGGCATCGACCGGCGCAAGATTCCTGCCGCCGATACCAATGTGATTGAACTGGTCGGCATGCTGTTTGAGTACATGCTCAAAGAGGAAAACCTGCCCAATGTGGTCAAAGCTTTGCTGAGTCGACTGCATACACCGTTGCTGAAAGTTGCCGTTGTTGACCATAATTTCTTCACCCACGCACAACATTCCGCTCGCATGTTGCTCAACAATATGACATCAGCCGGTATTCGCTGGGTTGAAGATAACCAGATCGGGCGCGGCATCTTCCCGAAAATGAAAGAAATCGTCGACAGGATTTTGCTCGATTTCGAAGAAGATGTCGGGATCTTTGATGCCCTCCTGGAGGATTTCAACAAGGCAGTGAAAGATCTCGACCATAGGGCCAGTCTTGTCGAAACACGCACTACCGAAGCGGCTGACGGACAGGAAAAACTGCAGTCCGCCCGCCACCGCGCACAACAGGAAGTCCGTACTCGTTGCCAGGGAAAACCTGTGTCTGTATCAACCCAGGAATTCCTGCAACGTATCTGGGCAGACAAACTTACCTTCATCCTGCTGCGCAGTCAGCAGGGGGACGAAAGCGAAGACTGGCAGGCCGCCACTGCCCTGACAGACCGTATTATCGGTTCTTCGCTGCCACCAGCCAGCGAAGAACAACGCTCAACGCGACAACAGTCCTTAGCTGACTTTCAGAAAGAACTGCGTGATGCCACGCAAACAATGCAGCAAGCCAACAAAGAAAACCTGATTGGCGCATTGTTTGATACTCAAACGCAAGCCCTCGACGCAGAGGTCGCGGTCAGCGAAGACCACGCACAAGCACAACAAGCGTCTGTTGCAGATGAATCTGCTCAGCAACAGGAACACGCCGCACAGAACGTTAGCCTGTCACCTGAGCAGGAGGCGATGCTTGAAAACCTGAAAACCGTTCCATTTGGTACCTGGTTTGAATTTTCGGATCCGGACAAACCCAGGAGACAGGCTAAATTGTCATGGCGCAGTACGGTCACTGAGAAGTACATGTTTGTAGACCATATGGGCGTTAAAGCCACCATCATTCCAATGCACGAACTCGCGGACTGTATGCTGAATAACAGCGTACGCATCATTAACACTGAGAAGAAACCCTTCGTTGACCGTGCAATGAATGCAATTCACCGGATGCTGGATCGCGCAGCATAAGAGAAACGCCAAAGGTGTAATGACGGGAGTAAGTAATGATGAGTACCTCTACGAATGCGGAGAAATCCGAACAACGCAGACAACGCCGGGTGACAATCCCGGAGCATCCACAAATTCTGGATGCACATAGCGGAAATATTCTGGGTCAGCTGGTTAATCTGTCAATCGCCGGACTCATGGCCATGAGCCCTCGATGTATAAACTGCGGAACTGTTTACCAGGCACGCATTCCATTGCTCGTTGGTGACCAGTCAGTTGAAATTCAGCTTGGCATTGAAAGCCTTTGGAGCGAAGACGCCAACGAATCCGGCTCGCACTGGACCGGTTTTCAGATCATTGATATCTCGCCGGAACACCAGAAGATATTGAATTCAGTGGCAGGTGATTAGCCCGAGATTCTCGAAAGCCCTTTTTTTCACACATGGCGTCCAGAGCGCTATGGTCAGCAACTTGGCTTTTTTTCCAGTTGTTCCCAGACAGAAGGACTCCCAAGCGCTTTGCCTATAGCCTCTAATCGGGCCTGGTGCTGAGCGATTTCTTCGCTATCAGCCCGGATGACCCGAAGTCTGGGGCGGTCTTCTGCAAAACGCCTGATCTGCTCCACCTGGCCAACACCACTTCCGGAGCCAGAGTCACCCCCCAACGACAGAGTAACCTGTCCGCCTGTCATGGCGAGATAGACATCGGCGAGGATCTCCGCGTCCAGCAGTGCGCCGTGCAATTCCCGGTGAGTGTTATCTATCTCGTAGCGTCTGCACAGAGCATCCAGATTGTTCTTCTGACCGGCGTGCATTTTGCGCGCCATGGTCAGGGTGTCCAGCACCGAACATAAATCTGACACCTGCTTTCCGAATTCGCAGAGTCTGAGTTCGTGATTTATAAAACCAACATCAAAGGGTGCGTTGTGGATCACCAACTCCGCACCCTTAACATAGCAGATAAAATCTTCGACGATGTCTTCAAAGCGTGCTTTATCGGCAAGAAACTCGTTGCTGATCCCATGCACTTCGATAGCACCTGCATCAATTTTCCGGTCCGGCTGCAGATACTGATGGAAGTTATTTCCGGTTAACTTTCGGTCGACCATTTCCACGCAACCGATTTCAATAATACGGTGCCCTTCCTTCGGCTCCAGGCCGGTGGTTTCCGTATCGAGAATAATCTGTCGCATAACGATTACCTAATCAAACTATCAGAGTTCGTCGACGCCGCGATTGGCCAGCTGATCGGCACGTTCATTTTCGTGGTGGCCGCTATGACCCTTGACCCAATGCCACGAAATCCGGTGCGCTTGCACAGCCTGGTCCAGACGCTGCCACAGATCGGCATTTTTTACCGGCTTTTTTGCCGCTGTTTTCCAGCCCCGTTTTTTCCAGTTAGGCAACCATTCCGTGATGCCATTTTTGACGTAGATTGAATCTGTGGTCAATTTAACTGAACAGGGCCGCTTCAGGCTTTCCAGAGCCTGAATCGCTGCCATCAGTTCCATACGATTATTTGTGGATTGTGCTTCACCACCATAGAGTTCTTTTTCGTGCTCACCATAGCGTAGCAAGGCACCCCAGCCACCGGGCCCCGGGTTACCCCGGCACGCACCATCGGTAAAGATTTCCACATCAACCATTGGGTCGCAGACTCCCCTGGCTGGTCCCGACCACGCCGCCTGCCAGCAGCGATCGCTGTGGACGCCAGCGGGGTTTGATCGGTGTTAGTGTTGTCACCCGCTTGCGCGCAACCAGCAGATAGGATGCCGCCAACAATGGCCAGTTATCACGATGCAAGCGATGCAACAGAGTTGTTCCTTTTTTTATACTTCCCGCACCATATTGCCAGGGTGGATATGGAAAAAGATAACGCGTCTGCATCGTGTCAAATCCCAGCAGGGAAAGCCAATCTTTCAAGCGTGGCAGACTGACAAAACGCAGCGACCATGGCACTTTGCCGCGCCAGCCAAACATGGCTTTTCGCAATCCCCACCAGCTATAGGGATTAAAGCCCAGGACAATGAGATGGCCTTCGGCAACCAGGCAACGGTCAATCTCGCGCAATACCTGGTGCGCGTCGTGTGCCAGTTCCAGCACATGCGACAGTACAAACGCATCGATGCTGTCCGATTGCAGGGGTAGCGCCTCGGCACGGCCCAACAGCCCGGGGGCCTGCTCCATTCCCTGTTCAGTACAGGACTGCACCACCCGGTGCACGATCCGGCTGGCGGCCAGCGAATCCGACTGACAGGAAGGATCCAGCTGTACCAGATGGTACCCGAATACATCGCCTAACACGTCTCGTAACAGCTCCTGCTCAGCAACTGTCAGCTGCTGGCCAAGTGGCTGTTTGCACCACGCCCGGAGATCGAGCAAGCGGTTCAGGCCGCTAATTGAACAATACTGTTGGCTCATAGGCTAAATCATAACGTATCCTGGGACGCGGACTACAGCGCTTGACGGTAGCGCCCCAGCCTGTCAGCATAGCTGGCTTATTCGAAAAATTCATTACTCTTCACCGTGTTGGGGTAAAAATTCCCACGTTCAGGCCGATAGGGACATTATGCCTATTCGTTTTGCATTCCTGTTGCCGTTTGCGGCGCTGCTGCTGGGCGCGTGTTCCAACTCCCTGCATCAGCCGGCCAACACATCGCGCGCGAAAGCCAGTCAGGATGTTGTCGTTTCAGAACCGAACACGACCTTCCCGATAGAAAAACGCCCCACCCTGTTAGCCGCTTCTCAGCCCCTGACAGGCATTCTGGTGTCGGCCTATACGGTTCCTGAAACATCCGACCTGTGGGAACAGCTGCGTCGAGAATTCCAGTTCCCCAAACAGGACAATAAGCGTATCGATATACAGCGTAACTGGTATATCAGACACCCCGCATATTTACAGCGTGTAAGCGAACGTTCGAAACGTTATGGCTGGCATATTCATCAGCAACTCAAGCAACGCAACATGCCTGCCGAGATCGCCCTGCTGCCGATTGTTGAAAGCGCCTTTGATCCGTTTGCCTATTCACATGGCCGTGCCGCGGGGCTCTGGCAATTTGTACCTGCAACCGGAAAACATTTTGGACTGAAACAGGACTGGTGGTACGACGGCCGCCGTGACATTCAGGATTCTACGGCAGCTGCACTGGATTACCTGCAGTACCTCAACAAGCGTTTCAAAGGCGACTGGCTGCTGGCACTGGCGGCCTATAATTCAGGTGAAGGCACTGTATCCAAAGCCCAGAGAAAAAATCGTGAAAAAGGCAAACCGGTTGGATTCTGGGACCTCGATCTACCCAAGGAAACACGGGCCTATGTACCCAAACTGATTGCGCTGAAGCAACTGGTGGAGGCACCCGCTGCTTACGGGATCAAACTCGAAGCTGTTTCCAACCGGCCCTATTTCGAAGTCGTGGATACCGGCGCGCAAATTGATCTGGCGGTCGCTGCGGATCTCGCTGGTATCGAGCTCGATGCCCTCTACCGCCTTAACCCGGGTTTCAACCAGTGGGCGACCTCCCCCGACGGCCCCCACCGCCTGTTAATTCCCGTGGATCATGCAGACACCTTCCGCCAGGCAATCGCCGACCTGCCACCGGAAAAGCGCATTCAGTGGGTCCGTCACAAGGTCAAAAAGGGTGAAACCCTCAGCCATATATCCAGGCATTATCACACCACAGTTGCAGCACTGAAAACCGCCAACGACTTGAATAATTCTTCGATTCGGGTCGGCAAATACCTGATGGTCCCGGTATCCAGCCAGGGACAGGACAACTACCGTCTGAGCGCCCGGCAACGATTGAAGCGCAAGCAGAACTCCACTCGAAACGGCCATAAGACCCAACACCGTGTGAGTAACGGCGATACCTTCTGGGATCTGTCCAAACAGTATAAAGTCAGTGTTCGTAAACTGGCAGCCTGGAACGGTATGGCCCCAGGCGACCCCCTGCGGGTCGGCCAGAAACTGGTGGTGTGGGTAAATCAACCTACCTCAGCAACACTCCACCCAGGCTCCCAAGCCCGACCAATACACTATACCGTGCGAAAAGGTGACTCACTGGCACGCATTTCCAGCCGCTTTAAAGTAACGGTTACAGATTTACGCAAATGGAATGCATTACGCAAAGGCCGTTACCTGCAGCCCGGCCAGCGATTGAAGCTGTATGTCGATGTAACGCGCCAGACAGGCACCTGAGGAGTAAGCACGGTTACCTGAATTGAACGCTGCGGCGCACTTCATTCCAGGTACCACTGCGCCCGTAAAAATTCAGAATCCGCTCACTGCTTACGATGGTTGCCGAGTAATCCTCTACCTGGATGGATTCCGTCTTTTCCTGGGCGATTAACTTGATACTCTGCCACCCGCCCGAGAGAACGCCGTATGCCGCATAACGCTGGTTAGTGACTACAACAGCGATTGCATTGGCCACCTTGTAGTCCCTGACGCGCTCCTTGGCATGTAGTTTAAGCCGATCAAAACGCCCAGCCTTGGTATTCGAAGCAATCACCTCATCCTTTTCGATAACCAGGAAAAGCACTTTCTCGACCTCATCTGCACAGACCGGTAGAGCGAGGATGACACCCAGCAACACGCCGCACACCAGCTTAAACCATGCCACTGCTTCGCCTCTTCGAACCATATTCAACACCTACCCATGATTTCTTTCAGTTGAATTATCCCCAGTGCACATGCAATGGGGCCTGTTCGAGCTCGTCCACAACAGCCTGTATGCTGTCAACTTGAGGTAAATGAGGATACGGCCGCCAGCCTCCCCCCTGCAGCGGCCAGAACAGATGCCACCGGCTATCTTCGTAACTGAGTTGCACCAGCGCACGAAACCGTCCAGCATCATTTGTCTTTTCCAGCTGGGCTGTTTCCCCGATCAACAGTCTGTCGCCTTCCTGGCTGCAACGCAGACGCGCAACAGAGCCAGACAACAAGGCATTGCGGCGCGCGCAAAACTCGTCCAATACCTTACGCGCACGCTGTAACTCCAATACGCTGACGGTCATTATATAATACCTGGTGTTTGCAAATTTTCGGTCTGCATACCGAATTCACCAATAGTGAGATCCTGCATTAACCTGCAGGAGCGCCGTCCTCCGGCGCGAATCGTGGCCAGCAGGCCGCTCTACACGGGGATTTTTGTAAAGATTGGGTAATGGCCTGCACAGTATGATAGCAGAACTTATCTGATTAATTTTGCAACAGCCGTACGCAACACGGTCTGCGCCTGGGCACGACCGGGAACGCCGATCCGCTGCGCGCATTCCTTCCAGTCATGTTTCTGTAAAACCCGCGCCACCAGCAGGGTAAGCTCCTGTTCCTCAAGCCGCGATGCACGACTGGATGTCATCAATGCATGGCAAGCCCATCGCCATACAGAACCAATTGAGACCTCGAGTAAACGTTGCCCCAATGCAAACGCCTGCACATCCGCCAAGTCCGCCTCACTGACTTCTATCCGGCACGGTCCGGCATGCTGCATCAGACTACACACCAAGCCCGCATCGAGATCCCGCAGGCTGTCGCAGAGCTGATGGGGAAACTGGCCAACAAACCGTTCACTCGCTTTAACCAGCAGCTCTTCGCCTCTGGAGCTTAGAGGCTTCAACATCACCAGCGAGTGAGTACCACTGCTGGCACCCCTCTTTATACTCAGACGGGCTGGCGACCATCCCATTCTTGTCCAGAACCCCAGCAAACCGGGCGTCACACCGAAACTGCTGCCGATATAATCGTTAGCGGTGCGTTGCACCTGTTCGCTGATATGTTTTACCAGGCGACCACCCAGCCCACGTCCCTGCAATGCCGGGTGCACCGCAATACGCATAATACGTGCACACCGTAACAGCGGCGCTTCCGCCAACCCCTGATAGGCCGCCAGGGTTTCCGGCAACAGATGACCGTGCGGTCGCCGCTTGCCCGCCAGAATCGCCCGTGCGGTCTCTGCATCGAAACCGCCCTCTTCGGCAACCAGTGCCGTTCCGGCAATATGCTGATTGAGCCGCAACACATAGATGGACAGATTCGGACCATCCAGCAGATGACGCAAGTCCAATGGGCGTGTCCGGTAGTGCGCCTGTACCAGCAGGCCAAACAGCTCAGACAACGCCTGTTCATCTTCCAGCAGGCTATCCCGGTTCAATCGTTCAATGCTGCAGTCATGGGCCTCTGCGCCCTGAAACAGATCATCCGCCGCCGCATTGGCATCGAGCGACAACATGCGGAATACCAGACGTTCAAGCGGGTCGTTGGCCGCCCAGCGAATTGGTGTCGCAAGAGACAGCGTTTTCCAACTGTTGGTGTATTTATCCAGACTCCGGGAAAAGCGCAGCGCAAATCCACGCCCGGTACCTTCATAACCGTGGATGGTGGTTGCAAACGCAATTCGAGAATAGCGCTTCAACAGGGTTTCCAGCAACGGCGTCGGGATCGCCGCCGCTTCATCGACCAGCACCAGGTCTGCCTGCTGTGGTTCGCGCAGCAATTCATCAGGTGCTACGAAACGAATAGAACTGGAATGACCGGACAATAACCTGTGTGCGTGTTCCATCACCGCTTTCACTGACTGCAGCCTGGGTCCCGTCAACAAAATTCGCTCATGACCACACTGGATCAATTCTGCGGCTGCGATACCGAACGCCGCCGATTTACCACGGCCCCGATCTGAAGTCAGCACCACCGGCCGACGCCGGTGACCCGTCGCCACCTTCATAACCGCCTCAACAGCCCGCTGCTGATCAAGGGTTTTACAGGGCGGCTCAATCCGACTTTCCACAACAGCGGGATAATTGACAGGCTGCGGCGTCTTGCTGATTTGCCCCTGCTGGCAAATCATGGCATCCGGGTCAGCTTCGAGGACCTTTACCAGGCGTGTCAGGAAACGCCCGCTCAGCCGTTCAGCCGCATACGGCGCAACGGTAATCCGCGCATTCTGCGGATCCGCATAGTCGGGCCATAGACTGATCCGGGGGGTCAACAGCAGTAGCAATCCCCCTCCCTTAATGCTACCGGTCAGAGCACCGAAAGCATCAGGATCAAATCCTGACCAGGCATCAAACACCAAGGCATCCAGCTCAGCACCCAGCAAGCGGAATGCCGCAGCGCCCTGACTCGAGGCGGCAGAGGCGGGTGCCCGATCACTGAACCAGTGTACGGACAACAGTCCGGTGGCCGTCAAAAGTTGTTCAGCAACATCAAGACACCAGTCACGGGATCCCGCAAGCACCAGCGCCCGCCGCTGATGCAGCCTCCTCGCGGTATCAATCAACCCACGAACGGCCTTCAGCTGCTCCTGAAAAGATGAAACCTGTGTCGATTCTGATTCGGGCGGCATGCGCCTGATAATTTGTTATCAGCGCTTGCGGCGTGGGGCAGTGTGAAGCGCCCGCTCGTGTACGGCCAGTGCAGCCTCGTGAAAACTCTCTGACAGGGTCGGATGGGCAAACATGGTCAGTGCGATATCTTCGGCACTGGCGCCCAGTTCCATGGCAATCACAGCCTCTGAAATCAGTTCACCACACTGGTGTCCGATCATATGCACACCGAGGATACGGTCTGTCCAGGCATCGGCCAACACCTTTATGAATCCGCCGGTTTCTCCAAGCGCACGTGCTCTGCCAGAGGCAGCAAACGGGAACACTCCGCTCCGGTAAGCATCACCGGCGGCCCGTAAGGCCTGTTCAGTTTGACCAACCCAGGCCACCTCCGGCATGGAGTATATTACCGACGGAACAGCGCCATAATTCACAGCTGCAGCATGCCCGGCGATCAGTTCAGCGACCATGACACCCTCCTCGGAACCCTTGTGTGCCAGCATAGGTCCTCGCACTGCGTCACCAATAGCGTAGACTCCCGGCAGGTTGGTGCGACATTGTTCATCGACATGAACAAAACCCCATTCATCCAGCAACAGGGTGGCTTCATCAGCCGCCAGCGCATCGGTATTCGGACGACGGCCAACAGCGACTATCAATTTATCAAACGTCGCCCGTTGATCACCGTCATCATTCTGGTAGTGAATCTCAACGGTCTTTCCTTCGACCGTGCAATTAGTTACCCGGCTGTTGAGCTGAATATCCAGACCCTGCCCCTTGAATATTCGAAGTGCTTCCTCTGCAACCTGCTCGTCAGTAATGGGCAGAAAACTGTCCTGTGCTTCCAGGATAGTGACTGTTTCGGAACCCAAGCGCCGCCACACACTACCCAGCTCAAGACCGATCACGCCGGCTCCGATAATGCCGAGCCGTTCCGGCACAGCATGGAATTCAAGTGCTCCCGTCGAATCGACGACTATATCGCCTTGTAACGGAACATGATCGAGCTGCAGCGACGATGAACCAGGTGCAAGAATGACGTGCCCGGCACTCAAACTACGCGACTGCTCTCTGCCGGTCTCTGTAACTTTGATTTCCTTGCCGCCTTGTAACTGCCCCCGCCCCTGAATCCAGGAGACCTTATTCGCTTTGAACAGCTGTTCAATACCTTTTGTCAGCTCCTGCACAATTCTGTCCTTGCGGGCGAGCATGGCGTCAAGATCGAGTTTAACACCCGAGACTCTGATACCATGATCGGACAGATCATGCTGAGTCTGGGCAAATCTTTCCGATGACTCGAGCAGGGATTTGGAGGGGATGCAGCCCACATTAAGGCAGGTACCACCCAGTACCGGTTCACCCTGTGGATTGATCCACTGGTCAATACAGGCGGTGTTTAAGCCAAGCTGTGCACAGCGAATAGCCGCCACATAACCCGCCGGTCCGCCACCAATCACAACCACATCGAATTGATCAGTCATCTTTGTCACACACCCAGCAGCATACGAGCAGGATCTTCCAACACCTCTTTAACGGTGACCAGAAACTGTACAGCTTCCCGGCCATCCACCAGGCGATGATCATAGGACAGGGCAATATTCATCATGGGCCTGATCACCACTTCACCGTTTTCAGCTATCGGACGTTGTTGAATCTTGTGCATACCCAGAATACCGGACTGCGGCGGATTCAGTATGGGGGTTGATAACAGGGAACCAAATACTCCGCCATTGGTGATGGTAAAGGTTCCACCGCTAATCTCTTCCAGACTCAGCGTGCCTTCGCGGGCTTTTTCTGAAAAATCTCTGATACACAATTCCACATCAGCCATGGCGAGCTGGTCTGCATCACGAAGGATGGGCACAATCAGTCCGCGTGGTGATGATACTGCGATGCCTATATCAAAGAAACCATGGTAAACAATATCGGTGCCGTCGATGGATGCATTCAGTTCGGGGAAGCGTTTTAAACCTTCAAGCACTGCATTCACAAAAAAAGACATAAAGCCAAGCTTGACTCCGTATGTCCTTTCAAAGATCTCCTTGTAACGTGTGCGTAGATCCATCACCGGCTGCATATTGATTTCGTTAAAGGTACTGAGTATCGCTGCATTCTGTTGCGCATCCAGCAGGCGTTCTGCAATGCGGGCGCGCAGGCGCGTCATTGGCACACGTTTCTCGGGTCGCGCGTCGAAATCTACAGCTTGCGCTGACGGTAAAGAGCGAACGCTTTCAGCGACTGGGGCAGGTGCTGGTTTAACTTCCGGTTTCGTGTGCTGCTGAAGCTTACGCAGTACATCTTCCTTAAGAATACGGTTGCCGCTGCCAGAAACCCCGATGGTATGCACATCGAGCCCGTGCTCCTCGATCAGGCGGCGTGCTGATGGTGTTGCAAAAGGTTCTCTGCCTTTTGCTTCGCCTTCAGTAACAGCAGCCATCTGTTTTTGTGGTACGGTTTCGGCCCCGCCATTACCCTCACGAATGCGTCCGATCAACTGGCCTGAGATAACAACAGTACCCTCCGGCTCGACAATTGCCTCCAGCACACCGTCTTCCGGTGCAGGCACTTCGAATACAACCTTGTCGGTTTCAATGTCGACAATGGTTTCATCGCGTTTTACCGCTTCACCCGGCTTTTTATTCCAGCTGAGAATAGTGCCGTCAGAGACAGACTCCGGAAAGTCCGGGACTTTGAGTTCGATGTTCATTGTGCTTCCTCTGCAGACTCCAGACCCAGTGCCTGGGCAATCAGGGCATGTTGCTGTTTCAAGTGCAGCCAGGTATAGCCTGCTGCGGGTGCAGCCGAGACTGGCCGGCCGGCATACTGTAACAACTCGGGTTGCCTCAATGCTGATCGCATGTGATGTCGGCTGGTGAACCAGGCACCCTGATTCTGTGGCTCTTCCTGGCACCAGATAAATTCTCCGGCGTTGGGATATGTGTCGATCAGATGACGCATTTGCGACTCGGGGAAAGGATACAGGCGCTCGATACGGACAATGGCGATATGCTCCAGTGCCTGCTCGCGCCGTTTTTCCAGCAAATCGTAATATACCTTGCCACTGCAGAAGACAATACGTGTTACGCCCTTCCCGTCCAGGGGGTCGATCTCCGCGATCAAGGGCTGGAATTTCCCCTCGGTGAGATCTTCCAGCGCACTGACCGCCAGGCGGTTACGCAAAAGGCTCTTGGGCGTCATGATGACCAAGGGCTTGCGGCATTTCAATAAACTCTGTCGACGCAACAAATGGAACATCTGTGCCGGCGTGGTCGGGACACAGACCTGAATATTCTGCTCGGCACACAGTTGCAGATAGCGCTCAAGCCGGGCCGACGAGTGTTCAGGCCCCTGCCCCTCCATACCGTGCGGCAAAAACATGACCAGACCACACAGGCGGTTCCATTTCTGCTCACCCGCACTGATGAACTGGTCGATGACAACCTGGGCATTGTTGGCGAAATCACCGAACTGCGCCTCCCAGATCACCAGTGTATTCGGGTCGGTCGTTGCATAGCCATATTCAAAGGCCAGTACCGCCTCTTCTGACAACAAGGAATCAATCACCAGAAAATTGCCCTGGCCATCGGCAAGATTCCGCAATGGCACATACATACCAACGGCTTTCTGGTTATGTAACACGGCATGCCGGTGGAAAAACGTTCCACGCCCGCTGTCCTGGCCCGACAGGCGCACACCGTAACCATCCGTGACCAGAGACGCATAGGCTGTCGTTTCTGCAAAACCCCAGTCGATGGGTAAAGCACCTGCCGCCATTTTGCGCCGGTTATCCATGATTTTTGCGACAGATCCATTCAACTCAAAACCGTCCGGTAAACGCTCAAGCCTGTCCCAGAGCTTTTTGATCCGGTTCATGGGAATGAATGTATCCAGGAATGCCGTACAGGCCTGCGCCAGATAAGGCGCCCAGTCCACCGCATAGGGATAGTTCGCCTGTTCCGGATCGACAAGCTCATCGACAACCGAAATTCCGGCATCCAGGCGGGAACGGTAATCCAACATCATCTGCTGAGGTTGCTGTTCATCACACACCCCCTCCGCCACCAGTTTCTCGGCGTACAACGCTCGCGTAGTGAGATGATCTCGAATCGCCTTATACATCATGGGCTGGGTTGCCGTCGGTTCATCGGCCTCACTGTGCCCGTGACGCCGGTAACAGACCAGGTCAATGACAACGTCCTTATGAAACTTCATACGGTAATCGAAAGCCAGCTGGGTAACCAGAATCACCGCCTCTGCATCATCACCGTTGACGTGAAAAATCGGCGCATTGACCATTTTTGCAATATCAGTGCAATACAGTGTTGAGCGCGCATCCTTCTGGTAACTGGTGGTAAAACCGATCTGGTTATTTACCACAACGTGCACTGTTCCCTTGGTGGAAAAACCATGCGATTGCGACATATTGATGGTTTCCATCACCACGCCCTGTCCGGCAAAAGCCGCATCGCCATGGATCAGTATCGGCACAACCCGATCACCTTCGCTATCACCGTAACGTTGCTGGCGGGCGCGTACCGAACCTTCCACAACCGGGTTGACTATCTCCAGATGGGAGGGATTGAATGCGAGAGTGACGTGCACCAGTTCCTTTTCTGTTTGCAGATCGGATGAAAACCCCTGATGGTATTTCACATCACCCGAACCGTTCGAGGTTTTCCCGGCCTCGCCTTCAAATTCCTGGAACAGTTCAGCGGCCGTTTTACCGACGATATTTATCAGCACATTCAATCGCCCGCGGTGCGCCATGCCAATCACCACTTCCTTGACACCATGGGTTCCGCCGCGCTGGATCAACTCATCAAGTAGAGAAATCAGACTATCGCCGCCCTCCAGTGAGAAGCGCTTCTGCCCGACGTAACGCGTATGAAGATACCGTTCGAGTCCCTCTGCGGCTGTCAGACGCCACAGAATTCGCCGCCTCGCCTGCTCAGTCAATGCCGGTTGACCACCGACGTGTTCAAGGCGCTGCTGAATCCAGCGCTTTTCGGCGGTCTCGGTTATGTGCATATACTCGCTGCCAATGCTTCCGCCATAGATAGCGCGCAAATGTTGAAGAATTTCACGCAACGGCGCCCTGTCGGCCACTGCCAGGGAGCCGGTATCAAAAACAGTATCCAGGTCGGCATTACTCAATCGATGATATTGCAGATCCAGTTCCGGCAATTCCGGCGGCGTACGCAGATTCAACGGATCGGTCTGAGCAATCTGATGCCCCCGAAAACGGTAGGCATTGATCAGCTGCAGAACCCGAACCTGTTTTTCTTCGTGAACCTGGCTATCCGGCACACGGGTCGCAGCCTGTCGCTGAACCACGGCTTGGCGGGTAACGGCACGAAACGCCTGGCGGATGGCTGAATGCATGGGTTCGGCGCCAGCGCCGTTAATCCTGGGCAGGGTTTCGAAAAATGCCCGCCACTGGCTGGAGAGACGATTCGGATCGACGAGGAACTGTTCATACAGATCTTCGAGGTAAGCGGCGTTATAACCCGCCAGCTGCGAGTCACCCCGGAATTCGTGCCGGCCTTTTTGTTTGAAAATGTCGTCCATACCTATTCGCCTTAGACAATCCGAATCACAGCCAGTCAGTGCCTCCCCAAAAACAGGCAATTGTCACGCCAACTCCTATAGTTAGGTGCAACTTCTTACTTCAAGGCTTAGACCATGCAGGCGGGCTGTGCAAGTCACGGGGCCAAGCCAGCAGAAGGCGATCCGAAATGCCTCAAATTTGACGGTCTCTGGTGTTTGGACACCTGTGTCGCCGAAATTTCGTCAATGATCGGCAACGAACTCGCTGACCGGCTTTCCGATCCCGTGTTTCTGGTCTCAGAGGATTTATTTACCTAGTACATGGCGTATTTCCGGCAACAGTCGCGTCACACATTCTCTTCCCTCCAGCATCGCCTCTTTCGCCCGGTAAAATTCCAGAAGACCGATGTGTGACAGTTTTGGAGTGAGCATGATATCAGGCGGATCACCCGCCAGCCTGCTGCGTGTTATTCTGTCTTGTGCGATATTGAGAGAACCGGCGATGGCATCGAACAAACCAGGGGATGCTGACTCTTGCTCGTGGTGTTTCTGAATGAAATGCTTGCCGACAATATCCCCATTCAGGTTAACAGATATCACCATATCGGCACCTAAGGCGCGGCAGACCGACACCGGCACAGGATTGACCAATCCGCCATCTACCAGCCACCTCCCCTGGTCCTGAAACGGCGGAAAAAGACCCGGCAGGGATATGGACGCCCAGACTGCATCTACCAGCGGCCCACGGGTAAACCATATCTCTCTTCCTGTTTCCAGATCAGTTGCAACAGAGGCGAACTTTGTTGTCACGTTTTCAATGGTCTGTTGCTCGCCACAGACGTATTGAAGGAAAAATTCATGTAACTTTTCAGTATCCACAAAACCGTTCAGGGACAGATTCAATTCAAAGAATCTGGCAAGACCCACTTTGGTTAATGAACCAACCCAGTTTTCCAGGCTTTCAAGGTTACCGGAAACGTATGAGGCCCCGACTATTGCACCGATTGAACAACCGCACACGATCTCGGGGTGGATATCCAACTCCGATAACGCATTAATGACACCGATATGTGCCCAGCCTCTGGATGCTCCACCACCCAGCGCAAGACCGATACGTGAAGGCCGTCGTACTTTATGCTTCACCTTATAATTTCCTTTTTTACCCGAATAATGTGCAGTTTTATTCAGGTGAGCTTTTAACTATATCATCTGCAAACAACGATATGTCGGCCGGGTTTTCGCTTTGCATTCTGAACTTCAGACATGGACGAAATGGGTTCAGCACACTGACAAACCAACCCATCAATATAAATAGTATCTTTTTTTCAATGCGTTAGCGAATAACGCCTAGGCGAACAGGGAGATAGCCGCCTTAAACCACCCGGGCTTTCGCAACGAGGAGAGTCGTGTATGTTTAAGGGATGGCCACCGCACACCTCAGATTCTACGAAGAACTCAATGATTTTCTGCCACCATCGCAGCGTAAGGTGGAATTTGAACACCGCTTTGAGCGGCGCACTTCGATCAAGGACATGATTGAATCACTGGGTGTCCCCCACCCCGAGATCGAACTTATCCTGGTGAATGGCCAGTCTGTGGATTTTTCCCATATCGTCGAGGATGGCGACCGTATCAGTGTGTATCCGGTATTTGAAAGCCTGGATGTTTCATCGCTGATACGCCTGCGCCCCGCTCCACTGAGAGACCCCCGTTTTGTCGTCGATTGCAACCTCGGCCGCTTGGCCCGTTATCTGAGACTACTGGGCCTGGACTGCCTGTACCAGAACGATTTTAACGATAAGACTGTGTCCCGGATCAGTCAGCAACAACACCGCATTGTATTGACCCGTGACCGTCGTCTGCTGCAGCGGAAAATCATCACTCACGGTTTCTACGTCCGCGCGGTTAATCCGAAGGACCAGGTTCGAGAAGTGCTGCAGCGCCTTGACCTGAATGGAAAAGTTCGGCCATTTATCCGCTGCACACGGTGCAATGGACTCTTGAAGGCGACTTTGAAGGAAAACGTCGACCATCAGCTGGAACCGAAAACCCGACGCTACTACGACCAGTTTCAGCAATGTGAGCAGTGTGGTCAGGTTTACTGGCAGGGCAGCCACCATAAGCGGGCACGACAGCTGATACGGGATTTTCTCGCAAAACCTGCCAAGTGATGAAACTTTCCGTATGATACTGCCCCTGACATTCGAGTTGCATTTCAGGGTGAAGCAAAGTGAACAAGGCGGAGGTCACGATTCGCGGTCTGCTGGAACTGGCCGACATCGAAATCAATGGCAACAATCCACACGACATCCAGGTCAATGACACGGCCTTTTATCGGCGTCTTTTAAGCGGTGGCCCGCTGGGGCTCGGTGAAGCCTACATGGATGGCTTGTGGGACTGCGAGGCCCTGGATGACTTCATTTACAAGGTGCTGCGTGCCGACCTGGAACACAGTATCTCACCACTGAAACTGCTGCTGCCCGTGCTCTGGGCCAAGCTGGTCAACCTGCAAAGTCCCGGCCGTGCTTTCCGTATCGGTGAGCACCACTACGATATCGGCAACGACCTCTACCAGCTCATGCTGGATCAACGCATGGTCTATACCTGCGGTTACTGGAAAGACGCCGATAATCTTGACGACGCCCAGGAAGCTAAACTGGACCTGATTTGCCGCAAAGTGGGACTGAAGCCCGGCATGCGGGTGCTCGACCTCGGTTGCGGCTGGGGCAGCTTTTCCGGTTTTGCGGCCGAGCGTTACGGGGTTGAGGTGGTCGGCGTCACGGTTTCAAAGGAGCAGATCGAGTATGGCCGGCAACGCTACAAGGACCTGAACGTCGATCTGCGCTTCCAGGACTACCGGGATGTCAACGAGCGCTTTGACCGCGTCGTCTCCATCGGCATACTGGAACACGTTGGCCCGAAAAACTACAAGACCTTCATGGAAGTAGTCGAACGCAACCTGGAAGACGATGGCCTGTACCTGTTGCATACTATCGGCACCAACACCAGGGCCCTGTCAGTCGATCCCTGGACCAACAAATACATCTTTCCTGGTGGCGTGTTGCCTGTACTGCAGCAGATAGATGCCGTCACCGAAGGCGTTTTCATCCTTGAGGACCTGCACAATATCGGCACCCACTACGATCCGACGCTGATGGCCTGGATGGCCAACGTGGACAAACACCGCCAGGAACTGGAAAATCTCGGTTATGACGAACGTTTTTACCGCATGTGGCGCTATTACCTGCTGGGTGCCGCCGGTTCCGACCGTGCCCGTCGCAACCAGTTGTGGCAAATCGTCTACAGTAAAAAGGGTCTTGACGGCGGATACGAATCCATCCGTTGATACCAACCTTTTACAACCCCCTGAATAACTAAGGATCTGGTCATGATAAAACTTATCTGGAATCTTCTGGCACTGCTGGGGCTGGCCATTGTGGCAATCCTGATTGCAGGGATTGTCAAATACCCGTCCGAGATGAAATCACTGATGGAATATGACGATCAGGCCTTGAGCACCTACGCGGCTATCGGCAAGAGGTTGCTGGAAACCGGTGATGGTGCCGAGGCGACCGTCTGGAAAATTCCTGTTGCCGACGGACTATCGGCGCAAGATGTCGAAGACACCATGAAATTTGTTGCCAACGAGCACAACTTCAAGAATGTTGGTGAGCTTCCTCTCTACAAAGAGATCGAGGCTATGAGCGGCGAACCCTCCCGCTTCATCAAGATTTACATGTTCTGCAACGCCATGACCGCGGCCAGAATGATGGCCTACAACGACGCCTATTCCGCCTACCTGCCCTGCCGCATTACGCTGGTCGAAGACAGCAGCGGCAAGCTATGGCTGTATACGCTGAACATGGACCTCATGATTCACGGTGGCAAAGAGCTCCCGCCCGAACTGAAGGAAGAAGCCATACAGGTCAGGAAAATCATCCTTGATATCATAAACCGTGGCGCAGAAGGCGATTTCTAACGCCTGGTGAGACAGACGGCAGGCAGGCAGGCATGAAAAGCGCAGACGTTATCATTGTCGGAGGCGGACCTGCGGGCTCGAGCTGTGCCTGGAGCCTCAAACGGCAAGGTGTGGATTGCCTGGTGCTGGACAAGGAACCGTTTCCGCGTAGCAAGCTGTGCGCCGGATGGATAACGCCCGAAGTGGTCGAGGACCTGGAACTGGACATCGACAGTTATCCGCATCGTTTCCTGTCATTCAAAAAGCTCCACTTCCATTTTCCTGTGATCGGACTCAGCCCGCCGACCTTGCAGCACTCCATTCGCCGTTACGAATTCGACGCCTGGCTGCTTGAGCGCTCTGCTGCGCCGATTGATATCCATAAGGTGCAGACCATTCGCCAACAAGGTGAAGAATACATTATTGATGAACAGTACCGCTGCAGCTACCTGATTGGTGCCGGGGGTACGCGCTGCCCAGTGTACCGCGAGCTGTTCCGGAAGCTGAGCCCACGTGCCAGTAAAAAACAGATAGTCGCCCTGGAGGAGGAATTTCCTTACGACTACCGCAACAGTAAATGCCACCTGTGGATCTTTGACAAGCAACTGCCGGGTTATTCCTGGTACGTACCCAAGGCCGATGGCTATATCAACATCGGCATCGGTGCCATGGCTGAAAAACTGAAAACACAGGGTGGCGACATCAAGTCACACTGGGATCATCTGACCAGAAAACTGGATCGTAAACGCCTGGTCAGGGGGCACGATTTCAAACCGAAAGGCTACAGTTACTATGTGCGCGGCAAGGCAGAGATTTTCCGCACCGGCAATGCCTTCATCGCCGGCGATTCAGCCGGTCTGGCGACAAAAGACATGGCCGAAGGTATCGGGCCGGCGGTCAAGAGCGGCCTTATGGCAGCCGACGCTATTGTCAACGGCGCAGCCTACGACCTCAGTGGAATCAGTCGCAAGTCCTTTGATGCGAAACGGCTCATGCTTTCCTGGCTGTTACGCAGGCCGTATTCGGCCGGTTGACACTGCCGCGCCGCAACGGACATAAAAATCAGCCCACAACACACAGTACAGGACTGCCATATTTCCTATTCTTCAGCATCATTAAAACAGGCCCGCAATAAAGCCTGCATCTTATCCCGTCCCAGGCTATTCAGTAGCGCTATATTACGCTCGGGAATCTGATCCGAATCCGGGTAATTGGCGATGCCCCGTTCAAGGCTCTCCTCCCGGATCAGGTGTAACAGGGGATAGGGGGACCTGTTCGTGTAATTCTCCACATCATCTGGTTCGGTACCGCCAAACTGATAATCCGGATGAAAACTGGCTATCTGATAAACACCGTTCAACCCCATCTGCGCCAGCAAGCTATCAGCATAGCTCA
>Ga0316193_10000591_pt1 | contig 23020 bp, 20 predicted proteins | sample MerIslsedime2_MG_FD_207735 | JGI IMG/M metagenome (GOLD analysis project Ga0316193, IMG submission 207735) | Coastal sediment microbial communities from Maine, United States - Merrow Island sediment 2 | ecosystem: Environmental > Aquatic > Marine > Coastal > Sediment | place: USA: Maine... | reverse complement strand
ACAAAGTCTATGGAGTGCCTGAGGAGATCGATCAGGAGATCGGCAAGCTCAAACTTGCAGCCATGGGGATTGAGATCGACGAACTGCTCCCGGAACAGGAGAAGTACCTGAGGTCCTGGGATATGGGGACGTAAGGATTACGGATTTCGGATTTCGGATTGCGAATTTAACAAAAAGAGCAGGTAGGAGGCAGATAGCAGCCCCGCGACAAGCTCGGGACAGGCAGGCAGAAAAACACTGGGAACTAGACAACATACACTAGGCACTATTTCGAATCATTCTAATGCCTGGTGTCTAGTGTTTAGTGCCTAGTTGAATTGCTGATCGCTGAAGGCTGAAAGCTGACAGCTAAACTAGACCGGCAAGACTGACCAAACCGGCTAAACCGACTAAACAGACATTAGGCAGGTAGCGCTTTGCGACTCGCCCGAAATGATGACTTGAACACTAGTGCCAAATCGGTATTGGTGTTTTTTTTGTCTCTGACGATATTGCTCGCCTCAGCCTGCGGGCCGTCGCGGGTGGCAACTCCCGTTAGCAGGCCGGAGCAACCTCTCCAGGAAGTCCCTCCCCAATCGGTGGAGCTGGAAAGAGATGACTTGAGCCGAGAGCTGTTGGTGCAGGCGGTTCAAAACAGCCTGCTCTATTACGAACGGCTGCCTGAGGACAGACTTTTCAAGTTCGGTCCCGAGGAAGTTCCCGTCAGCCGAATGAAGCGAACCCTGGAGACCTTTCTGGCGCTGCTGGTTGAAAGTCATTCCTGGACGGAGCTTGCAGACAGCGTTCGGGAGAAGTTCATAGTCTACCGGTCCGTGGGCCGAAATGTTGAGCAAGAGGTTTTGTTCACCGGATACTACGAGCCCACCATCCAGGGCAGCCTTACCCAGGACGACCACTACCGCTATCCCATCTACGGTGTTCCGGATGACCTGCTCAAGATCGATTTGGGGCTTTTTGGAACCAAATACCAGGGAACTAGTCTGGTGGGGCGCACAGAGGGAAACCGGGTGGTCCCCTACTACAGCCGGGACGATATCGAGTTTGATGGCAAGTTGGCCGGGCAGGGTTATGAGTTGGTCTGGGTGGCGGATCCGGTGGAACGTTTTTTCCTCAGAATTCAAGGTTCCGGGCGGATAAGGCTGATAAATGGTGAATATGTTCGACTTGGATATGCGGCCAAGAACGGCAGGCCGTGGGGGCCCATTGGGAGGTTGCTGATTGAAAAAGGGCTGATACCCAAGGAAGCCATGTCGATGCAGGCTATCCGCCGCTACCTGAAGCAACATCCGGAAGAGATGGCAGAGATTTTTTCCTACGATCCAAGCTACGTATTTTTTAGCAAAGTTGAGGGCGGTCCTTTCGGAAATATTGCAGTTCCGCTCACCCCAGGTCGATCAGTCGCCACCGATTCCACACTTTTCCCTAAAGGAGCTCTTGCTTTCATTGAATGCCAGAAGCCGGTCTTTGCCAAAGACGGCGTGATTCTGGGTTGGGCTCCCTTCGGCCGTTATGTCTTAAATCAGGATACCGGTGGTGCCATACGTGGTCCAGGACGGGTGGATCTATTCTGGGGTAGTGGTCCTTTCGGCCGCATTGCCGCGGGGCATCTTAAACATCCGGGGGCCCTCTATTTCTTGCTCGTCAAAGAGTAAGAAACCCACAATCCACAATCCTAAATCTCCAATCTGAAATCTTCAATCTGCTCCCGTCTCGCTATCCTTCCCAACCAGCGTCTGGATGACGAACTCATTGATAACCCTTATCTCGTCGAATATCTTTGAAAGTTCGATTGCCTTTTCCAGTTCGTCATCCTCTAGGGAGTCTAGTAAGTGCTTCTGCACCAGTCGGAAACGACTTAGTAGGGCCGCCTCTCGATGCTTGAGTCCGACCAAAAACTCTTCTGGCGATTCCATTTTGCGGTACTGCGCTTGCAAAGCCAGGTGAGTATCATGATAGCCTTGGGCAAGATTTTTCAAATGCTCAACAAGAGTGGGGACCTCATTCATAAACGGTGAACTCCTTCCTTAATTAAGGCGACTAGGCAATAGTGATGGTCCGATTGTAAATGGACTCTGGCTTTCGGCCAAGTAGTTTTTTGCCCTTGAATTTATTATGTTGCAGTGCAATAATATACAAAGCTTTATACATGAAACCATCATTTCTTTCCGGGGATGTTTGCCCCTAGCCGTAGTTGTCGGGCGGATACCAGGTTTTCGCCTATCCTTTTTGTGGTTCGCTGGCACATTGTCGATAACAGAAATGTCGACGGCTACTCTTGGATGGAGTTGTTGCGCCGAGGGCGATGCGTGGGGTAATGTGCGGCTTTATTCCGGCAGATTGTCGGGGTGTCGCAGACAATCCCTTGGTTTGACTCGGAGGAGGGAGGGGATTTTGCGTCCTGAATGGAACCATAATACGGGTACCATGAAGGGTATGCAAAGAGCAGTGAACATAGTGGTCTCAGAGCGCATCAAGGTACCCACTGCGCCCCTGCCACCGATGTTCAAAAAGAAGCTAACTGAACGCCTCGTCTTTACTAATCCCGAATATGAGTTTCGTCAGAGTCGCGGGGAGTGGCTTGGTAACGTTCCCCCTCAGATACACTGCCTCTACGAACAAAGACAGCATTACTTTATTCCACGCGGATTTCTCTCCCAATTGTTGGTTCTCTGCCAGCAATTCGGCGTGAAATACCGGGTGGTTGACCGCCAGCGGAACCTCGAACCTGTTGAGTTCCAATTCCATGGCGTCCTAAAGGATTATCAGGAGCTGGCCTATGATGATGTGATTGCCAGAGACCATGGGACTCTGGTTGGTGACGCCAAGAGCGGAAAAACAGTCATCGCTCTCTATTTGATATCCCAGCGTAGACAGCCCACCATGATTATTGTGCCGAATGTGGCGCTGCTCGGCCATTGGAAGGAAAAGCTCGTTCGCTTCCTCAAGGTGCCAGCAGAAGAAGTCGGGATTGTTGGTGAGGGAAAATTTAATGTAGGTCCCCAGGTTACGGTGGCCCATGTAAGCGCCCTGTACCGCCGGGTGCGAGAGGTGCGTGACAAAATCGGCCTTCTGGTGGTAGATGAGTGCCACCGGACACCCTCTCGGACCTTTACCCAGGTGGTTAGCAACTTTAACTGTCGTTATCTTTTGGGTCTATCGTCCTCCAACCAACGGCGAGACCGGCTTTCCCGGCTGATCTACTACTATGTGGGTGATATACTTCATCAAATTGACTCTCGTAAAGCAACGGAAATAAGAGCTATTTTCCAGGTCGACGTAGTGGTTCGGGAGACGGACTTTGACTATCCTTATGAGAGCAATGAGGATTATTCGTCATTGATGGCGGCCTTGGGCATGGATCCGGTGCGCAACCAACTCATTGTGGATGACGTCGCCCGTGAGCTGAGTCAGTCCACTGGTGGCCCGCTGCTGGTGCTGACCGAGGATGAAGAGCAAGACAACGCTCTGAGAGATATGCTGAACAATAAGAAGATTTCAAGCATTTCGCTTGACCCCGATGTTGTGGCGAAGGGAGGGAAGGCTTTTTCGAAACAGCTGAAAAGCAAGAAAATTCAAGTCGTTTTGGGCAACCGTCAATTTTCCCAAAAACTAGTCCCCGAGGTAAGGTTTGAAGCCATATTTCTCACCACTCCAATCAATTTTCGCGGCAAGATAATTCGGTGGTTCCAAGATGTGTTGAGGCGTGATAATGGCCAGCCGCCGATGAAAGTTTACGATTACGTAGACAGCAAGATTAGCATCCTTGATAATTTCTTCCGCATGCGCAGCTATGCTTATGGACTGCGGTTACCGAGGCCCAGTCCCCCGAAGTAAAGCCTTTCTATAATCTCCTTTTTCCTTTTTATCTCGTCTAGTTAGATCAGTGGAACACACATCGCCTCTCCAGGCTGACAACTAGGAAAACCCGTGAGTCGGATACGAGTTGCCATAGGTGAACAGCTAAAAACATGTCCCCAAATAATTACTCTGGGGCTGCGGCCACAAATGGCCGACTACACGGAGCAGGAGCGCAGGTTGTTGCGAACTGCCGACATGATTTTCTACCCAACAGATCGATATGTGGATTTCTTTGCCACCTTGGGCAAGGAGACCTTTCCCAGTGTCAATTGTTATAGATTGCGAGGGAACAGACTGAAACACACCGCCTTACTACGCTTGTTGAATGTCCCGCATCCCCGCACGCGTCTATATTATGGACACAAGCAGAAAAGAGAGATTCCCAATGAATTCGCTTTTCCATTCGTGGCGAAAAAGGCCCGAGAAGCAGCCGATGGGAAGCAGGTCTTTCTCATCAACAACCGGGAACAATTAGATTGGTACAACCAGCATTTCAATCCAGCTCTTATCCAGGAATATGTAACCCCAGAAAAGGAACTGCGGGTGATTGTTCTCAACTGCGACACCCCGTTCGGCTATCGGCGGAATGTCATCAGGAGCGATTCTATGGACAGTTCGAGCCGCAAGGGGATCTGGAAAACGGATGATGTGGATCCTGAAGGGGTTGAATTGGCGAAAACCATCGCCAGGGATGCTGGCCTCTCCGACGTGGCGGTTGATATGGTTTTCGACGGTAGCCGCTATTGGGTTCTCGAACTCAATTTCCTCTGGGACGAAACGGATTCGCATCAAGCCGGGCCCGATCGGATTAAGTTTGTTGCTGAAATGATAGATCGGGGAGAGCTGTAAGAAGCAAAGCGCATAGCGCAGAGCGCAGAGCGTGCGTGGCAAAAGGCGCATCTTTCATTGAGCATTGCTGATTGGCCATTTCTCATTTCGATGAGGTCTCTTAAGTACCATTAATGCTCAATCTGTAATGATAAATCCCCGAGGAGAGATGCGGAACTATTCATAGAATCAACGCTATGCGCTATGCGCTTTGCGCTTTGCTAATTAACATTGACACCGCAAACCATGCGTCGCTATAATTGTCTCGTTCAGATGCCGGAGTGATGAAACTGGTAGACGTGCTGGACTCAAAATCCAGTGGGCCTTGCGCCCGTGCGAGTTCGACTCTCGCCTCCGGCACCAAGCAAATAGGGCGCTCAGAGGGATCTGGGCGCCTTTTCTATTGGCCCGGATGTAGGATGGAATGGTATGGAGGCTTCTTTTAATAGGCCTCTAATGTTGTGTTCCGTTGAATTTTTTCCACAGAGAACCGATAATAATGGAAAATGTTGAACTTTTCTGCAAAACTCTTTTATCATTGGGATATGTTGAGACATTCCAACATTAGGGTATAGTAAACCGTTGGCCACTCACTAGACAACAGAACAATTGACAAGATTCGTTTGCAAAGAACATATCATAGTCAAGAAAGGAAGAAGAGACACATGGAAAAAGGAACGTTTGAAATTAAGCTTGGACTTTCCGAGATGTTAAAAGGTGGCGTCATTATGGATGTTGTCAATGCTGAGCATGCCAAGATAGCGGAGGAAGCTGGTGCAGTTGCGGTTATGGCATTGGAGCGCATCCCAGCCGATATTCGCGAGGCAGGAGGGGTTTCCCGAATGTCAGATCCGGCCTTGATTAAGGAGATACAGAAAACTGTCTCGATCCCTGTGATGGCCAAATGTCGCATTGGCCATTTTGTTGAAGCGCAAATTTTAGAGGCGCTGGGAGTGGATTTTATTGATGAAAGTGAGGTCTTGACCCCTGCGGATGAGGTCAATCATATCAATAAACATCAATTTAAAATTCCGTTTGTCTGTGGTTGTCGGGATTTAGCGGAAGCATTAAGAAGAATTGGTGAAGGCGCAGCGTTGATTCGTACAAAAGGTGAAGCAGGGTCAGGCAATATTGTTGAAGCCGTGCGTCATATGCGAAAAGTAGTGGGTGAAATCCAAAGATTGACAGCACTGCGCGATGATGAGTTGATGGCAGTCTCAAAAAAAATGGGAGCTCCTTACGAACTGGTCAAAAAAACAGCAGAACTCGGCAAGTTGTCGGTTCCTAATTTTGCCGCAGGCGGTGTGGCGACACCTGCGGATGCTGCCTTAATGATGCAGTTGGGTGCTGAATCGGTATTCGTCGGTTCAGGAATTTTTAAATCGAATGATCCGCAAGGCCGGGCACGCGCCATTGTTCAGGCGGTGACTCACTACAATGATCCGCACGTGCTTCTGGAGGTATCCGCCGGATTGGGTGAAGCAATGAAAGGCATTGAGATGAAAGATTTGCCTGAAGAGGAGCGATTACAGCACCGGGGTTGGTAAATCATGCCTAAGAAAATCGGTGTTCTAGCACTGCAAGGAGATTTCGCCAAGCATCAGGCGATGCTGCGGTTGCTGAAAATTGAAACTGTTTTGGTGAAAAAGCCCGGAGATCTACACGGCTGTGAGGGTTTGATCATTCCTGGCGGTGAGTCGACAACACTAACAAAATTAATTCAGAAATGTAATCTGTATGAACCAATTCGTGATTTTACTGAAAAACATCCAATCATGGGAACATGTGCTGGGGCGATTATGGTTGCCTCTACTGTTGACGATCAGCGGATAGAGCCTTTGCAACTCATTGACATTTCGGTTGCTCGGAATGCTTACGGCAGGCAAATCGACTCGTTTATAACCCATGTGGATGTGCCATTTTTGAAAGGATCTGCGAGGTTCAAGACGGTGTTCATTAGAGCGCCTAAGATTAGAAATGTTGGTTCACAGGTTGAAGTTTTGATGGAGTTACACGGAAACCCAATAATGGTGCAGGAAAGTAATGTTCTTGCCCTGACATTCCACCCTGAATTGACGAGTGATCCACGCATTCACAAATATTTTTTAGAACATTTCTTGAGCACTCAGGCTCTACTCTAACGTTGCAGACCGCCTACGGCGGGATGCGCTCTTGGCCCTCTTCTTGCAAAGGCTTGTAAGAATACAAGAGAGGGTGGTCATTGCAGTTATTTGGCAAACGGAAGGAAGAAAGAGCTGTCATGAAAGTCTTAATAAGAATAGGTCTGTCGGTTCTAATGGTATTATTTTTATCGATTGGTCTCTGCTATGCTCAAAATGTTGCAGGGCAAAGTACCACGAAAGGTGTGGACTATGCTGCACAAGGTAAATTCAAAGAGGCCAACGAGGAATTTGCAAGAGCCTTGAAGGTTGACCCGTCATTTGGACCTGCAAAAAGAGCCTCGAAAGTCATGGAAGATGTGTCTGACCAGAAGATAGAAAGTCAGACAGCTGTTCATTATTTCAAGGGTATATCCTACGCCATAAAAGGCCAATATGACCAGGCGATCTCCCATTACAACCAGGCCATAGAGATAAATCCAACGTTTGCAAATGCCTACATCAGTAGAGGGGTTGCCTATGCTCAAAGTAGGGGCCAATATGACCAGGCTATCTCTGATTTTAGCAAGGCCATAGAGATCAGCCCTCAGTTTGCGAAAGCCTACAAAGACCGGGGATTTGCCTATTACAACAAGGGCCAGTATGACCAGGCTATCTCCGATTACAGTAAGGCCATAGAGATTACCCCGAGATTTGCGGATGTCTACTTCAATCGGGCGGTTGCATATTACTCGAAGGGAGAATATGAGAAAGCCTGGGGCGATGTCCACAAGGTACAAAGTTTCGGTCATCAGGTTCACCCGGGCTTTCTCAATGCTCTCCGTGCAGCCTCCGGAAGACAAGGATAAACGAGGTGAATCCAATCTCTACATTAGGCTGGACCAAAAGTTAAGCGGTAATAACGAAACGTTCCTGTCAAAACAGTCGGACCTTAGAAGGCAAATTTATTAAGTTTAGAAGCTTGCCTCGGTAGTCAAGATCTACCATTACCCCCTCTTTTTGATCTACCCGACCCATGCCACAGTGTGCTAGTATTCAGATTAACCCACAAGGCTCCTTGATGCCAAATTTCCTTTGATCGAAAGGGAGTTAGTAGCAATTGCTTTTCTTCCATTTTTAAAACCTTGCTGTGGTGAAAGAAAAGATTTTAATCCACTCTTGAAATCCGCAGGGTCGATAGATTCTTGGCGATTGACTGGTTATAAGGATATGATTGATTCTCTATTTTCAAGCTCCCTGAAACATTGATAGCGGCTGTGCAAGTGAATTTGTGATTAGAAATGCTGAATCAAATCATTGCTGTTTTCTTTATCGCCTTTTTCGTTGCAACCTCCGCGCTTTTCTTTTGCGTCGCTCTTGTCATATGGCTTTTTACTGTGCTGTTTGACAACCGCTTGGTGCTGCTCCACCTGTTTTCCTCCTTCTGGGCCTCGGTTTACCTGTGGGCCATGCCCGCCTGGTCGGTTCGTGTTGAAGGAAGAAGCACCATACGGATGAGGGATCGCTATGTCTTTGTCTCCAATCACCAATCCCAGCTGGATATCCTGATGGCTTTCAGGCTCTTTTTCCCCTTCAAGTGGGTGTCAAAGGCAGAGGTGTTCAGGATCCCCTTCATCGGCTGGAACATGTATCTGAACCGGTACATTAAGCTGAAAAGGGGAGATAAAAAGGCCATCGCGAAAATGTTTGTCGATTGTGAACAGGCACTTGCCGAAGGCAACTCCCTTTTTGTCTTTCCAGAAGGCACGCGGTCAGAAACCGGAAGCCTGAAACCGTTCAAGTCGGGGGCATTCATTCTGGCCAAGAAGATGTCGGTTCCCATTGTTCCCGTCGTTATTAGCGGCACAAAGGACGCTCTGCCCAAGCATAGCTTGAATTTTCACGGCAGCCAGAAGATGAGCATAAGGGTGCTCGAACCTGTGCTACCCGAACGTTTTGCCCACCTTTCAGCCAAAGATACAGGCGATATGATCAGAAATATAATTGCCGCCGAGCTCTAGGTTCTTGTTATCAGTGTTGTACACCCGGGCTAGGTCTGATTCTAAGGATATGAGCTTTGGAACACCATGTATAGCAGCAGGACAAATTGGCACCTTGTAGAGCGCTAGGTGTGCAGCCCAACAGGCGGCAGGAGACATGGGATTACATCTGAGAAAAATTCATGACATCAGCCTGAAATGGAAACTACTCATTCCCTTTTTGTTTCTCTCTTTTATAGGGACCACCACCCTTATCCTTTTGGGCCTTACTGCCCAGAGAAAAATAATCGAGAACCAAGAAAAGAAAAAACTGTCCGACTACTATCAAGCTTTCTCGGATCAGGTAAAAGATCGTGAAAACTCGGCATTGAGTCTGGCCTACCAGGTCGCCAAGTCGCCGATAGTGCAAGAGGCATTTGCCCACAAAGATATGAGAGCACTCATTGATTTATTGCGACCCTCTTACGAGGTTCTGAAAGATAAGTTTGATGTAAAACAATTTCACTTCCACACTAAACCAGCCACTTCTTTTCTGCGACTTCATCGGATCTATCAATCCGGCGAGGCCATGGCATCCTTTCGTCACACAATTAATAAGGTTGAGGAGACAGGCCAAGGAATAGCTGGGTTGGAACGAGGTACCACCGGATTCGGGGTTAGGGGCGTGGTGCCAGTCTTCTATCAAGATGAATTTGTCGGAACCTTTGAGATCGGGTACTCGGTGGAGCGTCCTTTTTTGGATTCCCTCAAGCGTCGATACGACATGGATCTTGCCCTCCTCATTCCAATCCACGGGACTGATGGCTTTTATACACTAACGGCCTCTTCGGCTAGCTTACAAATATCGAGTGACGAGATCTGCGGCAGGGTGTTTCGAACTCAGAATCCAGAAATATTGATTAGCCCGCCCGATGCTACTGGCCTGGCTGTTTTCCTGGGGCCATTGAAGGATTTTTACGGGAAGAGTATCGGGGTGGTGGAGATCAGCGTTAACAGATCTGCCACTCTTGCCGAGTTGGCCGAAAACAGAATCGAGATGTTTGCTGTAATGGTGGCAGCCCTGCTGTTCTCATCCATTGTTATTGTTTGGGTGGTGACGGTCTTTCTTCGCCCTGTACGTGACATCGTTGCGGCGGCGCGAGAGATAGCTGCGGGCGAACGGGTCCGGGGAATTTCTGTGCCAGTGCGGGATGAGATCGGCACCCTGGCCAGTTCTCTCAATGACATGCTCGAATCCCTCAACAGGGCAAAGCAAGAGATTCAGGAATACTGCATCACCTTGGAAGAGAGAGTAGAGGCGAGAACACACGATCTCGTGGAAGAGAAGGAGAAATATGAGGCGCTGGTGGAAAATGCCCCTCTGATTGTCTATCGTATTGAACCAGATGGAACTACCGTTTATGTTAACAGGGTTGTTGAGGAAATCCTCGGATACACACCCACAGAGGTAATAGCAGACAGGCAATTCTGGACCAGAATCGCACATCCGGAGGATCAGCAGAAGGTTACCAAACACCTAAGGGCCTGTCTCGCAGAGGGTAAGGAATTTCTCCTCGAGTACCGAGGCAATCGCCGAGACGGCCGGGCAGTATTTCTGCTGAACCATGCAATGCCCTTAACTGACCGGGAGGGCAGGGTGCAGGCGGTGGATGGTATCGTGGTAGACGTGAGTGAGAGGAAGCGGTTACAGGAGCAGATCATTCAAACCGAAGAACTCAAAACTCTAAGCAGTGTTTCTGCTAGGCTGGCACACGAAATCCGCAACCCTCTCACCTCGGCTGGTGGCTTTGCCCGAAGGTTGCTCAAGGAGATGGATCAGAAAGATGCTCACCGAAGTAAGGTTGAGATTATCGTGAAAGAGGTGGGCCGGTTGGAGCACATTCTCAAAATGATTCTCTCCTACATACGCCCCGTCACTCTTGAATTTTCAGACGTTGATCTGAACAAGGTTCTGCAGGAGGCCATCAGCGGTTCCGAGGATAAGCTTGGCAGCCAAGGAATCACGCTTGATCTGCAACTGGCAGGGGACCTTCCTGTTATTCGTGCCGACCGCGGCCATTTGCGCAAGGCGCTGGAAACCATGCTCAAAAACGCTTGCAGCCATATGCCCGAGCAATCCTGCCTTCGAGTCAGCACGACATACAATGGAGCAGCAGTTGTTCAGCTCTGCTATCCTGCGATTCATGTGGCGGACGACGACATGGAGCACTTCTTCTATCCCTTCGTTAGCGACAAACTCGGGGAGGCTGATTTGCAGCTGCCGTTGACCAAGGTGGTGATTCACAAACATGGAGGTGTTATCAATATAACCCGGGACGAACAGAACCAGGTCGTGATTACCGTCACCTTTTCGTCTATCGGGCATAGGCCCAATGCTTAGCTCCAGACGCGTTGAGCTCTGCGCCATTTATTATTTCGCATCTATCATTTCAACAAACTGTCATTATTAGTGTCTCATATAAATGTGCAATGACAGATGTGAGATGCCAAATGCCAAATGTTCTTAGTGCTTCGGGCCTCGCCACTTGACATCAGGGGGCTTAAGGCCAAGACGATTGCAACTCAATAGACGATAAACTCAGTGGGGGATAGAGTGGCAAGCTCAGATAAGAAGAACAGTTTTAACCAGGAACAGATGGGGCTAACCAAGCTGCAGAAGGATGGGATCAAAAAGAGGCTTGCCAATAATCCTGTCGTCGAATTTGTGGGTATCAAGCTCATGGAGGTGGCCCCCGGGCGTTCCAATCTCGTCTTGCCTCATCGGCAGGAGCTGCAAAATTCCATGGGGGTGTTGCAAGGGGGTATTCTGGGGGTGCTGGCTGATGTGGCTGGTGGTGTTTCTCTCTATTCCGTCCTACCTGATCCAGTGAAGGTAGTTATTCCCACCATTGAGTTCAAGCTGAATTTTCTACGACCGGCTGGAGGGGAGGATGTCAGAGCTCGTGGCAGGGTGGCGCACCATGGACGGCGGATTGCAGTTTGTCAAGTGGATCTTAGTACAGAAGGGGAGACCCTGCTGGCTACAGGGCTTTTTACGTATATGATAAGAGAGGTTGAGAAAGCATAGGGTAGATTGCGGATTTCGGATTTCGGATTTTTAGAAAAGCAGGCAGTTGGCAGATTGCAGCGGGCAGGAGGAACTGGGCACGAGGAACTAAACATTAGGCACCAAGGGCAGAAGATTCTTTGTGGGAGAGGCTTTCAGCCGCGATCTTACGATTTCAACGATTTACCGTTTACTGCTGACACCTGACACCTGACAACTAGATATTTGATCTCAGATTTGAGGTATGCGATTGTCGATAACGATTTGCCGTTTACTGATTACTGTTTACCGTTTACCATATGGGGTCATTTCACAACACAGGTCCTCGGGGGGACTGCATTCATGAAACAAATCATCCTGGGTACGGCTGGGCATATAGATCACGGGAAGACCACCTTGATCAAAGCTCTCACCGGCATTGACCCCGACCGTCTCAAGGAGGAAAAAGAGCGAGGCATCACCATCGAGCTTGGTTTTGCTCACCTCGAGCTCCCCAATGGGCAGGAGTTGGGGATCGTTGATGTGCCGGGACACGAGAAGTTCGTGCGGCACATGGTGGCAGGGGCAACAGGGGTCGATCTGGTAGCGCTGGTCGTGGCCGCTGATGAAGGAGTGATGCCTCAGACACGAGAGCACCTCGAAATCTGCGAACTTCTCAAGGTCAAACAGGGAATTGTGATACTTACCAAGACTGATCTGGTGGAAGACGCGGACTGGCTGGAACTGGTGAGAGAAGACATTCAAGATTTCTTGCAGGGAACGTTTCTTGCCTCTGCGCCAATAATTTCGGTTTCGGCAGTGACCGGTGACGGTTTAGAGTCGTTACTAAACAATTTGCAGAGTCTTTGTGATTCGGTGGAAGCCCGATCGAGCAGTGGAGATTTTCGTCTGGCTGTGGATCGGGTGTTCACCATGAAGGGATTCGGAACGGTGGTCACCGGTACCGCCATTTCCGGGAAGGTCAAGATTGGGGACACCCTGTTTGTCTATCCTCAGCTGCTCAAAACCAAGGTGCGTGGTACTCAAGTCCATAATCGGGAAGTAAGTGAGGCCGTCAGTGGGCAGCGTACGGCCATCAACCTTCAAGGCCTGGAAAAAGCTGCCCTTGAGCGGGGCAATGTGTTGGCGACCCCGGAAAGCCTGATTGCCTCGTTCATGGTGGATGTACGCTTGCAACATCTGGAGACCGCGCCACGGGTTTTGAAAAACCGGGCAAAAGTCCGTCTCCACACCGGCACCAATGAGGAACTGGGCACCCTGATACTCCTGGACGCTGATGAGCTCAAGCCCGGAGCCAGTGGTTATGCCCAGGTGCGTATGGACAAGCCGGTGGTGGTCCGCAGTGGGGACCGTTTTGTCCTGCGAAGCTACTCGCCAATGCGTACCATCGGTGGTGGGCAAATACTGCATCCGGCTCCGAAAAAGAGAAAACGGATGGTTGCTGACACCCTGGAGTCTCTGGCCATCTTAGAAAAGGGTGAATCCGGTAAAATGGCGGAACTCTACCTTAGAGACGCAGGACTTGCCGGCATCGGGGAAAGGGAGCTGAGCATTCTTGCCAATATTACAGAAAAGCAACTCCGTCGTTTGCTTCAAGAGCTGATGAGCCGCGGTGAGGTAATCCAGTTCGATCGGGAGACTGCTAGATTTGTGCATAGGGACGTGTTCAACAAACTCACCGAGCTGCTGTTGGGCCAGCTTGATGAGTTCCATCGGCGGGAACCTTTGCGGTCAGGCATTAATAAGGAAGAGCTCTTTGGCCGGCTGCCCCGCGGAGTGGACGGCAAACTTTTCAACGAACTCATTCAGCGACTGGTTCGCCAGGATGAACTTGTTCAAGAAAAAGATCTCGTGCGGCTCTCTGCTCACCAAGTGGCCCTTGCGGGGAAGCAAGAAGAGGTAAGAGAAAAGCTTGAGGCGATCTACCAGCGGGCAGGGCTGCAACCTCCCTTTTTCCGAGAGGTGGCCCAGTCGCTTGGGGTCTCGGATGGAGAAGCGCGGCAAATTCTTCATTGGATGTTACAACAAGGGTTGTTGGTCAAAGTCAAGGAGGATATGTACTTCCACCACGCAGCCTTGGATGACCTCAAAAAACGATTGTTGGACTTGTTCCAACAGCAGGAAGAGATCACAACTCCTCAGTTTAAAGAGCTTACCCAGACCAGCCGCAAATACACCATACCACTACTGGAATTTTTGGACGGTGTGCGCTTTACCATCAGAGTAGGGGATGTGCGCCGCTTGAGGCAAAAAGGGAAAACGTAGAACGCATAGCGCCAGGCACAGAGCGGATTGCGCAGTAGGAAGTTGGTGCTCATGAAAATATATTAAACATTTAACAATTATAGATAAATTTAGATTTTGTTAGAAATAACTTTAAGTTTATAATTTGTCTTTCAAAGGCTTCATCTGGACCTGGAACATCGCAGGTGAGACTACTATTTTTGAGTAGTTCATAGTACCCAGTGCCTACTGCTTACTCCCCTATGCCCACTGGCCCCCTGGGGACTTCTAGGGTGCCAATTATCTCATTGATATCTGCAAGGCCCTGTTGGCGGAGGTAGTCTTCCAGACCGTCGATTATCTCCAGGGTGACGCCTGGATTGACGAAGTTGGCGGTGCCTACCTGGACAGCCTGGGCACCTACTATCAGGAACTCCAGGGCGTCTTCCGTGGAGACAATTCCTCCCAAGCCGATTACCGGCACCCTGCTCGCCTGTACAACTTGCCACACCATTTTTAAGGCAATGGGCTTGATGGCCGGTCCAGACAGTCCACCGACCACGTTTGCCAATCGGGGCTGGCGGGTCTGTACATCAACTGCCATACCGGCAACGGTATTGATAAGTGACAAGATGTCGGTACCCGCATCCTCGACAGCCTTGGCAATAACGGTGATGTCAGTCACGTTGGGGGTGAGTTTGGTGATGACCGGGAGGTTGGTTTTCGACCTTACTGCCGATACCACCTGGAAAGCCATTTCTGGGTCAGAGCCGAACGTCATTCCGCCCGCCTTAACATTCGGACAGGAAATATTAATCTCTAGCCCATCGATGCCCTCCTGACCGTCCAGTGCCGTAGCCAACTCCCGGTACTCTTCCACTGTATTGCCGAAAAGATTAACAATTACAGGGACGGACAGCGGCCTCAGCCAAGGGAGTTTCTCCTCCAAGAAAGCGCGAAGGCCCACATTCTGCAAACCGATGGAATTGAGCATGCCACCGCACGTCTCCCAGATGCGGGGAGGAGGATTGCCGGAGCGGGGCTCCAGGGAAATTCCTTTTACCACTACTGCACCCAAGCGCTCAGGAGGAACCAGTTCAGCATACTCCTGCCCATAGCCGAATGTGCCCGATGCCACCATCACCGGGTTTTTCAACTTCAGCGGTCCAAGCTCTACTGCTAGACTAATTGGGCTATCATTTGCCATTAGATCAAACCCGCAATGGGTAAATCATAAGCTGCAGGGGATAAGCGCGAAAAGAATACAGAGCAATAAACTTAAGAAACACAATAGTTTTTCCAGCCATGCTCACTTTTATTGCTTTTCTAGTCTTTGTAGCTTTTGTATCCTTTATGACGCTTAAGTCCCCTATTGCCATAGGTACATATTTCCCAATACTCAGTTTAAATGACTGCACGCTGCCAACTGTCAGCTGGAGGATTAATCCCAGACTATCTCCTCTCCGTCAAATACCGGTCCATGCTGGCACACATTTGCATAGTGGGGATCCTGAGCACCTTCTGGCGGGCGACATCTGAGCGAACAACTCAGGCAAGCCCCGACACCACATCCCATTAAGGCCTCCATAGAAAGCTGAGATGGGATACTTAACCGGGCAGCCATCTCTGCCACCAGTCGCTGCATGGGATAGGGACCGCAGGAATACATTACTTTCGGCAATTCATCCTGTTGGGACAGCCACTGTTCCAGGTGGCCGGTGACCAGTCCTTGCAATCCTTCACCGCCGTCTTCGGTGACAAGTTGCACTGCAAAGCCCAGGTCCTGGAAATGCTTGACACAGACAAGATCGGCAGCGGTTTTGCCGCCGAACCACAAGACGAAAGGACCTCTGAAACCTGAGCTGACCAGGGTTTCTGCCAAATGAGGTAGAGGGGCAATGCCAATTCCCCCCGCAACCATGAGAACTAATCCATCCTGCTCCGGCGCTTGGAAGCCGCTACCCAGAGGTCCGAGGAGGTTCAATGATGCGGCTGCTTGCATATCGGCAAGCAGCCGGGTACCGCGTCCGACTACTCGATAGAGCATCTCGAACGAGGTAGGGGGATCGTTATGGTGGATCCGGTGCACGGCAAATGGTCTTCGCAGCAAGGGATCGAAGCCCTCCTGCACTCTTACCATCAGAAACTGCCCTGGCTGGATACGAGCTGCGATTTCAGGACACAGAAGACCCATATGGTAGAGTTCGGGACTCACACGATCGTTAAACAGTATCTCAGCGTTTCTTAGCAGCAACTTACTATTACTCCTGAAAATGCTCCCTATCAATTACCACAAAAAACAGCAAGATCACAAAGAGAAGAGATTTAAATTGTATCCTGTGACCGGTCGTAAGCTTTATTATTTTATCCTGCTTTGTTACCTCTGTGGAATTTTTTCTAAGTCCTTGATGCCGATGACCACTGCAAAGCGGCCGGTTTCGCCTTCACCGCGGTAGGAATAGAAAACCTCAGGATGGCACTTGGTACAAAGCCCGGAAACTTCAATATGTTCCCTGAGTAAACCGGCTTCCATAAGTTGATACTGGCTGATGGCCCAGAAATCGAAGTAATTTTCCTGTGTCTGAAACCGAGAAAAACTAAGCGGAAGTTCCTGTCGCCAGTTACGAAACTCACCACAGCAGGGCCCCAGCGAGGGGCCTATTCCGGCAAAAATGTCTTGGGGCTCGCAGCTAAAGTGAGCTTGCATCAGATGGACAGCATTGCCCGCAATGTTCTTAACACTACCGCGCCAGCCCGCGTGTATGATGGCAACCACTTTTTTCTCAGGATCGTAAAGCAAGATTGCCTGGCAGTCAGCGACTTTTATCATCATGAGAAGGCCGGATAATTGGGTAATGAAACCGTCTTTGCCCTGCAGGGGATATGGAATTGTAGGGTCAAGGCGCGGGTGCTCACGCAGAACCACGATGTCGCTGCTGTGGCTCTGTCGGGCGTAGATAAGGGAAGAACAATCAGTAGCAGCTCGCACCAGGCGTAAGTTCTCTCGAACCTTGCCGGCCTCGTCTCCGGTGTCGTAACTTACGTTAAGACTGGCAAAAGGCGGTGAACTCACCCCTCCCATACGGGTAAGAATGAGGTGTTCTAATTCTTGAAACTCGCTTAACCGATGAAATGTGTAATAGGGGATGGAATTTTCTACGTGAGGTTGAAGAGTTTCTGAGCCAGGGAGCACAGTGATGGCTGATGTGGCCATGGAACTAGATTTCCATTTCCAGACCCTCCCGGGCCATGATGATTTCCAGGTTGCGATTGCCCTTAATCATCTCGTAGTAACGAATGGTCTTGTCGTAAATCTCTTGAAGCTTTTCATCATTGTAGGAGGGCTCATGATGGAAAAGAATCAACCGCTTGATATTGGCCTTGAGAGCGATATCAACTCCCACCATGGAGGAACTGTGGCCCCAACCTTCTTTTTCCATGGCGTCCTCAAGGCTGAATTGGGCATCAAATACCAGAGCCTCACTATTGGCATAGAAGGAGATGTATTCGCCCATTACCTGAGGGCTGAGGTCTTTGTATTCAGCGTCGGTGGCGTAGACAAAAGCACGGCCGTTTTTCTCGATCCTGTAAGAGAATGAGCCGCCAGGGTGTCGCAGTGGCATGCTATTGACCGTAAATTCGCCAATGGTCATCTCATTGTCTTCTTTAAGCTGGACAAACTGAACATCAGCAGACATGGCTTCCAGGCTCACCGGGAAGTGGTCAGGGTGATGCTGGTCCTGAAAACGTTCCTTGATTCGGGGGTGGCGGCCATAAATAAGAACCTGATTGCCAGCTGCATATGCGGGTGTGAAAAAAGGGAAGCCCATTATGTGGTCCCAATGGGTATGGCTTATCAAGAGGTGGACCGTTCCTTTGCCCTGACCGCAGGGTCCCTGCATGAGTTCTATTCCAAGTTGTCGGATGCCGGAGCCGGCGTCAAGTATTATTTTGGTGTTGTCACCGCAGACTTCCACGCAAGAAGTGTTGCCGCCGGTGGTGGTTCGTTGATAGAAGGGTAGGGCTCTAACGTAGTTTTCTATCGCCTCGATATCATCCAGGTCCACACCACTGGCGCCGCCCAAAGCCTGTACGATTTTATTCTCGATTTCGGTTGGAGGGATGGGTGCTGGAAGCGATCCCCGCACACCCCAGAACTTCACTTTCATAAGAACCCCGCTGTAACCGTGGAAGAATATTTCTTTTTTACCCTCCGGCTTTCAAGGTGCTGTAGTCTATCACAAAATTTTTTTCCGAATCAATTCAAAAAAGCAGAGCTTCCAATCACCCCGCCCCTCGTCAGACTCTTGCGGCGGGACAAGCTCATAGCATGCAAGTCGTGTTCCATGATGGTGATTGTGGCCATGGAGGGCGTATAGTGGTTTCCGCATGCTACATGGTCAGAGTGTGGCGTCTGTGTTTGTGGTGAATTTTGCGCCAAAGGCAATGTGATGTGCCAGAGGTTGACTTCTTGTTACCGGCGCGAGAACAGCTTGAGAAGCTCTTCCTGGAGCATTTTTTTCTCATTTCGCTCGGGGGATTCGGCAGGCCGTGCTTTCTGGGGTGCAGTGGATCTATTGAACTCTCTCTTGGCTCTTGCCAGGACACTGTCTTCACGACCGAATACTTCTCGCAGTTCTTTTTCCACCTTCTTCTGCTCTCTGGACCAGGTTTCCTTGAGACTCTCAATGGTGCTCGGACTATCATAGCTGGCTGGCCGGATTTTGGGCTCGATGGCTGTGGACGACTTCTCGGCTGGCCGGCGGCGTCCAGCACGGCGAAATGCTAAAAGGAGAAAGAGCGGCAGTACCACATAGACAATGGTTTTGAACATTTCTCTTCCTTTGGGATCAGAGAGCCATTTTATTATTTTTTCTACTATCTTATCGGTATCCATGGGCAAGACTCTTTGCCGTCATCCCGGTCCATTCATCAGGGCGAAAGGAGCGATTTTAAACCATCTTGCCGCCGCTGCTTCGCAGAACCTGCAATACCACCTACGGTCTTTCCAAATAGTACTTGTTTATTCGTATTCTAGGGGTAAGTGTTGAGAGTGTCAAGGAGGGCGAAGGTCAGCAGGCAGCTGCATAAACGCTATGCGCTATACCTCTTACAACAAATGACAGCGAAGCGTACTGACCTAGTGACGCCGAAGGCATATGACCAATGCCAAATCCGCAATCCTCAATCACCAATCTGCCCGCTGGGCCTTAGGCTCTACCGGGAAGGCATGGCTTCCTGGCGCTCCAACCTCACTCCCTGGGGGACATTCAGGGCGAACCAAGAAGGTTTCAGACTTGGGTTTACCTGGACATTAGTGAAGGTGATCTCATTGATGTTTCCCAGGGGATCTTCGGTTTGAATGCGTACCACACGATATGATTCAGCAGCTATCCAAAGGGTGACCCGGGCAACCGGTGACTCTGATTCACGCGGCAGCAGCTCCAAACGGAAGCGCAGGGGCGGGCCAGGTTCGGGGGGAAGTTGGTTGATGTCGAACGTTTCAGTCAATTTCCCCAAACCGGAAAAAAAGCTCGAGACAATGGGGGAATTGATGATCTGATCAACCTGGTAAAGGTATATTGTTTTTTCGTTAGGGACATAAAGCCAAGCCTTCTCTGCATTTATGACAAACTGCTGCTTGGGCTCGCTATAGTCCCAACGGATGGAGCGCGGTTTAAGAAAATAGAGTTTTCCTTTGGCGGTTGTGCCGAGGCTTGCAGCGCGAGAGCGGGTTTCTTGGCTAAAATCAGCACGTATAGACCTGGTTTGATCGTATTGCCGCTGAACCTTAGCAACGAGTTCTGATGTGGTCTCTTGGCCATGAGCCTGAACGCTCTGGGCGAGGAAGGCGATTAAGACGCAAAGCGCAAAGCGCAGAGCGCTCTGCGCAGCAGGCAGCCCCGCGACTTTGCTCGGGACAGGCAGGCAGCCCCGCGACTTTGCTCGGGACAGGCAGGCAGTAGGCACTTTCATATTCGGCTTTTGACCTCTATCTATAAACTACACCTTAATGAAAAATGAGTCGAATTTCGCTATGCGCTATGCGATTACTTTGGTGGCAGGACTTCCCGCGGCTTGCTGCCATCGGTTCCGCTCACCAGACCTTGACGCTCCATCATCTCAATCATACGAGCAGCCCGATTGTATCCTACTCGTAGACGTCTCTGTATCATTGAAATCGAGGCCTGCCGGGTTTCCATGACAAGATTGACCGCATCTTCATACTTCTCATCAATCTCATCCTCGGTGTCCCAATCTTCAGACTTTTCTTTATAATTAAGAATTGTATCATCGTAGTCTGGTTTCCGCTGTTTGCGAAGGAAGTCCGTTATCCGCCTGATCTCCGTTTCTGAGGCGTAGGCACCGTGAATGCGCTGTAACTTTGCGGTTCCTGGAGGCAACATGAGCATGTCGCCAGCCCCAAGCAGCGCCTCCGCCCCGTTTGCATCCAAAATGGTGCGGGAATCAGTCCTGGAAGAAACTTGGAAGGAAATACGTGCCGAGATATTAGCTTTGATGATGCCGGTAAGGACATCGACCGAAGGCCGCTGAGTGGCGAGAACCAGATGAATACCAGCTGCTCGTGCCATCTGAGCCAGACGGATTATGGATTCTTCCACCTCGCGGGAGGCCACGATCATAAGATCAGCTAATTCATCAATGATGACAATGATATAGGGTAATGGTTGCTCCTCGGCCTCCTCAGACTCCCCCGTTGGTGGAGGAGTTTGCAGCCGTGGCTTACTCTTTTTGGCCTTTAAAACCATTTGGTTGTAGCGCTCAATACTGCGGACTCCTTTGAGGCTCAAAAGCTCGTAGCGTCTTTCCATCTCGGCTACCGCCCATTTGAGGCCAATATTGGCCTTCTTGGCATCAGTGACCACAGGATGGAGCAGGTGTGGTATGCCCTCGTAGGCCGTGAGCTCAATGCGTTTCGGGTCGATGAGCAAGAGGCGGACTTCATCGGGGGTGGCCTGATAGAGGAGGCTAAGGATAATAGCGTTGAGGCAAACACTTTTTCCCGTGCCAGTGGCACCGGCGATAAGCAGGTGGGGCATTCTGGCAAGGTCGGTTACCATCGGTTTGCCTGTTGTGTCTTTGCCGAGGGCTAAAAGCAATCGTCCTTTTTTCTTACTGAAAACAAGGTCATCGACGACATCTCGAATAACCACCGGCTGACGGCTGACATTGGGGATTTCTATGCCGAGTGTTCCTTTTTGGGGAATTGGCGCTACAATTCTGATGCTTGCTGCTTTCAAGGCTAAGGCCAGGTCGTCGGCCAGACCAACTATCTTGCTTATTTTTACACCTGGTGCCGGTTTATATTCATACATAGTGATCACCGGTCCCGGAGAGACCTCGGTAACTTCTCCTGCCACCCCGAAGTCGGCGAGTTTCTTTTCCAGAATCCTGGAGTTCATCAACAGGCTTTCCTGATCCGGAGCGTCGCCCGTTTGGTCGATCGGATCCAGCAGAGCGATATCCGGCAGCCGGAACTCGCCTTCGGCTGCCATGAACTCGAACTGTGCCTGTTTCTGTTCAGGGACCTCTAGCTTCTTCTCTTTTTGGCTCTTAACCACTGGAGCCTTGGTCCCGGTCTTTCTCGGCTTTTTCTCTTTCTTGAGGCGCCGATTTCTCAAGTCTTGCAGAGTCTGCCAGAGTCTGGTGAAACCTGCATTCAGGGTTATAGCGGTGCGGGCTAGGGAAATGGGGGTTGCCAATAGGATGGCCACGATGGCAACCAACCAGAGCAGGAGGTAGGCACCAGTCGGCTTGAGATAGTATTGCAGATACTTCTTCAGAACCAAACCCAATATGCCGCCGCTTCCAGGCAAAGGCTCGCCCCAGAGCCGAAGTGCGGGCCAATAAAGCGCAGCCAAACCACTCGAGGCAATGACGAGCAGGGCACAGCCGGTGGCGAGTAATAGTGGGCGTGAGATAGCCCGCGGCAGGAAAACTCCCAGGGCTCCAAACATAAGAAAGGCGGGTAGCCAATAGGCGCTTACTCCTACAGCGACTAAAAGGATCGCGGCAAGATTGGCGCCGACAATACCCACAGCATTTTGCACAGGACGTTGGCCACTGGAGGCAGTAAAAAGGGTTGGATCACTGCTATTATAGGTTACCAGGCTGAGCAGTAACAACAACGCCAGTCCAAAAAGGCATAGTGCGGTTATTTCTTTCGCTCTGCGGTCTAGTTTGGGAAACATTGGTTCGTTTGCCTGTTTTGCCTACTTCAGCCTGACTTGAGGTGAGAACCGGATGTTCCTGTTAGCCTTGGAGTTAGACAATTTTTCACCCTTCATACTAGAGGTTCCATTCGGTGTCAACTGTCGCGCTCGGCGCTTCACGCGCTAGGGACTAAACAGTGCACGCAGTTTTCATTTCACATTTCGAAACCAAAGAATTCAGTAGCCAGTAGAACTGAGCATGGAGCATAGGAAAAATTCAAGATCAGTCACTTTTTGCTCTATGTTCTATGCTTTCCCCAATTCGCAATCTGCAATCTCAAATCTGCATTCTTCCCTCTGACCTCTGCGTTATAATTCTACTATGATGGGAAGTATTATCGGGCGACGTTCTAAGACCTTGTTAAAAAACCGCCTGAGTTTTCTGTGTATCTCTTTTCTCACCTGGTCCCAATCAATGGGAGCACCGAGGCCTGCAGCCTCTTCGAGCACTTCGCGAAGGATGGATTCGGCCTCGTCAAGAATGTGGGCTTTTGCTTCCTCAAAGACAAAACCACGGCTGGTGATATCGGGTCCATTAAGAATATCGCCGCTTATTCGATCCACAACCACAACGGCAATAACCAGCCCGTCCTTGGACAGATGGCGCCGATCGCGAAGCACATGATCGCCCACATCACCAACGCCCTTGCCATCCACGAGGACGCGGCCTACCTTGACCCTGCCGCCAATGCGTGCCCCATGATGATCGAACTCTATGACATCGCCGTTTTC
>Ga0316193_10000589_pt1 | contig 23054 bp, 25 predicted proteins | sample MerIslsedime2_MG_FD_207735 | JGI IMG/M metagenome (GOLD analysis project Ga0316193, IMG submission 207735) | Coastal sediment microbial communities from Maine, United States - Merrow Island sediment 2 | ecosystem: Environmental > Aquatic > Marine > Coastal > Sediment | place: USA: Maine... | reverse complement strand
TGCTGTCTGAGCGGCGCTTCCATTTCCCAGCAAAGGCTCGGCTCAAGCGAAGGGCCGATTTTCAAAGGGTGTACAGGGATGGCGTCCGGGCTGCCGGGCGGCACGTGGTGGTTTTTCTCATGCGAGCTGACGCACACGATGGGAGATTCGGCGTGACCGCATCTCGTCGCGTCGGCGGAGCCGTTGTGCGCTCTCGAAGCAAGCGGCGGTTACGCGAGCTGTACCGAATCCACCGCCACCTCTTTGCGGGCTATCCCGTTGACGCGGTCGTCAACGCGCGCCGTAGTTGCGCGACGGCGCCATGGAAAGAGCTGGAGCAGGATTTCCTGACAAGTGTTCGGCGCGCCCTGGAGAGGGCCGCGCAGGTATCGCGCCCGGGATAGGGCGCGGGGAAGACAGCGGGCGGATGGAGAAAAGACTACTCCTGGCATTTGTACTGTCGGCGGCGATCCTCCTCGCCTGGTCGGTGATATTCCCACCGCCGCAGCGCCCTGCGCCCGAACCCGCGACACCGCCCGCTGAGACGGCGGGTACGGCCGACGGAACCGCGGACTCCGTGGAGCCTGCCGCGCCGGCAGAAGACCCCGTGGTGGCTGAGGAAGATGATCTGTTAGAAACCAACGAAGAGGTCATCCAGGGCTCAGCGGAGGAGAGCGTCGAACTCGCAAATGGCGTTATGGACGTTGTTCTCTCGAGCCGGGGAGCCGCGCTGACCTCGTATCGCCTTCTGGCCTACGACGGCGATGATGGCCAACCGCTCGATTTGTTGCAGACAGTTCCCCTGGCAGAGGCGGCGAAACCGCTACAGCTGATCACTGCCGACGGTCCGGACGAACGACTCTACGTCGTCGAACGCGTCGTTGACGGTGCGGTGTTCCGTTGGTCCGATGGTCGTGGCAATCAGGTAGAGAAGCGGGTTGCGCTGACCGGAGAGGATTACGGTCTCGACATCGAGATTCAGACCTCCGGTGAGCCGTCAACGGCGCGCGTGAGTATTGGCACCGGGATGCGAGACCTCGCGGAGGTAGAACAGAATAGCCGGCTCGCGTTGTGGGGCGAAGGCGTGATGATGGCGGACGGCGAGGTCACGCGATTCAAACGGCGCAAGGTGAAGGAGCGCCAGATCCTGGCGCCGGGTAGCGTCGCTTATGCCGGATTCGAGGACGCGTATTTTTTCACCCTCCTGCGGCCAGCGACGGGCCTCTCTGAGGTCTGGATCGAGCCATTCGAGATACCGATAGCGGAAGAGAAATCACAGCGGGTGCTGCGGATATCGGCCGCGCTGAATCGGGGCCAACTGCGTGGCGAATTGCTCGGCGCGCCCAAGGAATACGATCTCTTGCAGGAGATCGACCGCGGCGTCGAGGAAACCCTCGATTTCGGTCTTTTTGGCCCGATTTCGGTGTTCTTTCTCAAGGCCCTCCGGTGGATTTACGGGCACGTCGGCAATTACGGTGTTGCCATCATCCTTCTCACCCTCGGCATCCGCATTCTGCTCTTCCCGCTGATGCACACCTCGACCGTGTCGATGCGGAAGATGGCCAAAGTGCAGCCCAGGGTCAAGGAAATTCAAGCCAAGTATAAAAAGAAGAAAAGCGACCCGCAGGCCCGGGCCAATATGAACCAGGAGATGATGGCTCTCTACAAGGAAGAGGGAGTCAACCCAATGGCCGGGTGTTTGCCCCTGTTGGTTCAGCTCCCACTTTTATGGGCTCTGTACAAACTCTTCCTGAGCGCTATCGAGCTGCGCCATGCGCCATTCATCTTGTGGATCACCGATCTTTCGGCCAAGGACCCGCTGTATGTGACACCGGTCCTCATGACGGCCACGATGTGGCTCCAGCAGCGTCTCGCACCGCAGGCCGGCGACCCCCAACAGCAGCGGTTGATGCGAATGATGCCGCTAATTTTTGGCATCATGTTTCTCCAGTTTCCGTCGGGCCTTGTACTGTACTGGCTGGCCAACAACGTGATCACGATCATGCAACAGGAAATCACCCTCCACATCGTCGGTGAGCGGAAGCGTGGCGGTGGTGGCCCGAAGAAGAAAACGCGGAAGGACGGGAAGGCATGAGCAGGCGCAAGAGCTTTCATGGGACCTCCCTCGACGAAGCCCTGAGCGCTGCGTGCGGCGGGCTCGGTTCGCGGCTCGAGGAGCTCCACTATGACGTGGTTTCCGGCGAGGGAAGCGAGGTCGTGATCGAGGCAGAGGTCGATCCTGTCGCAGTGCTTGGACTCTTCCTGTCCGAATCGTTTCGTGCAGGCGATCTCGAGATCACCGCCCATCTTGCCGACCGCGAAGAGGCGCTGGAGGGCGAACTCCAGGGGGGAGATCTTCATCTTTTGACCGCCTCGGGGGGGCGGGGCCTCGATGCCCTGCAGTATCTCTGCAACCGAGTTCTGAACCGGCGCCTTTCGGATCACCGCCCAGTGCACCTCGACTGCGACGGCTTCAAAGAACGGCGCGCACACAAGCTTCAGGAGCGGGCCGAGGAAGCGGCAGACGAGGCCCTTCGGCGTGGTGCTCCAGTGACGCTCGGGCCGCTGACTCCGGCCGCAAGACGCGAAATCCACCTCGCGCTTGCCGACGACCCCGGGGTCGAGACCGACTCCGATGGTGAAGGCTTTCTCAAGCGGATTGTCATCCGACCTCTCCGGCGGCGCTGACACCATCGTCGCCCGGGCGACGCCGGCGGGCCGGGGAGCGTTGGCGCTGATCCGCGTCAGCGGGTCGCGGGCCGCTGACTGCGCGGCGCGGGTCTGTCCGGACTTCTCATTTGTTGTCGGCCGGAAAGCGACGCTGACAACCCTCCACGACGCAGGCGGAGCTGCTCTCGAACGCGCCGTAGTGACCTCTTTCCCGGGGCCGCATTCGTACACCGGGGAGGACATGTTGGAGGTCACCGTTCACGGGTCTCCGTTCTTGGTGGAGGCCGTGATCGAGGCGTTTGTTGCCGCTGGGGCGCGGCCGGCGGGCGCTGGCGAGTTCACTCGGCGAGCCGTCGCCAACGGCAAGCTGGATCTGGTTCAGGCCGAAGCGGTCCGGGACCTCGTTGCCGCGGACACGGCCTGGCAGCACAGGAACGCGCGGCTACAGCTCGCGGGCGCGCTCTCTGAACAGTTCGCCGGGTTGCGCGCGGCCCTCATGACGCTCCTCGGCGCCATCGAGGCATCTCTTGACTATGAGGCACAGGGAGTTGCCGTTCCTGCCAGCGAGGTGGCGGCCCAGCTGGAAGAGAGTCGCGGCCGACTCACCGCCCTGCTGGCAACGGCGGGCGCCGGCGAGCGCCTGAGGGAGGGACTGCGGCTCGTGATCCTTGGCCCCCCAAATTCCGGCAAGTCTACTCTTTTCAACTATTTAGTCGGATCAGAGCGAGCCATCGTTTCTCCCCACCCCGGCACCACCCGCGACCTCGTCGAGGCCGTCATTGATCTTGGCAGCGTGCGGACTGTGGTGCAGGACACGGCGGGTCTGCGGGCCGGAGGCGACGAGATTGAAGCAGAGGGTCACCGTCGCGCCCAGGCCGCGGCTGCTGGCGCCGACCTCGCAATTATTCTGTGGGCGGTGGATGCTGAGGACGACGCGGTCCCCCCGGGGGTGCCGGCTGACCTGCCGGCGGTCCTGGTCCGCTCGAAAATCGACCTGACGCCCGGGGTGATGGTCGCCGATGGATGGCTCGGCATTTCCTGTCACAGTGGAGAGGGCCTCGAGGAGTTCCGGCACGAGTTATTGTGCCGCGTTTTGGGAGAGGTGCCGGATCTCGGGGGTGCGGTGGCCATCGCCGCGCGGCACCGCAACGCCCTGGATGGGGCGGCTAAGGAGCTCAGCGGCTGTGATGTCGAATGCCCTGAAACGGCTGCGGAGAACATTCGGTGGGCACTGCGGGCGGTCGACGAGCTGATCGGAGAGGTCGCGACCGATGACGTGCTGGACGAGATCTATAGCTCGTTCTGCATCGGAAAATAGTGGTGTCGAGATTCGATGTCGTGGTTGTGGGTGCCGGGCATGCGGGCTGTGAGGCCGCCGCCGCGGTAGCCCGCATGGGGGCGGCGGTAGCGTTGGTGACCCTCGATCGCCGAACGGTCGCGCAGATGCCATGCAACCCGGCTATCGGCGGCATCGGCAAGGGCCACCTGGTGGCCGAGATCGATGCCCTCGGCGGCCTTCAGGGATGGGCCGCGGACCGCGCCGGAATTCAATTCAAAACCCTCAACCGGTCGCGCGGCCCGGCGGTGTGGGGCCCACGAGCGCAGTGTGACAAGGCCGTGTATCAGCAGAGCATCCGGCGGGTGGTTGAAAGGTTGCGCGGGGTGACCTTGGTCGAGGCAGAGGTCGAGGGGTTGTTGATCGAAAAAAGGCGCGTCTTCGGGGCGATCCTCGCGGGCGGGGCGCACCTCGAGGCAGGCGCGGTCATTCTCACAACCGGCACATTTCTCGGCGGTCTGCTGCACACGGGTGAGGAACGGCGTCCCGGCGGGCGCTTTGGCGAACGACCAAGCACTGCGCTAGGGAACGCGCTCGCGGGGGCGGGGCTGGAACTCCGGAGATTCAAGACCGGAACCCCGCCGCGGTTGGATCGAACGAGCATCGACTTCGATCAACTCGAAGCACAGGGGGGCGATCCCGAACCGCGACCGTTCTCATGGCGAACGCGAACCGTGCGGAATCGATGTGATTGCTGGGTAACCCGGACCCCACCCGAGGTTCAGACTGTCATCAACGACAATCTCCATCGGTCACCGTTGCTTTCAGGCGCCATCGAGGGCATCGGCCCGCGTTACTGCCCTTCGATCGAGGACAAGGTCGTCCGCTTCCCGCACCACCAACAACACACCGTGTTTCTCGAACCCGAAGGCATCGAGTCCAACAGCATCTACGTCAACGGCCTCTCAACCAGCCTCCCCGCCGATGTGCAGGAGGCGGTTGTTCACAAGGTGCCCGGTCTCGAGCGGGCGAAGTTCTTGCGTTACGGATACGCCGTCGAGTACGACGTGGTGGCACCGCTTCAGGTGGGGGCCGGCCTTGAGTGTTTGTCGATTCCGGGGCTCTTTCTCGCTGGTCAGCTCCTCGGCACTTCGGGTTACGAGGAAGCGGCGGGGCTCGGTCTTCTGGCGGGCATTAACGCCGTCGCGGCCATTCGCGGCGAGGCGCCCTTCATTCCGGCTCGCGAGGACGCCTATCTCGGGGTGCTGATGGATGACGTCTGCGGACGCGACCACCGCGAACCGTACCGCATGTTCACTTCCCGCGCCGAACACCGACTGTTGCTCGGCGTTGACACAGCGCGGGAACGGATGATGGAGAACGGACGCCGGCTCGGGCTGGTTCGAGAGGCAGCGTTTCACGTGGAACAGGCACGCTGGCGCAGCCGTCGGGCCGCAGCAGCCGCGCTTGAAGGGGCCCGCCTGACGCCAACCAACGCGACCCGCAAAGAAGTGTTTGAAAGAGCCCGTATCGACCTCTCGGCACCGACGACGTGGGCCAACATTCTGCGCCGCCAGGATGTCGATGCTGAAAGCATCGCGGCCTCGCTGGAACATCTTTCCGGCCTTGACGCGGAGGATCGGCGTATCGTCATCGGCCGCCTCCGCTATGACGGGTATTTGGCGCGACAGGAAAGGGAGCGCACGCGGCTGCACCGTCTGCGCCACGTGCCGATCCCCACCGATCTCGATGCAACGACCATTCCCGGTCTCTCTCGCGAGGTCGTCGAGGCCCTCGCGCGTGACCGCCCGCGAACGTTGGCGGATGCCGAGCGGGTGCCCGGAATGACCCCGGCGGCGCTGGCGCTTCTCGCTGGCCGGCTGGTCCGCCGCGGAGGGCCCGGGTGAACGGGGGAAAAGCGTTCGCGGACCTACTCGCCGCCCACGCCGAAGGAGTGGCACTGCAGCGGTTGGTGCGCTATGCGGAGCTCGTTGAGCGGTGGTCTGCGCGACACAATTTGGTGCGGTTTTCGAGCCGCGAGGAACTCGTGCAGCGGCACATTCTTGATGCGCTGTCGGCTGTTCCGCTTCTGAAGGGCGGCGGAAGGCTGCTCGATGTCGGCAGCGGCGCCGGCTTGCCGGGTGTGCCCCTCCTGGCGGTGCGCCCACAATGGGGCGGGGTGCTGCTCGAGCCGCGGCAGAAACGGTGGGCCTTTCTCCGAACCGTAGTCCGCGAGCTCGGGCTCGAGGTGGATGTTGTTCGCTCGCGGTACCAGGATCTCGGCGATTGTCTCCCCTTTGATCTCGTCACAGCTCGTGCCGTCGGCGACTATGAGGCGCTTCTCGATTGGGCGCGCAGCCGACTCGGCCGGGCGGGAGAGGTCGTGATATGGACCACGGTCGACGGCGCAGCCGCGCTCAAAGCCGTCGCGGGGTGGCGTGTGTTAAGCTCGCAACTACCCGGCCTCGAGTGCGGCCGGTTGACTCGGCTGCAACCATGTTTCACGTGAAACCACGATATTTTTCATTCTCGGGCGATGGCGTCCAGGGCCGCGCTCCCTCCGGGTTCGCCGCGGCGGCAGGAGGACTGCTGCTTCTTGTGGCAGCTTTCGAGCGACGGGGAAGGCGGTCGAGATGAAAGCGCGAGTCGTGGCGGTGGCCAACCAGAAGGGCGGGGTGGGCAAGACCACGACCGCCATCAGCCTCGGCGCGACCCTGGCGGCCTATGAGCGGCAGACCCTGTTGGTCGATCTCGATCCGCAGTCCAACTGCAGCTCGGGGCTCGGCTTTCGGGGCGACGACGGACAGCCAACGTCATACGACCTCGTGCTTGGCGGCGCGACGGTCGAAACGGCCGCCCAGCCGTCCGAATTCCCGCACCTCACCGTGATTCCAGCGACGCCTCACCTGGCCGGGGCAGAGGTCGAGCTTGTGGGCATGGTTGGCAGGGAATTCCGCCTGCGAGATGCGCTCGCGGGAGACAATACGAGCCCGTATGACTTTGTTTTTGTCGACTGTCCACCATCACTCGGCCTTCTGACCCTCAATGCGCTTGCCGCCGCCGACGGACTTCTCGTTCCCATTCAGTGTGAGTACTTCGCCATGGAGGGGGTGTCGATGCTGATGTCGACAGTTGACGAGGTGCGCCGGTTCCTCAACCCGGGGCTGACGATCGACGGCATCCTCCTCACAATGTTTGACGAACGAACCAACCTCGCCCAACAGGTGGCGGAAGAGGTCCGGAGCGTCTTTGGCGATTTGGTCTTCGAGACGCTGGTACCGCGAAACGTGCGGTTGGCGGAAGCGCCGTCCTTTGGCCGTCCGATCCACGCCTATGATTTGCGGAGTCGCGGCTCGCAGGCCTACCTGGAGCTCGGCCGCGAATACCTACTCCGGAGGGAGAGCGAAGATGTCCGCTAAACAGGCGCTGGGCCGAGGCCTCAAGGCCCTCATTCCTGACACCCCGCGCGCGAGGGCGGGTTTTGCCGAAATACCGATCGACCGCCTTCACCCGAACCCGCAGCAGCCGCGCTATCTCTTCGACGAGGAAGCGCTCGAAGAGCTCGCAGCCTCGATAAAGTTGCACGGGGTGCTGCAGCCGCTTCTTGTGAGCGAGGGCCCGCAGGGCAGATACCTCTTGATCACCGGCGAACGGCGCTGGCGCGCCGCCCGACTGGCCGGTCTGACGACGGTGCCGGCAGTGATCCGAGAACATATCGAGGAAGATCAACAGCTGGAGCTGGCGCTGGTCGAAAATCTGCAGCGGCGGGACTTGACACCGCTCGAGGAGTCTCGCGCCTTCGAGCATCTGCGAGTGGGTCTCGGTCTCTCCCAGCAGGAAATTGCAGATCGGGTTGGAATGGATCGCAGCACCGTCGCGAACTCTCTGCGTTTGCTCAAGTTGCCGCCCGAGGTCCAGGGAATGGTTGAGCGGGGAGAGCTTTCGGCGGGCCACGGGCGGGCGCTGCTCGCCTTCACCGACGACGCGGATCGTTGCGATTGGGCTCGCCGCGCGGCGGCAACGGGGCTGTCGGTCCGCGCGCTCGAACGGGCGGCCTCCGAGGCGCGTGGTGATGCGAGGTCGGGAAAACGCAGGGAATCGAGCAGGCAGCCGACGCCGCGCGACCCAAATCTCCGCGCAGCAGAGGAAAAGTTGGCGTTGCGTCTTGGCGCCCCGGTTGAGATCCGGCAGCGCCGCCGCGGCGGTACCATCGTCATTGCGTGCAACGAACATGACGAGCTGATGCGAGTATTCGATCTCTTGATGGGGGGTGAGTGATGGCTCGAGGAGCAGAGTCGCTCAACGGTTTCGTCGACTCGGGGTGCACGATAAGGGGTGAGCTCGAGTTTTCCAGCTATTTTCGCGTCGATGGGCGGGTCGAGGGTACCGTGCGTTCGCGGTCCGAGCTCGTGGTCGGCGAGGGGGGCGTGGTCGAGGGAGAGGTCGAGGTCGCACGCTGCATCGTCGGCGGCGAGGTCCGCGGCACCATCCGCGCTGGCGAGCAGGTCCTGCTCCATGCGGGCGCCAAGGTTTGGGCAGACATCCATACCCCGGCCCTGGTGATGGAGGACGGGGCCTTTCTCGAAGGCTCGGTGACGATGGACTCACAGGAAGTGAAAAAAAACACAAACAAAGCACCATCGACATCTTGACCGTGGTCTGAGGATTTGTTAGCTTGAACCGCCTCGTGCTGAGCGCGCGCTGAGCGTGAGAGCGGATCGAGCCGGGAGCGGCCGATGTCCCCACCAGATTTGTCGTTGATCCTCGTCATGGTCTGCTTCTGGGCGACCCTGTGGATCGTCCACCGTTTTCTAATCCGCCCCGTGGGCACCGTGATCGGCGAACGTCGCCGCCGGATTGATGACGCCCAGCAAGAATGGTCGGCCAAGAACGAGGAGTATCTGGCCGCTGTTTCGCGCGTCGAGGACGAAGTTACCACGGCCGCCAAGGACGCAGCCAAGATTCGCGCCGACGCCCGACAGCATGCGATGGACACTCGACAGACGGCGCTCGACCAGGCCCACTCGCGAGCCGATGAGCGGCTTGTGGCGGTCCTCGACACCCTCGACAAGGACGCCGAGACGGCACGCGCCGATCTCCGAAATCGTGCCGAAGATCTTGCCCGGCTGCTCGCGAGCCGCCTGCTCGGCAGGGAGCTCGCATGATGAAGACAATCGTCGGCTGGGCGGTTGTCTTCGTTGTCGCGTTGGTCTTCGCGCTTCTGGTGGATAAGGGCGTCAAGCACGTCGGGATCCCCGACTATTTCTGGCTTTCCCTCAATCTCACCGTCTTCCTCTACATCCTGCAACGATTCGTCGGCCGCCCGATGGGGGCGTTCCTGGAAACGCGTCGCGAGGGCATCGCCGAGGAGCTGCAGAATGCGCGACGCCAACTCGAAGAGGCGGACCGCTTGCAGGCCGACGTCTCGAAGCGCCTCGCAGATGTCGAAGAAGAAGTCGCGGAGCTCAAGGATCGCGCGGCCGCGGATGGCGATGCGGAGGCGGAAAGAATTTCGGAGCAAACGAAGATCGACGAGGAGCGTTTCCTGCGCCGCGTTGATGAGGAAATTTCACGCCGCGAGGCCGAAACCCGCGCACAGCTGGCTCGAGACACTGCGGCTCTGACCGCGCAACTCGCCCGCGATCTTCTCGATCGGGAAATGACGGAAGAGGACCGCCAGCGGGTGCTCGACCGAAGCCTCGATGCGATGACGTCTCTCGAGGGCAAGGAGTAGAGATGGGGCGATTCCGAGCGTTTCCCTACGCAAAGGCCTTGCTGACCGTCGTTCAGAAGGAGGCCCCGGGTCGCGCCGAAGAGATCGCTGACGAACTCGATGGCGTGGCTGCGGCGCTGAAGGCGGTGCCGGACTTCCACCGCGTTTTGGTGACACCGATGGTTTCCGTCGAGGTCAAGACGAAGATCCTCGATTCCGTTCTCGATTCGCTCGGAATCGGTCAGCCGACGCGGCGCTTTCTGCATGTGGTGCAACACCACTATCGAATGCAGCATATGACCGACATCGCGACCGAGTTTCGGGCGCTCGTCGATCAAAGTCTCGGTCGCGCCCGCGCCCGCGTCGAGACCGCGATCGAGCTCGATGAAGGTTCGCGTCGCCGGCTAGTCGACGCGATTTCAGTATTCGAGGGCGCCGAGGTGGTCGCCGACTTCGAAGCCAACCGGGATCTCCTCGGAGGCTTCAAGCTACAGGTTGGTTCACGGGTCTTTGACGGCTCGCTGGCAGGAGAGTTGGATCGCTTGAGCAAAGAGATCGAGATCGAACAGGGGTAAAACATGCAGATCAAAGCCGCCGAGATTGCGGACATCATCCGCCGCCAAATCGAAGGATTCGAAACCTCGATCGACATGTCCGAGGTCGGAACCGTCATCTCCGTCGGGGACGGCATCGCCCGCATTTACGGCCTCGATGGCGTCATGGCGGGCGAGCTCATCGAGCTGCCTCACGACGTCTTCGGCCTCGCGATGAACCTCGAGGATGACAACGTCGGTTGCGTGCTCATGGGTGAGGTCCACCTCGTTCAGGAGGGTGATGAGGCCAAGCGCACAAAGCGCATCCTCGATATTCCAGTGGGTCCGGGAATGGTCGGTCGAGTTGTCGATCCCCTCGGGCGGCCGCTCGATGGCAAGGGCCCGGTGGACTCGGTGGAGAACTACCCCCTCGAACGCACGGCGCCCGGCGTTGTCGCCCGCCAGGGAGTGAAGGAACCGATGCAGACCGGCATCATGGCGATCGACTCCATGATCCCGATCGGCCGCGGTCAGCGCGAGCTCATCATCGGTGATCGCCAGACCGGAAAAACCGCCGTTATCCTCGACTCGATCATCAACCAGAAAGGCACCGGCAACATCTGCGTCTACGTGGCGATCGGCCAGAAGGCCTCGACCGTTGCGCAGGTGATCGCCACCCTTGAGAAACACGGCGCCATGGACCACACGATCATCGTCTCGGCAACCGCCTCGGAGCCTGCGCCGCTGCAGTATCTGGCGCCATACGCCGGCGCGGCGTTGGGTGAGTACTTCCTGTACAACGGGGGACACGCCGTCTGCTTCTACGATGATCTCACCAAGCATGCCCAGGCCTACCGTGAAATCTCGCTCCTGTTGCGCCGCCCTCCCGGGCGTGAGGCTTACCCCGGCGACGTCTTCTACCTCCACTCGCGGCTTCTCGAACGTGCCGCGAAGCTCAACGATGAACAAGGCGGCGGCAGCCTGACCGCTCTGCCGGTCATCGAGACACAAATGGGTGATCTCTCGGCCTATATCCCGACCAACGTCATCTCGATCACCGATGGACAGATCTTCCTCGAGTCGGACCTCTTCTTTGCCGGTCAGCGTCCGGCGGTCAACGTTGGACTGTCGGTCTCTCGTGTCGGCGGCAACGCCCAGATCAAGGCCATGAAATCTATCGCCGGCTCCCTGCGCCTCAACCTCGCCCAATTTCGTGAGCTTGCCGCCTTTGCCCAGTTCGGTTCCGATCTCGACAAGGCAACGCAGCGACAGTTGGCCCGAGGCGAGCGCCTGATGGAGATCTTGAAGCAGGGACAGTACCGGCCCATCCCCGTGGAACTGCAGATCGTCTCGATCTACGGCGGCACCAAAGGCCTTTTCGATGGCCTCAAAGTCTCGGCCGTCGGCGCCATCCAGCCCCGCCTTCACCGCTATGCGCAGGACAACGGCGCCGAAACCCTCGAGCGAATCATCAGCTCTGGAGTCCTCGATGAGCAGACCGAGGAGGAACTCACAAAATTGATCACTGCGGCGGTCGATATGTTCATCAAGGAGAATCCGGAGGCCGCTCTTGCCTAATACCAGGGATCTCGTCCGGCGGATCCAGTCCGTCAAGGGAACGCAACAGATCACCAAGGCCATGAAGATGGTCGCGGCGGCCAAGTTGCGGCGAGCCCAGGAGGCGATCTCGGAGGCAAGACCGTGGGCGGAGACTCTTTCGAAGGTTCTTGCCAATGTTGCCGCCCGAACGGAGTTCAGCCATCCTCTCCTCGAAGACCACGAGGGTGAGCGGACGTGGGTCGTCGTGGTGTCGTCGGACAAAGGACTGTGCGGGTCCTTCAACACGAACATCCTGCGCGCCATCGAAAAAGACCTTCTGGCAGATCGATGGCCGGAGGTCGAGCTGGCGGTGGTCGGCAAAAAAGCGTCCGACTACTTCCGATCGCGACGGTGGAACCTCGTCGTTGACGATCGCGAGACCATGTCGGCGCCGACCGCCGAGGCCGGACCCCGGCTCGGCAAACGCTTTGTCGAGGCCTTCACCTCCGGTGAGGTCGATTCCGTATGGTTGGTCTACAACAGCTTCGTCAACATGATCCGCCAGAATATTGTCGTCGACCGACTGCTTCCAATCGAGCCGCCAACAGTTTCTGGCGAGGACAAAGACGAGTCGCAGGTCGATTATCTCTACGAACCGGACGCGCGGACCTTGCTCGCCGAGCTCCTGCCCCGACATGTTGAGACCCAAGTCCAGCGGGCGATTTTTGATTCGGCGGCAGCCGAGCAGGCGGCGCGCATGACCTCGATGGATGCGGCAACCCGCAATGCGGGCGACATGATTGATGCTTTGACGCTGCTTTACAACCGTACGCGTCAAGCGGCTATCACCAAGGAACTGATCGAGATCGTCTCCGGCGCTCAAGCGCTCGAGGGATAGGGAGTCGTGAATCTATGAGCCAGCAAGTCAACGGACACGTGGTCCAGATCATCGGCCCGGTGGTGGACGTGGAGTTCCCCGACCAGCACCTTCCGGCGATTCTCAACGCCGTCAAGATCGTTGATGACGGCACAATGGGCGTGGTGCCGATCGACGTCACCTGTGAGGTGGCGCAGCACCTCGGCGAGAACCGCGCCCGCTGCATCGCCATGGAGCCGACCGAAGGCATGGTTCGGGGCATGGTTGTCACCGATCTCGGTGAGCCGATCTCGGTGCCGGTCGGCAAGCAGACCCTCGGCCGAGTCCTCGGGGTGCTCGGCGAACCGGTTGACGGAAGGGGTCCAGTCGAGACCGACCAACGGTTGCCGATCCACCGCGAAGCGCCGCCGCTGCTCGAGCAATCCACCGAAAGCGAGATGTTCGAAACGGGCATCAAGGTGGTGGATCTTCTCGAGCCCTACACAAAGGGCGGCAAGACCGGCCTCTTTGGCGGCGCCGGTGTTGGCAAGACCGTCATCATCATGGAGCTGATCAACAACGTGGCGCTCCAACACGGAGGGTTCTCGGTCTTCGCCGGTGTCGGCGAACGCACCCGTGAGGGCAACGACCTCTGGGTTGAGATGACGGAAGCAGGAGTCATCGATCCCGACAGCTGGGAAAACTCGAAGGCCGCCCTGATCTACGGTCAGATGACCGAGCCACCTGGCGCCCGGCTCCGCGTCGGCCTCACGGGTCTGACCGTGGCCGAACACTTCCGCGACTCCGAGGGGCAGGACGTGCTCCTCTTCATCGACAATATCTTCCGCTTCACCCAGGCCGGTTCCGAGGTCTCGGCGCTGCTCGGCCGGATGCCCTCGGCGGTCGGATACCAGCCCAACCTCGCCACCGAGATGGGCGAGCTTCAGGAGCGCATCACCTCAACCAAGAAGGGCTCGGTGACCTCGGTGCAGGCGATCTATGTGCCCGCCGACGACCTCTCCGACCCGGCCCCGGCCGCGGCGTTTGCCCACCTCGACGCGACCTCGGTGCTGTCGCGGCAGATCTCCGAGCTCGGCATCTACCCGGCGGTGGATCCACTCGCCTCCACCTCGCGCATCCTCGATCCCGGCATCGTCGGCGAAGAGCACTACATGGTGGCCCGCGAGGTCCAGCGGATTCTCCAGCGCCTCAAAGACCTGCAGGACATCATCGCGATCCTCGGCATCGACGAGCTGTCTGAGGAAGACCGATTGAGCGTCGCGAGAGCACGCAAGATCCAGCGCTTCCTTTCGCAGCCATTCTTCGTCGCAGAACAGTTCACCGGCATGAAGGGCCGCTACGTAAAAGTTGAAGACACCATTGCCGGCTTCAAGGCTCTGTGCGCCGGCGAATACGATCATTTGCCGGAACAGGCGTTCCTCTATGTTGGCGGCATTGAAGAAGCGGTCGAAAAGGCCGAGAAGATGGCGGCGGAGTCCTGATGAGCGAAACGCTGCGGCTCGAGGTCGTCACACCGTCGCGCCGGGTTTTGGAGGGCCGGGCCACCGAGGTTCGAATTCCGGGGGCGCTCGGTGAGCTCGGCGTTCTTCCCGGCCATACGCCGTTGCTGACCTCTCTCGGTACCGGCGAAGTGAGCTGGATAGACGGGAACAAGACTGGACGCCTGGTCGTACAGGGCGGTTTTGCGGAGATCCAGCCCGACGCGGTGACCGTTCTCGCGTCGATTGCCGAAACCGTCGACGAGATCGACGTCGAGACCGCGCGCACGACCCTTGCCGAGGCCCAGGAAAAGCTCAAAACGGTGGCGGCGGACGAGTTCGAGGAGATCGACAGCCAGGTGAGACTGGCCGAGGCGCGGATCAGCGCCGCTGCTGGTGGCGGCGCCTGAGCCCACTGCGATTCACAGCCGCTAGCGACGGAAGTTACTGATACTCGGCGCCGAGAAGCACGCTGACGATGATCGCGGCGACCGCGGCCGGCGCCACAAACCGGATCAGGAACAGCCATACCGGGTACAACCGCGCCATCGGTCCATGGCCTTCTTCGAGTTCCTTCCGAGTCTCACCAGTGGTCAGAATCCAGCCAACGAAGAGCGCAATGAGGAGGCCACCCACCGGCAAGAACCAATTGCTGGCCATATAGTCAAGGGTTCCGAAGGCACCGGCCGTCGATGGCCTCCCAATCAGATTGATATTTGACAGGGTGGCGTTGCCCCCCATGCTGACCGCGCTGAGGATGCCGAATACAAGAATTGCCGCACCCGTCGTCAGCGTGGCGCGCCGCCGCTGCCACCCAAGCTCGTCGATGGCGTAGCCGGAGACAACCTCCAGCAGGCTGATCGTACTGGTCAGTGCGGCAAAGGCCACCAGCAGATAAAACAGAGCGCTCACGACCGCGCCGCCGGGCAGTTGGAAGAACACAACCGGCACGGTGGTGAAGAGGATGGTCGAGCTCTTTGTGACCTCGAAGTCATAACTGAAGATGATCGAGAACATGATGATGCACGCCATGATCGCGATCAGGGTGTCGAGGACACAGATGGTCAACGCGGCCCGGGGAATCGAGTCGCGCTTCCGCATGTAGCTGCCATAGGTGAGCATCGTACCCATGCCGAGACTCAGGGTGAAGAAGCTGTGGCCGAGCGCCTCGAGCACGCCGCCCGCGGTCAGCTCGCTGAAATTCGGTCGAAAGAGGAAGCCGACCGCCTGCTTGAATCCGGGGGTCCAGATGGAGTAGATCACGAGCATGACCAAGATTGACAGCAGAATCGGCATCAGGAACTTGGCGGTCCGCTCGATGCCCCGGCCGACGCCGAAAAAGACAACGCCTATGGTCGCACCCATAAAGAGGGTGTGGCACAGGATCTGCTGGTACGGGCTGGCGAGAAACTCTCCAAAGAAAGACTGGAGCGCCTCGGGGTGATGCGCGAGCGTGCCCAATTCACCCGAGACGGCCATCACGATGTAGCGGAGGGTCCAGCCAGCGATAACACTGTAATAGGAGAGGATGATGAAACCGGTCATGACACCCAGAAAACCAACTCCGAGCCACGCGCGGCCTCCCGGCTTTCCCCGAGCCAACAAACGGAATGCGCCGACGGGGTTCTTTTGGCCCTTCCGCCCGAGCAGGATCTCCGCGACCATGATGGGAACCCCAACCACGGCAATTGCCGCGAGATACACGAGCACGAATGCGCCGCCGTTGTTCTCAAAGGTGATGTACGGAAATTTCCAGAGATTTCCGAGACCGATAGCGCTGCCGGCCGCCGCGAGAATGAAACCAAGATGCCCGCTCCACTGCGCACGCTGCTTCGCCATTCGGCCTCCCCATCTATCACTCGCTGCGAACGGTAACGAGGCCGGGGCGTGGGTGTCAAATGTGAATATCGTGCCGGTCGCCTCATATTGCCTTTGTGCTCCACTTCCGCTAGACTCCCCGCCCGTCGGGGCGTAGCTCAGTCTGGTAGAGCGCACGGTTCGGGACCGTGAGGCCGGTGGTTCAAGTCCACTCGCCCCGACCATTTCAACGGCTCAGGTGTGGCGCGCCGGACGGCGCGCCGTTTTTTGCCCTCGTTGACTTACGCCTTATTATCACCTATGGTCGGTGTGGGGAGAACAACGATGACGTATCTCACCGAGCGCCAACGGGACGTGCTCGACTTCATCTCCAACCGGATCGATGCCGAAGGTGTGGCGCCGACTCTTCAGGAAATCGCCGATGCTTTTGGATTCCGAAGCACCGCGAGCGCACAGAAACACGTTGCCCATCTCGAGCGCAAAGGCTTTCTCCGGCGCGAAAAACACCAAAAGCGAGGCTTGGTCCTGCCGGAGGCTCCGCCGAATCCGGGGTCGGCTGCGGAGTTGCCGCTATTCGGTGTGGTCGCCGCGGGGGCGCCCATCGAGTCGATTCCTGATGACGAGCAGATCTTCGTGCCCGCCGATTTTCTTCGCGCCGGGGATCACTATGTTCTGCGGGTCCGAGGGGATTCGATGATTGGCGACGGCGTCCACGACGGAGACCTCGTTGTCGTCCAGCGGAGCGAGAGCGCGGCGGATGGTGAGATGGTGGTGGCATTGGTGGGAGATGAGGTCACACTGAAACGGATTTACCGCGAAAGCTCCTCAACCATTCGCCTCCAACCCGCCAACCCGGCCATGCCGACGATGATTGCCCCGGCGGCGGATGTCCAGGTCCAGGGGGTCGTGGTCGGCCTTTTGCGCCGCTACTGAGGAGCACGAACTTCGGTTGAGCTCCTTGACTCACTTGCGGTTCTCAGCTAGCGTTCCGCCATGACCGACCTCGAAAAAATCACGCTCGTCATGACCTCGGTTGGCACTGAACAGCAGGCTGTTGAGATCTCGGAAGAGCTGATCGCACGACGGCTCGCAACCTGTATCAATATCGTGCCGTGTCTGCGATCCATCTATCGCTGGAAGGGAAAGGTGTGCGAGGACACCGAGTACCTGCTCCTCATCAAAACGCCGGAAAAGCTCTTCGATGATGTCTCATCCGCGATTCGAGAATTCCATTCGTACGAGCTTCCGGAAATTCTCGCAATGCCCGTTTCAGCCGCAGAGGAGAACTTCCATCGGTGGGTGCTGCAGATGGTCGAACCGAGTCCCGAAGACGATTCGGACGAAGACTGAAATCACCGCGACGCGTGACGTTGTTATACTTTCCCGGCCCATGAACACCAACGCCAAACTCCAGGCGAGCCTCGTGCTCGCGAGTCGCTTCGAGAATATCGAGGTCGCTGAACGCGCCCTCGTGGATCTCTGTCATCGGGCCGGCTGCGCGGAAGACGAAGAATACTGGCTCGTCACATCTCTCCGCGAGGCCGTGGCCAATGCTGTGCGGCACGGCAACCGGCGAGATCCCGAGCGCCTGGTTCGCGTTGCATACTCTATCGACAACTCCACCGTTACGATCAGAGTGGAGGATGAAGGAGAAGGATTCGATCCGGCGAACATTCCAGACCCGACAGACCCCGAGAATTTGCTGCGCCCGAGCGGACGGGGTATCTTCTACATGCGACAGTTCATGAACCGTGTGGATTTCAGTCCAACCGCGGCTGGCGGAACAGCGGTGGTGATGGTCAAGGACCTCGCATCAAATGACAATGACCGCCCGGGGGCTTGAGGCTGCGTTGGGTAGCCAGGGATGGTTCTCGGCAAAAGGAGAGAATTCATGAAAAGCAATATCCGTGACATCGGCGACACCCGCATTATCGAACTTGGTGGCAAGATCACCATCGGAACCGGCGACGTTAAGATCCGCGAACTGATCTCGCAAGCCCTTGATGACAACAAACAGGACATCCTGTTTGACCTCGGCGGTGTGACTGCCATTGATTCTTCGGGCATCGGCGAGATGGTGGCCTGTTACACCACTGTCACGAAGCGGGGTGGGCAGCTCAAGCTCATGCATCTTTCGCCGAAGATCAACGATATTCTTCAGGTCACGCAGTTGATTACGGTCTTCGATGTGTTTGATGATGAGAGAGAGGCCCTCGGGAGCTTCTGACTCCAGCTCATCGGCCCGGACTCTGTTGCTTTCCGCGCGGTTCGACAACGATTTCTGCAGGGTATTCGCCGTCAGCGACCGCGTCGATCTCGAGATCGAGGACGAGCCCTGCGGCGCACAATCGCTGCGACGGGGCGGCCGACGCTGCCCCCCCGACCGGCCTCGCCTCTCGAACAGCACCGCCGGTAACAACGATGCGGACCGAGTATCGGCCGGCCTTGCAAATGGCCGAAGGAGTGAACTCCCGCCACGCGGATTTCCCATTGATGAAAACGAAGAGCTGAGCCCGCCCCATCGGAGGTGCCGCCTCCCACGATTGCAGGGCCGCACTGCGGCCGGCCTCCCGTGTGCCGCCCCTGTCTTCGCGCTGCGGTGCACTGTCAAGATCGCCCTTCTCTCCCGGGGCTGCGGGGCGGAGGCTCTCGCCTTTCTTCGCATCCTTGTCCTCTGCCACAGCTGAACTCTTTGCCATGACCTCGTCGAGCGGAATACCCTTGGTTCCTTGATCTTCAAGTGTTGGGATCTCTCCCTCCTCGAGTGGTCCGAGGACCTCGAGCGGAAGAGGGTCGTCGAGTTCGACTTCCGGGGCGGGGCTCGCCAGGAGTCGGTCGCTTGCGCCGAGGGGTTGCTGCTCCACGGGTAGAGAGCTCGTCGGTAACGGCGCCAGGGTGAATCGCTCGGTGGGCTCTGCCGGATGACCTTCGTTCCGCAGTTTCGCCATCGACTCGATGCTCGGTCCCGGGTTACGGCGATTGACCTCGATGACGACTGTGGCACCGAGGATGACAGCCGCCGCCGTCGCCAGCCACCGTGCCCACGGCCGAAGAACTACCGGTTCCGGTTTTCCGCGAAGCAGCGGTTCGACCAGGGAATCGAGTTCGCGTGGAACCTGCTCGCTCGAAGCAAGGGCGGCGACCGAGCGACGGATACGACGCATGACCTCGAGCTCCTCGATCAGAGCGGGCTCAGCCTCGAGTCTGGCCGAAAGCGCCAGTTCCTCGTCTGCATCGAGATCGCCGTCCAGGTGTCGGCTCAGAATCTCGCTGAGGGTCTCGTCCATCATGATTCCACCAATTCTTTGAGAGCTACGCGAGCACGGGCGAGACGTGAGCGCACGGTGCCGATCGGAACGTCGAGGGCATCTGCGATCTCCTGATAGCTGAGGTCTTCACCATCGCGCAGCCACACCACCACGCGGTAATGCTCGGGCAGCGTTTCGAGCGCCTCCTCGACGCGATCGAGGAGCTCTGTTGCCCGAGCCCTCCGTTCTGGGTCGGGCCCGGTGTCCGCGGCAGACTCGACCAAGTCCTGAGCTGCGTTCATGTCTTCGCCAATTATCTGCAATGAGCGGCCCATTTTTCTTCTGTGCGCCCGCAGGTAGTTCCACGCGATCTGAAATACCCAGGTCGAGAGCTTGGCATCGCCTCGAAATCCTGGGAGACCGCGCCACACGCGAAGGAAGATTTCCTGCGTCGTGTCGAGCGCTTCCTCCTCTGATTTTGTGAGGCGACGCGCGAGGCGCCATACCGGCAACCGAAAGCGCTCGTACACTTGATCGAAATCCACGAGCCCAGTGTGCCACACGCCGTCTCGGTCAATAAGAGTGTTCAGTGGGAAAAAAGTTCCGAATCCGATTCTTCGGAGAGGAGGGCCCGGATGCGACGCTCGAGTTCTCGCGCGACCTCCAGGTAAACCTCGTCATCTTCTCCGAAGGGGTCGGTGATACCCCAGGCGTCACGGCGGGTGCCGATGCTGGGAGGAACGTAATCAAGCCCTCGATCCCCGAGCAGTGAAAGGACAATGTCCACGCCCTCGAGATCGACCGCATCCAGGCCTTTCGACGACAGATCTTCGGCGGGATACCCGAGGGCCTGTAGGGTGTCGATGGTCTGTTCAGAGACCCATCCGAGGGGCGAGATTCCGGCGGATCGGGCGTCAACCGTGGAGCCGCCGAGGGCACGGGCGATGGCTTCCGCCATCGGTGAGCGGCAGCTGTTACCGATGCAAATGAAGAGAATCGAGAGTCGAACCACCTCCCGATTGTAAAACGACTGTTAAAGCCACCTCGCAAATGGTGCTGCGAGGCCGAATCTCGGCGTTGTTGAATAGCCACGGGCAACGTGAGATTGACCACAGACGTCCTTCGCGTTAGCCTTTTATGAGGAGGGGAATGACTACTGTGGTCCTGACCGGGTTCAACACGGATATCCAACACTCGGGCACCACATATCACGTGCAGACCGAGGACAAGGGACGAAGCAACCCGTTGGTTGAGTCTCTCGTTTATACGAGTGGCGAGATCCTCTACTCCCGGCGGACCCCCTACGACGACCTGGTAGAGCAGGACGTCGACCGGGAGGCGATCGCTACCCTGATGGAACGGCAGCATCGATCGATAGTCGATGCCGTTCAGACCGGCGGCCTCGCCCGCCTCACGGGCAAGATCGAAATTGCGGCCGACGACGACACCACGATCACCCATGGTGAGGCGGAGCCAGGCGCGAGCGAGGAGCCGTCTTTGGATCAGGTGATTCTTGACTATCTCGAGGCGCAGCGCGACCAGGCTCACTTGATACTTCGGGCTTCGATCGAACACGACTTCGCCTATGGCGGCCTCGCACCGATCAGTGTTTTGGCGGTTGATTCGATTGCCCACTCACCGCAGGCCGGGGTCAAGGTGTCAGTGCTCTTCAAGTCGACCGCGGAACCGCGACGCCTGGTCCTCGCTGAGGGCGAAACAGACGAGGACGGCATCTTCTCCGCCGATGCCGATATGCCGGCGTTTGCGGACGGCACCTCGGCTGTGGTCATCACCGCCGAGTCCGATCTCGGGAGCTCCGAGATGAAGCACCTCGTTCATAAGTGAACTCCGGACATTTTCCCGACATATCCCCCGAGACGCGAAACTCGAGTCCGACCACCCGAAACAGGGCTTGAGGCTTGAGACCTGAGGCTTGAGGGCCTCTCGCTCGCACAAGCCGCAAGCCACAAGCCCCAAGTCCCCACAAGGGGCTTGCTCATCAGCACCTTTTTGCGTATAGTGCCCGTTGGCCGTGGGCCGTTAGCTCAATTGGCAGAGCAAGTGACTCTTAATCACTAGGTTGGAGGTTCGATTCCTCCACGGCTCACCATTTTCCCGAATGCGAAAGTGGCGGAATTGGTAGACGCGCGAGACTTAGGATCTCGTGGGGGTCCCCCCATGGGGGTTCGAGTCCCCCCTTTCGCACCAGCCTTCTGAATCGACCGGCCAGCCGGAGCACAAAAATGCCGTACACCCTGACCCACCGAGCGAATCACACCATCGAGATTTCGGCCCACCTCGAATCTGCTGCAGTTGATAGCGAGCGCGATGGAATTGTCCGCAAATTCCGCAGCAAGGCCCAGGTGCCCGGATTTCGCCCGGGCAAGGCGCCGGTGGCGGCGGTTCGTGCCCGCTTTGCCGATGAAATTCGAGACGAGCTTCAAGAACACCTCACCGGCCTCCTGTGGGGAGAGGTCTTCGATGGCGAGAGTGAGATCGAACCGATCACCAATCCGCAGATTCGAGACCTTTCATTTGCGGAGGACGGTGCTTTTTCATTCACTGCAGAGCTCGAAGTGCGCCCCCGGTACGACCTGCCCGAACTCGGAGAGCTCAGCTTGCCAGAGATCTCCTTGGAGATCAGCGAGGCGGAGATCGATGAGGAGCTGGCTAAAGTCCAGGAGGAGCAGGCGGTGTGGGAGCCGGCCGAGGACGACAAGGCCGAAGACGGGATGCTGGCCGAGGTCGATCTGCGGGGCGAAGTCGAGGACAGCGACGACGATCCCTATACCGAAGATGGGGCGAGCCTCATTATCGGATCAGACTCGGTGCCGCCTGAGATCAGCGAGTCTCTTCAGGGCGCGAAGGTGGATGACGAGCGGGTCGCCACGAAGACGCTTCCCGATGATCTCGAGGACAAAGTCAAGGCGGGAAAAACCGTCACCTACACGATCTCAGTGAAGGGGCTCAAACGCAAGGTTCTGCCGGAGATCGACGATGATCTCGCAACCACGATCGGTCTCGAAAACCTGGAAGAGCTTCGGCAGCGAGTCCATGACGTCCTCCAACAGCAAAAACGAGGTGAGCGACGCAACAGCTGGCGACGATTCGTCCTCGATCATCTGGAGGCGGACATCGATCAGACGGAGCTCCCGTCATCACTCGTGCAATCGACGCTCAAAGAGCAGCTCGACCGCTATGCTTACACGATGGCCATGCAGGGTGTGGAATTCGACCCCGAAAAGGTCGATTGGCACGAAATTTCCGCCAAGGCGGAACCGGCAGCGCGCCAGGAGGTTATTGACACCCTCATTCTCGAACAGCTTGCTGAGACCTGGGAGACTCCGGTTCCCGAGGCAGAGGTTGACGCCTACGTTGCAGCGGAAGCCGCGCGCCACGGCGTGCCACCGGCCGAGCACAAGGCAAACCTCGCCGCCGAAAGGAAGCTGGAAAGGGTCCGCCACGCGGCGCGTGTCGCTGCTACGGTGGACGAAATGATCCGACGCGCCGGCGGGGAGGTGGAGTGATGTTGGTACCGATGGTAGTGGAGCAGACGAGTCGTGGTGAACGCGCCTACGACATCTACTCGAGGCTTCTCAAGGACAATGTGATCTTCCTCGGTTCCGCCATCGACGACCAGGTGGCATCGCTGGTGATTGCACAGCTACTCTTCCTCGAAGCTGAAAAGCCCGAAAAGGACATTTTCCTCTACATTAACTCCCCCGGGGGGTCGACCACCGCCGGCCTCGCCATCTACGACACGATGCAGTACGTCAAACCCGATGTCGCCACCATCGCCCTCGGCCAGGCGGCGTCGATGGGTGCAGTCCTTCTCGCGGGGGGGGCCAAGGGAAAACGGTTCGCGCTGCCGCATTCCCGCGTGCTCCTGCACCAGCCGCTGATGGCCGGTCTCCAGGGACAGG
>Ga0316193_10000586_pt1 | contig 23117 bp, 18 predicted proteins | sample MerIslsedime2_MG_FD_207735 | JGI IMG/M metagenome (GOLD analysis project Ga0316193, IMG submission 207735) | Coastal sediment microbial communities from Maine, United States - Merrow Island sediment 2 | ecosystem: Environmental > Aquatic > Marine > Coastal > Sediment | place: USA: Maine... | reverse complement strand
GGGCGGTCACATGTCGACGGGTCGGGGCCCGGCTACGGCCGGGCCCCGCTTTGTTTCCTGGAGCCGTCTCCTGTACGGTGTCTCGTTGAGATCCGACCAGATTTGCAGGCCTGAGACCTGTTTGGGAGCGCGATGCTGAGAGAATTCCGCTTTACCACCGCCGGAGAATCGCACGGCGAAGGCATGTACGTGATCGTCGAAGGCGTACCGGCGGGGGTCCCGCTCCAGCCGGATGATGTCGCTCGAGATCTGGTCCGCCGACAGCTCGGCTACGGTCGAGGCGAGCGTATGTCGATCGAACGCGATGCCGGACAGATCGTGGCCGGTGTGCGGCTCGGCGAGACCATCGGTTCTCCCGTGGCAATCCGGATTCCAAATCGCGATCACGAGAACTGGCGCGTCGCGATGGCGGTCGAGGCCCAGCCCGAGGCCGATGAAGAGTCGCTGCGGCGGGTGCTGTTGCCTCGTCCGGGCCACGCGGACCTGGTGGGACTGCTCAAGTACGATCGCCGTGATGCGCGTGACGTGCTCGAGCGATCGAGTGCCCGGGAGACATCTGCCCGAGTCGCAGCCGGAGCCGTTGCACGCCGGCTCCTCCACCAGCTCGGCATCACCGTCGGAAGCCACGTGGTGCAGATCGGCGAGGCGAGGTCCGAAAACGATGTGTTCCTGCCGGAAGACCTGAACGGCGCATCCGACGCTTCTGACGTTCGGTGCCTCGATCCAGCCGCGTCGGGCCGAATGCGTGCGGCGATCGACGCTGCTGCCGCGGCGGGTGATACGCTCGGTGGAGTATTCGAGGTCGTGGCGCGAGGGGTTCCCGTGGGACTCGGCAGCCACGTATCGTGGGACCGAAGACTGGATGCGCGCATCGGCGCCGCCATGCTGTCGATCCAGGCGATGAAGGGGGTCGAGATCGGGCTCGGGTTCGAATCCGCCGGACTACCGGGTTCCCTGGTGCACGACGAGATCGAGCTGGATCCGAGGAATCGTCGTTCCGGTGGATTCCGCCGCAGTCACAATCACGCGGGCGGACTCGAGGGCGGAATGACGACCGGTGAGCCGCTGGTCGTGCGAGTCGCGATGAAACCGCTCAGTTCCCTGACGAAGCCACTCGGCAGCGTCGATCTGAACACGGGACAGCATGCCGAGGCCGTGCGCGAGCGGAGCGACGTGTGCGCGGTCCCAGCCGCGGCGGTGGTCGGGGAGGCGATGCTCTCCCTGGTCCTGGCCGATGCCCTGCGCGAGAAGCTCGGCGGAGATTACCTGGCGGAGATGCATCGGAACCTGGAGGCCAGTCTCGAACGCGCCAATTCGGCGGCCCCATTCCGATCGCCATGACACTGGCGGTACCCACGGGATGAATCAGCCGCTGAGGGGACCGACGTCCCCGGTCGTTCTCGTGGGCCTGATGGGTTCAGGGAAGAGCACCGTCGGGAGGATTCTCGCAGAGCGGTGGGGATTGCCGTTCGTCGACCTCGATGTCGAGATCGAGAAGATATCCGGACTCTCGATCGCTGAGATCTTCGAGCGGGAGGGTGAGTCCGGATTCCGGGCCAGGGAGGCCGAGGCAACGAGGGCGATTACCGCGTCAGGACCGATGGTGATCGCCGCGGGTGGTGGCTGGATGGCCAGTTCGGAAAACCGTAATGCGTGGCCGGATGCGATCCACGTCTGGCTCAGCGTTTCCCCTCGGGAGGCCGCACGGCGCCTCGCGATGCACGAACTTCAGCGCCCCATGCTGGCGAACGAATTGCCGGAGAAGGTGTTGCGGGACCTGCTCGACCGGAGGTTGCCTGCCTACCGCCTGTCCACGTATACCGTAGACACTTCGAATCGGACGGCCGCCCGGGTGGCGGACCGGGTGGTGGCGTTGATGGAACAGGACGACGCCCGGTGCATCGACGGGCGATCGGACCCGAAACTCAGCACGGAGTCATAGAACGGAATGGCGAGCCGTAAAGCGAAACACCTGATGATCGTCGAGTCTGCCAGGAAGGTGGAGACGATTGGCAAGTACCTCGGCCCCGACTACATCCTGGAGGCGACGCTGGGCCACGTCATCGACCTGCCCAAGAAGGGTCTTGCGGTAGACGTGGACAACGGGTACGAGCCGGAATACCAGACCGTCCGGGGCAAAGGGAAGCTGATCGATGCCTTGAAGAGGAAGGCGAAGCAGGTCGATGACATCCTGATCGCCACGGACCCGGACCGGGAAGGTGAAGCCATTGCGCTTCACATCGCCCAGAAGCTGGGTTACGAGACCGACGATGGAGAGCGATTCAAACGGGTACGATTCAACTCCCTGTCCGAGAAGGCAGTCAAGAAGGCGATTGCGGAGTCCGGCGAGATCGACCTGCTTCAGGTGGACGCGCAGCAGGCTCGACGAATTCTCGATCGTCTGGTTGGATACGGGCTCTCGCCCTTGTTGTGGAAGAAGATCTCTCCTGTCGATCCAGTGAGCAGGACGCCGCTGTCGGCGGGCCGGGTACAGTCGGTGGCCCTGCGGCTCGTGGTGGAGCGAGAACGCGAGCGAAGAAGGTTTAATTCGGGAGCCTGGTGGGATCTGCTCGCAAAGCTCGCCGCCGAAGGGCGCGAATTCGAGGCCCGGCTCACGGAGGTCGACAGTATGCCGGTCGTGAAAGGGAGCGATTTCGATCCCGATACCGGTAACCCGCGGGACGGACGCGCCGTCACCGTTCTCGACGAGGAGCAGGCCGTGGCTCTGGCCGGGAGCCTGGAGAATGAGCAGTTCACCGTCGAATCTGTCACATCAGAGGAATTTCCTCGACACCCCGGCGATCCTCTCCGGACGGCCACCCTTCAGAAAGAGGTAGAGAAACGGCTGAAGCTCTCGGCGCGCGAGACAATGCGGATCGCGCAGCGGTTATACGAAGCGGGGCATATCACGTATATGCGAACTGACTCGAAGGAGCTCTCACCTGAGGCGATCGAAGCGACCCGCCAGAGGATCTTGGAGAGGTATGGCCAGGAATACCTGAGTTCCGGGAAGAAGAAGGCGGCGAAGAAGGTCAAGGGTGCGCAGGAGGCGCACGAGGCGATCCGTCCCGCGGACATGCGCATGCCGACGGCAACCGAGCTCGGACTCTCGGGTCGGGAAGCTGCCGTGTACAGCCTGGTTTGGAAACACGCCCTGGCCTCCCAGATGGCGAGCGCGAGGCGCCAAAAGGTCACGGCGCTAATATCCGCCGGGAAGTCGAAATTCAGTGCGTCGGGCACGACGACAGTATTTCCCGGGTATCTTCGGGCGCTGTCCGAGGACTCGGCGGATCCCGAGGCGGCGCTCGGAGCGAGGGACCGAGTCCTTCCGCCACTTGCGGAAGGTGACGTGGTGCAGCGTCTCGCTGTCGACGTGCAGGGTCATGCCACGCAGCCCCCGGCTCGCTTCACCGAGGGCGATCTGTCCACCACCCTCGAAGAGATGGGTATCGGCCGACCCAGCACCTTTGCCCCGACGGTCACCATGATCCAGGACCGCGGCTACGTGAACAGGGATGGGGTGCAGCTCGTTCCCACGTACCTGGCCTTCGCCGTGACGCGCCTGCTCGAAGAGCACTTCGAGGACCTGGTCGACCCTGGATTCACCTCTCGCATGGAGTCGGATCTCGACCGGATCGCGGAGGGTGAGATGCAGTGGCAGGAATTCCTCGAGGAGTTCTATCGCGGACCGGACGGGTTCGAGACCCGTCTCGAGGCAAGGGAACAGGCGATCGATCCGAGAACCGCGTCTACGATCTCTGAATTCGAGGACATTCGTCCCGAAGTCCGCATCGGTCGATACGGTCCTTTTCTCGAGCTGAACGAGAGCGACGAACCGATACGGGTAACTTTGCCGGAGGGGCTCGCGCCGGCGGACCTCACGTTCGAAAAGGCCGAGGAGTTGATTCAGGCCAAAGAGAAGGCGGATCAGCCGCTCGGTATCGACCCGGAGACCGGACTGCCCGTTCGCCTGCTGGTTGGCCGGTACGGTCCGTTCGTGCAGTTGGGCGAGCAGGAGGAGGGGGGAGAGAAGCCGAAGCGGGCGTCGCTGACGAAAGGCATGACCCCCGACGAGGTTGACCTCGAAGCGGCCCTCCGCTTGCTGTCATTGCCGAGGCTCCTCGGGGCGCACCCCGAGAAGGAGGGGGAAATCCGGGCCGGGATCGGTCGGTACGGGCCCTACGTGGTGCACGACGGTGAATTTCGATCCCTCCAGGCGGAAGACGATGTGTATACCGTCGAGTTGGACCGGGCGCTGGAGCTGCTCGCGCAGCCGAAGGCCGGGCGACGTCGTGCCGCGCCCAAAGTTCTCCGTGAACTCGGACCGCACCCGAAGGACGGTGAGCCGATGCAGATCCTCGACGGTCGCTACGGCCCTTACGTGAAACATGGCAAGACCAACGCTTCGCTTCCGAAGGGCATGGAGCCGGAACAGCTAGAGGTGGCCGGCGCTGTCGAGCTGATCGCGGCCCGGGTAGCCCGCGGCGGCAAAGGCAGGAAGGGCGCGGGCAATCGGCGTGGGAGAGCGAAGAAAGGATGAATGAGCGCCGTATCCCGGTAATCGGGGGCGGCCTGGCGGGCTCGGAGGCGGCCTGGCAGCTGGCCGAACTCGGGCACGATGTAGACCTCTTCGAGATGCGTCCGGTCCGCGAAACTCCTGCTCACCGAACCGGAGAGCTGGCCGAGGTCGTGTGCACGAACTCATTCAAGGCGGAAGCCCTCGACACGCCTCACGGGCTGCTCAAGGCCGAGATGCGTCTGCTCGGGTGCCAGTTGCTGGAGATCGCCGATACGACCCGAGTCCCCGCTGGAGCGGCGCTCGCCGTCGATCGCGATGAGTTTTCCGCGGAAGTCTCCCGGCGGCTCCGGTCTCACCCACGAATCCGGGTCGTGCAGGAGGAAGTAATCGCACTTCCAGTTGCGCCGGCAATCATCGCCACGGGTCCTTTGACCTCGGATGCCCTGGCGGAGAGCATCAGTCGCCGCCTGGGCGTGGAGCACCTCGCGTTCTTTGACTCGATCGCGCCGATCGTGGCCGGAGAATCATTACGTCATGAAATTGTCTATCGAGCGTCCCGATACGGCAAAGGCGATCCCGATTATCTGAACTGTCCGATGGACGAGTCCGAGTATGGAGCGTTCCTCGCTGCGCTCCTTGCGGCCGATGTGCATCGGGCTCCCGAGTGGGACGAGGTCCCGTACTTCGAGGGTTGTCTGCCGATCGAAGTGATGGCGGGACGTGGGCCCGACACGCTCCGCTTCGGTCCGATGCGGCCGGTCGGCCTTAACGATCCGCGCACCGGGCTACGTCCCCATGCGGTCGTACAACTGCGGACGGAGGATCAAGACGGCCGGATGTGGAACCTCGTCGGATTTCAGACCCGGCTCAAGCTCGGCGAGCAGGAACGGGTATTCCAGATGATTCCCGGACTCGAGGATGCCGAGTTTCTCCGTTTCGGTTCGATCCACAGGAACACCTACCTGAACACGCCGGCCCGCCTGTCACCGTTCGGCGGGCTGCCGGACGAGCCCGGACTGCTGTTCGCAGGTCAGCTGACCGGGGTCGAGGGGTACACGGAGTCGATTGCGAGCGGCCTGGTGGCCGCTCTCAATCTGCACCGGATTCTCAGAGGAGAGGAGCCGGCGCTGCCGCCTCCGGTGACGATGCTCGGGGGGCTGTACAGATACCTGTCCGATGCGAACCCGGAGACCTTCCAGCCGATGAACGCCAACTTCGGGCTGCTGGATCCCCTTCAGGTCCGAACGCGCGGCCGCCGGGCCAGGCGGAATGCGCACGCCGCAAGGGCCCTTGAAGCGATGCGGGACTGGTGTCGAAACATCGGCCAGGTGCCCGCGGAGTTGCCCGCGCGGATAGTGGTGACGGCCACCCCGTGAGCACGTGGGACAGCGGTACCCGCCAGACGTTCGCCGACTTCCTCCGATACGCCGAGGACGAGCGACGTCTGTCGCCGCACACGGTTGACGCGTATCGGCGCGATCTCGAGTCGTTCGCCGACTTCCTCGACCAGCACCGGGGCGACAACTGGACGTGGGACGAGGTCGATCGTCTCGATATCCGGTCGTGGCTGGGCGCACTGCGGGCGGCGGGCCGCGCCGATTCCACCCTGCGACGTCAATTGTCCGCCGTACGTGCCCTGTTCCGCTACCTGTATCGTACCGATCAGACGGCGACGAACCCGGCCCGTGGAGTGCGAACGCCGCGCAGCGGTCGGCACCTTCCTCCATATCTCACGCGGGCTCAGGCCGACAGCCTGTTCGAGCGACTCGACGAGCTGTCGGCGCCGCCGCAGGCCGATGATGATGCCGGCCGAGTCCGTCTTGCCAGGAATCGCGCCATCGTCGAATTGTTCTACTCCTCCGGTCTCAGGTTGTCTGAGCTGCACGCGCTGGACCGGGATGCCGTCGACCTGCGCAACTGCCGACTCCGGGCACTGGGGAAGGGGTCGAAGGAGAGGATCGTACCGATCGGATCCAATGCCGTGGATGCGATCAGCTCCTACCTTTCCATGAGCCTAAGAACCGCGCCGACCGGGCCATCAGAGAGCCGACCGGAGAGACTCGCCAGTGATCCGCTGTTCACGTCCGCGACCGGTCGCCGGCTGTCGCGCCGGCAGATTCAACGCGTTGTCCAGGGGATCCTGGAGGGCGTCGCCGGCGCGGAGGGATTGTCACCCCACGCCTTGCGACACAGCTTCGCGACACACCTGCTCGATGAAGGCGCCGACCTGATGGCGGTTCGTGACCTGCTCGGACACGCGAGCCTCTCGACCACTCGCGTGTATACACACACTTCGAAAGAGCGTCTGCTGGAGGCGTACCGGAAGGCACATCCGAGAGCAGACTGACAGCTAGATCCAGGAGGATGCTGATGCGCGGGACGACGATTCTCTGCGTGCGGCGAGACGGGCGAACCGCACTGGGAGGAGACGGCCAGGTCACGATGCAGGATGTCGTGGTCAAGGCCCGGGCGCAGAAGGTGCGCCGGATGAAGGGCGGTACGATCCTGGCAGGTTTCGCGGGGGGCGTGGCCGACGCCCTGACCCTGTTCGAAAAATTCGAGGCGCAACTCGAACGGCATCCCGGAAACCTCTCCCGCGCGGCCGTCGAACTGGCGAAAGACTGGCGCAGTGACCGCTATCTGCGGCGACTGGAGGCTCTCCTCGTAGTCGCGGACCGTGACACGACCCTTCTCGTGTCGGGCAACGGTGAGGTGATCGAGCCGGACGACGGAATCCTAGCGGTGGGCTCGGGCGGTTCATACGCGCTGGCCGCGGCCAGGGCGCTCGTCGCCTATTCCGAGCTCGAAGCGCCGGATATCGTCAGGGTCGCGCTGGAAACGGCGGCCGAAATCTGCGTGTACACGAACCGGAACCTGACCGTGCTCGAAGTGGGTGAGGGAAGGGAGGAAGATCGATGACGGGGCCGGAGGACAACGGGCCGCAGGCTAAGGACTTCGCCGAACTGACTCCGCGCCAGGTCGTCACCGAGCTGGATCGCTATATCATCGGACAGGACGCGGCCAAGCGTGCGGTAGCGATCGCACTGCGCAATCGCTGGCGCCGGCGGAATGTGGCGGGAGAGTTGAAAGACGAGATACTCCCGAACAACATCATCATGATCGGGCCGACGGGGGTCGGAAAGACGGAAATCGCCCGACGGTTGGCGCGCCTGGCCGGCGCCCCGTTCGTCAAAGTCGAGGCGTCGAAATTCACCGAGGTCGGATACGTCGGACGAGACGTCGAGTCGATGGTGCGGGACCTGGTGGAATTCGCCGTGAACCTGGTGCGAACCGAGCGCGAGGACGAATGCCGTGAAATCGCGGCCGACCGTGTGGAAGAGAGGCTCCTTGACCTGCTTCTGCCGCCGGTCGCTGGAGAGTCGTCTCCCGCGGATGCCGAGGACGACGGCCCGCGGATGTTCGTGGTGGGAACCCGTGGCGCCAGGGTGATCGAGGACGACGAACCGGAAGACTCACCCGAAGCACGCCGCCGCCGGACGCGCGAGAAGCTGCGAGGTCTGTTGCGGGAAGAGCGGCTGGAGGATCGCGAGGTGGAGATCGACGTGGCGGAGAGTTCGATGCCGGCGATGGACATGAGCGCATCAGGCATGGAAGGACTCGACTGGAACTTCATGGAGGTTCTGCAGGACATGCTTCCGAAGCGTTCTCGGCGGCGGACGGTCACTGTCGCGGAAGCCCGCAAGTACCTGGTGTCGGAAGAGCTGGATCGTCTCGTGGACATGGATGAGGTCGTGGACGACGCTCTCGACCGGGCAGAGACGATGGGCATCATATTCCTCGACGAACTCGACAAGGTGGCCACGAAGGGTGCTCCGGGCGGACCGGATGTGTCGCGCGAAGGAGTCCAACGTGACCTGCTGCCGATCGTCGAGGGCTCGACCGTACAGACGAAGTACGGTTACGTGAATACCGATCACATGCTGTTCATCGCGGCTGGCGCGTTTCACCTGAGCCGCCCATCGGATCTGATTCCAGAGCTCCAGGGGCGGTTCCCGATCCGTGTAGAGCTGACGAGTCTGGATGAGAAGGACTTCGTCCGGATCCTGCTCGAGCCGAAGAACGCTCTACTGACGCAGTACCAGGCCCTGGTTGCCACCGAGGGGGCGACTCTCGAACTGACCCGGGACGCGATCGAGGAGGTCGCGAAGATCGCCGCGGAAGTGAACAGCCGCGTCGAAAACATCGGTGCCCGGCGTCTGCATACCGTGCTCACGACCCTGCTGGACGACGTGATGTTCGCCCTGCCGGAAGAGGGAACGGGTGAGACGATTCACATCGACGGAAACGCGGTGCGGGAACGGCTGGCCCGCATCGTCGAGGATGACGACCTTCGTCGCTACATTCTGTAGCCGACGTTCAATCGAGCGAGCCACGGCGACCCCGTTCGACTCAGGCCGCCGGAAAAGCAAGAGAATGGACCGATGAGTGAATTGAAGCACACGCCGCTGTACGAAGAACACGTGGCACTCCAGGCCAAAATGGTCCCGTTCGCGGGATTCGAGATGCCGGTCCAGTACCCGACCGGGATTCGAGCCGAACACGAGGCGGTACGCACGGCGGCCGGAATGTTCGATGTCTCACACATGGGCGAATTTCTGGTTACCGGACCGGAGGCGCTCGACTTCGTCTCATACGTGACGACAAACGACCCGGCACGGCTCGGCGAGGGGCAGGCGCAGTACAGCATGTTCTGCCGGGACGACGGAAGCGCCGTGGACGACCTGATTGTCTACAGGCTCGCAGACCAGCGCTTTCGTCTCGTCGTGAACGGAGCGAATCTCGCCAAGGACTGGGATCATCTCACGGCGCTCGCTGCGCGGTTCGACGTGCGGCTCGAGGACGAGAGCGACGACATTGGACTCATCGCACTCCAGGGCCCGCGGGCACAGGAAATCCTGGCTCCTCTGTGCTCGGAGGATCTCGATCCGGTCGGATTCTACGAGTTCACGACAGGAACGGTCGCCGGCGTGCCGGGTGTGATCAGCCGCACCGGCTACACCGGAGAAGACGGTTTCGAGCTCTACGTACCGGCCGACCGGACCGCCGCCCTGTGGCGTGACTTGCTGGATGCCGGTCGAGCGGGGGGATTGATTCCGGCCGGACTGGGATCTCGTGACTCGCTCCGGCTGGAGATGGGATACGCGCTGTATGGGAACGATCTCGACGACGGTACGAGCCCGCTGGAGGCGGGTCTTTCCTGGCTGGTCAAGCTCGGCAAAGGTGAATTCGTGGGTCGGGAGGCACTGCAGGCCCAGAAAGAAACCGCACTCACCCGGCGCCTGCGTGGATTCCGACTGGCCGATCGTGGATTCCCACGCCCCGGGTACGATGTCGTGTTCAATGGAGAGGTGGTCGGAACCGTGCGGTCCGGTACGCTGAGTCCTTCGCTCGACGCCGGAATCGGAACTGCTTTTCTGCCGCCCGAAGCCGCAATCGGCGATCCCGTGGCGATTCGGATCCGGGGCCGGGACCTCGAAGCACTGGTGGTGCAGATGCCGTTCTATCGGGACGGTTCGGTACGCAAGTGAGTAGCCGATGAACGGAATCCGCCGGTGACCGAGTCAAAGTCGATCCGGGTGGGGATCCTGACCGTGTCTGATGGAGTGATGGCGGGTCGCGAAGACGGCTCGGGGGACCTGATCGAGGCCGCGGCGAAGGCCGCCGGGTGGACGGTCGCGGTTCGCGATGCTGTCCCGGATGAGATCGTCAGGATCGTGGACAGGCTCATCTCCTGGTCCGATCGAGGAGTCTGTGATCTGCTGGTGACGACGGGCGGGACCGGACTGACGCCGCGGGACGTGACACCGGAGGCGACGATCGCGGTGCTCGAGCGCGAAGTTCCGGGAGTGGCGGAAGCGCTGCGAGCCTCCGGCCGCCATGAAACTCCGTTCGCGTCCCTCGGCAGGGGCGTTGCCGGGACCCGCGGTTCGACGCTGATCGTAAACCTGCCGGGAAGTCCCGCCGGAGTCTCCGCTGGAATGGCCGTGCTGCAGAAGTTGGCCGACCATGCAGTTCGGCTGCTGCTGGGTGTGGACACACAGCATGATTGAGGCAATATGGCTCGCGTCCTGATTGACGATCGCGATATCGAATCAGCGGTCGCCGTTCGCCAGGCGGCGGAAGCCGATGGTCATATGACCGAGATCATCTCATCTATCGACGGTCTTGACCGATCGCTCGCCGGTGAGGGGACAGTGGCTTTCGTCTCTACCGGCGATCCTGCGGATTCGACGACCGTGAACATGCTGAGGATCGCCTCGTCCCGGGTACCACGCCCTCCCGTGGTCATGGTAACGAAGGTCGGGGAGGACGAGGACCCGCGCGAAGTGGTCGCGGAGATGGACACCTGGCTGCTGCCCGACCAGTTGATTGTCGCACCACCTGATCCGCAGGAAGTGCAGGTGGCGCTCACGCAGCAGATCGAGCGCTACGAACTTCAGGTCGAAACGGGAATCGTCGGTCGGACAGACGGGATTCTGGAGGTCATCGAGCGGATCCACATGCTGGCGCCGGTGAATTCGACCGTGCTGATCACCGGAGAGAGCGGCACCGGCAAGGAGCTGGCGGCGCGAGCAATCCACCGGTTCTCGCCCCGCAGGGGGAAGCCGTTCATCGCCGTCAACTGCGCGGCGATTCCCGAGACATTGCTGGAGTCGGAGCTGTTCGGGCACGAGAAAGGGGCGTTCACCGGGGCTACATCGCGCAGGCGAGGGATGTTCGAGCTCGCCGACCAGGGAACCCTGTTGCTCGACGAGATCGGCGAGATGCCTCTGCCGCTCCAGACGCGTCTCCTGAGAGTGCTGGAGACTCAGAAGTTCATGCGAGTCGGTGGCGACTCTGAGATCTCGGTCAACGTCCGCGTCATCACGGCCACGAACCGCGATCTTCGCCAGGCAGTAGAGGAAGGCACGTTCCGGAGGGACCTGTATTACCGGCTGAATGTGCTTCACCTGGACCTCCCCCCGCTCAGGGACAGGCCCTCGGACATTCCGATCCTGGTCCGCCGGTTCATCGAGGATTTCAGCCGTCAACACGATCGCGAGTTCAAAGGATTGTCGGGCGAGGCGATGGAAATCCTGCTCGAGTATTCCTGGCCGGGAAACGTCCGGGAGCTCAGGAATCTGATCGAGTCTATGGTCGTCCTGGCTCCGGGCGCGATAATCCGGGCAGACGACATACCACCGGACATCAGGTACTCCAGCGGTCGAAGCATGCTCCCCGGCTCCACTGTTTCGTCTCTACCCAGGTATGAAATCCCGGAAGGCGACGCCGGGGCCGCGGCGCTGCAGCTGCCGCAGATCGAGTTCCTGTTCCGTACCCTGGTCGAAATGAAGATTGATCTGGAGGACCTGCGATCAGAATTCGAGCGCTTCAGGACCCGGTATCGAGAGGCAGGGGCGGACCCGCCTCAGCCACTCGGCCCCGAGGTTCAGGCGATCGAGGTGCGGGGACGCGACCTCGTACAGCCGGGTGGCGAAAGTATGGGGTGGGGCGAGAGCGCTTCCTTCCCCGACGGCTCGACGATCGCCATCGGACCGGAAATGACGATGGCCGACATCGAGCGGGAAGCAATCGCGATGGCGCTACGGGAATCGGACGGGAATCGGCGAAAAGCGGCCGCACGCCTGGGGATCGGAGAGCGTACCCTGTACCGAAAACTGAAGGAGTTCGGGATCGACGCGTAGAGATCGCGAGCGCATCGATCCCGGCTGTCCAGGCCGCCTGCCCTACGGAGCCGCCCGCGACAGGACCGTCGCAAGTTCTCGATCGAGTCTGGTGCGGATTCCTACCCACTGAGGCCCCTCCGCGTTCTGGTACAGCGCGACCAGAGGGAGGTCGAGATCCACGTCCTCGGTGTACACGTACAGCGCCATCTGCGTCTCCTGCTGGCGCAGTCGTTCGCGTGTGAAGTCCGGTGTAATGGGGATGATGGCCAGCGGGCGGTAGATGAAGCTCTGGTTCCGGATCTGCACGTCGTTAGGCTCGTAGTTTTCTTCGTAGTTCCGCGTGAAGAAGCTCACGAGGAACACCCTCGGCCAACCGCGTTCCCCCGCTCGTCTGGCTCGCTGCAGGATCTCCTCGCCCCGGCTCACCTTGAAACTGTTCAGCCTGCGGTACGTGTCAGGGGCCGTGAGCCGAATAACCCATTCGTCCAGCGGAACGAGTTTAATCAGGAGAGTGCCCGACTCGATGCCGATCGTGATGTTGTCCTGGCTCAGCGTGCCGTACCCCGCAGGGGGCAACGGCCGGGCGCTCGTCTGCTCGAGATCGACAGACCAGCCCTCCTGTTGGGCAATGGCCGGGCGTATTCCCACCGCGCTGTCAGGCGCTGCCGTGCCGGCGCACGCTGTCGATATGGCCAGCAGCGTGAAGGCTTTGAATCCGCGAAGTACGGCGCCGGAAACTCGAGCGGGAGCTGCGGCCTTCGAACGACGGTCGGCGCTGGGCATCACGGGTCCCCTTCCGTATTCGAGTCGACGAGAGCAAGGAGGCTCTCAACGAGCACATCGATACCTTCTCCGGTGTGGGCCGAGGTCGCCAGCACCTGGTCCGCCGGGATCCCCAACTCATTTCTCAGCTCCGCCACGGCCTTGCTCTGCCCGGAGCGGTTCAACTTGTCCATCTTCGTCAGCACGACGAGGACCGGAATCTCGTCAGCCGAAAGGTAATCGAGCAACTGCCGGTCTGCTTCCTGTACCCCCCGCCGGCAGTCAATCAGCAGTACCAGACCATCCAGTCGATCATTGTGCACCAGGTAACCCTCGACCAGCCTTCTCCACGCATCGCGGACCGCCTCCGGCGCGCGCGCGAAACCGTAGCCGGGAAGATCCACCAGGAAGAAACGGTCATCGATGCGGTAGAAGTTGATTTCCCGGGTCTTACCCGGAGTTCCGGAGACCCGGGCGATCCGCTTCCGGCCGACCACCGCGTTGACCAGACTCGACTTGCCGACATTGGACTTGCCGGCGATCGCGATCTGCCGGAGTTCATCCGGGGGCGCCTGGCCGGGGCGGCCTATGGCGCCGGCAAACTCGACTTCACGGATGCGAACTGGAGTCACTGATTTCCCGGGTAGCGGCCGAATCGAGACTCACGCCTCGCGACGTTGCGTCTCCGGCTCGAGAATCAAGAGGGGCTCCGATCCGTCCTCGATCGCCTCGAGTGTGATCACGACTTCCCGGACGTCGTCCCGCGACGGGAGATTGAACATGATATCCAGCATCACTTCCTCGAGAACGGCGCGAAGCCCGCGCGCTCCGGTTCCCCGCTCTATAGTCTTGCTCGCGACGGCGGAGAGCGCCTTCGGATCGAATGTCAGGCCCACGCCCTCGAGCTCGAACATCTTCTGATACTGCTTGACCAGGGCGTTTTTCGGACGCTGGAGAATCTCCAGCATCGCTTCCTCGTCCAGATCGTGCAGGGTGACGGTCACTGGAAGCCGGCCGACGAGTTCCGGGATCAAGCCGAATCTCAGCAGGTCCTCCGGCTCAACCTGTTCGAGGGGGCCGGCATTCGGGTCCTTCTCGCCGGATTCCTCGTCTCCGAAACCGATCTGCCGTTTTCCGAGGCGGGTTTCGATAATCTCCTCGAGTCCGTCGAACGCGCCCCCGCAGATGAACAGGATGTTGCGCGTATCAATCTGGATGTATTCCTGCTGCGGGTGCTTCCGACCACCCTGCGGCGGCACCGAAGCGACCGTTCCCTCGAGAATCTTCAGCAGTGCCTGCTGCACTCCCTCTCCGCTCACATCCCGCGTGATCGACGGGTTCTCGCTCTTGCGGGCGATCTTGTCGATCTCGTCCACGTACACGATCCCCCGTTCGCATTCGGCGATGTTGTAGTCGCCCGCCTGCAGGAGCCGGACGAGGATGTTCTCCACGTCTTCACCCACGTATCCGGCCTCGGTCAGAGTCGTGGCGTCGGCGATGGTGAACGGAACCTGGAGCATCCGGGCGAGCGTCTGCGCCAGCAGGGTCTTCCCGACTCCCGTGGGGCCGAGCAGCATGATGTTGGACTTGTCGATCTCGACGTCGTCGATCAGGCTGCTGTGGTTGATCCGCTTGTAGTGGTTGTAGACGGCCACGGCGAGGCTCTTCTTGGCCTGCTCCTGCCCGATCACGTATTCGTCGAGGACTTCCTTGATCTCGACCGGGCTCAGGACCTCGGCGATCTGAGCCGCCGTCTCACGATCCTCTTCCTCCGCCAGGATCTCGTTGCACAGCGAGATGCACTCGTTACAGATGTAAACGTTGGGACCCGAGATGAATTTCTTGACGCTTTCCTTGGACTTACCACAGAAAGAGCAGCGAAGGTGCTTGTCGCCAGGCATGTGCGTCTCTCCTCGGTTACTCGGGTCAGCTGCCGGAGTCGGGTTCTTCGACGGCTTCAGGTCGCGTCAATTCGACCGCTGGACCGTTCTTTCCATCCTCTTCGTTTCCGTTGCCCGCCTGTTCGATGATCCGGTCGATGATACCGTAATCCCGGGCTTCCACCGGAGACATGTACCGATCCCGGTCCACGTCCTCCGCAATCTGCTCGATCGTCTGTCCGGTGTGGCTCGCCAGAAGTTCGTTGAGGCGCTCGCGGGCGTACAGCACTTCGCGCGCCTGAATCTCGATGTCGGACGCCGATCCCTGAGAGCCACCGGATGGCTGGTGGATCATGATCCTCGAGTTCGGCAGTGCGGACCGCTTGCCCGGCGTACCTGCCGCGAGCAGGAATGCCCCCATGGATGCCGCCATGCCCATACAGATCGTGGCAACCGGCGCCGTCATGTACTGGATCGTGTCATAGATCGCGAGCCCGGCGTATACGCTGCCACCCGGACTGTTTATGTAGATGTTAATGTCCCGCTCCGGGTTCTCGGCCTGCAGAAACAGGAGCTGGGCAATGACGACGTTTGCCACGTCGTCGTTGATGGGCGTTCCCAGGAACACGATCCGGTCCATCAGCAGACGTGAGAAGATATCGTAGCTTCGCTCGCCCCTGCTCGACCGCTCGATGACATACGGTGCGTAAATCGTCATGGCTTCCGTTCTCTGCGGGAGTCGAATCCGCCGTGCAGGTATTGCTACCCGGGCTGTGCGGCGGGTTCCGGTCCCTGTCAGCTCGTTTCCTCGATCTCGGACTGAGACTTCAAGTACTCGAACGCCCTGTCTACGGCGAGGTTCCGGCGCAGCGACTCGAGTTGGCCCTCCTTCTCGAGGCGTCTCCGCACTGCACCCGGCGCCACCCTGCTCCGATCCGCCAGTTCCTCGATCTTCCGCACTACGGCTTCCTCGTCGGGCTGCAACCCCTCCCGCTCGATCACCCGGTCGAGGATCATCTCCTCCTTGATCTGTCGCTCGGCATGAGGTGCTAGAGACTCCCGGGCCTGTTTCAATTCGTCTCCGTCCGCATCCTCCGGCGCACGAAGCATTCCATCCAGGTACCTGTCCACCAGCGAGTCGGGAAGCGAGAATGAGTTGGCCTCGATCAGCGCCTCGAGAATAGCGCCGCGAAGTCGGCCTTCCGCCTCTTCCTCGTGATGCTTCCCCAAGTCGACACGAATCACTTCTTCCAGCTCCGCCGTCGTCTTCTGGGCGCCGCTCGTTGCACGAATCACGAGCTCATCGTCGAGTTCCGGCAACACCTGCTCCTCGACACTGTCGACAGAGATAAACAACTGGCGCTGCTCGCGCTCGTCGCCCTCGGTCTCTCCAGGAAACTCGACCAGGAACGATCCGGACTCACCCGGTAACAGGGTCGTGATTGCCTGCTCGACGTCCGGCAGAGCCTGCCCGGTTCCGAGAACGAATCGATACGATTTCGCCTCCGCCGTCGGAGCCTCTTCACCTTCGGCAAGGGGCGCCACGCGGACCGCCACCTGGTCTCCTGCCCCGGCCAGTCGCTCGACTTCCCTCCAGTCCGCGAAGTCGGCGAGCACCCGGTCGAGGATCTCCTTCACCTCTTCGTCGGTGACCGGTCGGGTTTCCCGCTTGAGCCGGAATCCGCCGACGCGCGACAGCTCCACCGTCGGCATGATCTCCACGTCCGCCTGAAACGTCAGCCGTGCGCCCGGGGCGTACTGGACATTCGACACGCTGGCGGCGCCCGCCGGCGTGATCTCGGTGGAATCCACGGCCTCTCGATAGGCCTCTTCGATGAGCCGCTCCTGCACGATCTGGTCGAGCTCGACGCCGAATCTCTGCTCCACGACGTCCGGAGGAACCCGTCCCTTACGGAATCCCTTCAATCGGATCGACTTCGCCAGTCGATTCCGCTCCCTGGCCCTGGCCTTCGCTACTCGCTCCGGCGCCACGGTTATGGTCAACCGCCGGGACCAGCCGTCTCCGATCTCGACGGCGACGTCGAGACCGCTGGTGCCGCCATTCTCTATTGTCCCTGATTCCATCAACGCGATCTCACGGCTGAAGGTCTGCATGTGATGCGAAAGGGGGGACTCGAACCCCCACGGCCTCTCGGCCACCAGCTCCTAAGGCTGGCGCGTCTGCCAGTTCCGCCACTTTCGCCCGCTGAACTGGAGCAACCGTCATTCTAACCCCGGGCGCTCGAACGGGCCACGCACGTAATGGGTGCCAATACAGGCCGAACGGAGGAAGAAAACGAAAGCGGACGGCGCTTCCGGTAGCACGCCGTCCGCCTTCCAGCTCGAACGCTACCGGATCAGCGCGGAGCCGACGGCAGCGATACGCTGACTGGCAGGGTCTCGCCCAGCACCGGATCGAACACCAGCAGGCTGACTACCTCTCCCGGCTCGACCTTGCTGATCGCGCTCCGATACTCGGCCACGCTCGTCACGTCGGATCGGTTGACACTCACGATCACAGGGTGATCGCTGCGACCCACCTGCCGCCACCGGGGGAAGAACTGGCCGAACCGTGCCATGTCCTCGACTACGACCCCGTCCACCTCGTCAGGCAGGTCGAGGGCCCGGCGCGCATCGCTCGAGACTTCCTCGACCGTCAGCCCCAGGGGGTCCGGCGTGGCGTCCGATGTTTCCGGTTCGGCGCTGGCAGTCTGAACCGTCTCCGCTTCTTCGAGCGTGACGGACACGGTTCGCCGGCTGCGGTCGTAGTCCACCAGGTCCACGCGGACCGTTTCACCCGGATCGTGCGCGCGAATCTTGCGCTGCAGATCGTTCACCGACTCGACCTGTTCTCCGTCGATCGCGACGATGAGACTCCCGACACTGATCCCGGCTCGGCTCGCGGCGTTTCCTTCTTCGACGCCCATGACCTGGGCACCGATCGGTCGGTCGAGTCCGTAATCCGTCGCAATAGGAGCGTCCACCGCACGGATCTGCACCCCGAGCAGCGCCCGGCGAACCTGCCCGTACTCCACCAGGTCATCGATCACCTCACGCGCGAGGTCGATCGGAACGGCAAATCCGTAGCCCTCGTAAGTTCCGCTTCGCGAGGCGATCGCCGCGTTCACTCCGATTACCTCCCCGCGAGCGTTGACCAGCGGGCCTCCCGAGTTCCCCGGGTTGATCGCCGCGTCGGTCTGAATGAAGTCTTCGATCGCGGAATTCTCTTCGATGATCCTGATGTTGCGGCCCTTCGCGCTGATGATGCCCGCCGTAACCGACATGGTGAGCGGCGATGGACCTGCCGTGAATCCCGGGCTGCCCACGGCGAGGACCCACTCGCCGACCCGCGAGCCGTCACTCGTGCCGAGCGTCGCGGCCGACAGGTCGTCGGCATCCAGCTTCAGCAGTGCGATGTCGGTCGTCGCATCACGTCCGACGAGCCGTACGTCGTCGAACCGCCTTTGATCGTAGAGCTCCACCGTGATCCGGGTAGCTTCTTCGACGACGTGATTGTTGGTGACGATGTATCCGTCTTCGCTGATGATGAACCCGGAACCACTCCCGCGGACGGTCGGGGGCATCTCTGGCTGGAACTGGTTGAACGGCTCGGGAAGCTGCTGCCGCCCGTGATCGGGAATGTCCCGGTCAACGTAGATCGTGACAACGGCCGGCGTTATCTGTTCTGCGATCTCCGCGAAGCCGTTCACCGGGAGCATACCGGAACCGCTCCCGCCTGAATTCGTGGATACCAGTCGGAGAGGCGGATTGTGGTCCTGGGCCACTCCCGGTGGCGTCAGCTCGAACCGGGCCGCGATGCCGAGCCCGACTCCAAATGCCACGAGGGCCGTGAGAATGAGGTTCAGCTTACTGCGCAGAGGGTCATTCATCGTCACTCTTCGTTTTCAGGTCCATGGCCGTGCATGTGTGTTGCCACGCGTCCGGTTGATATGACTCGAGAGCCCTCCGGGTTCCGTGTCCGACGGTATTTGGACGGCCCGTTGTGATTCAGGGTTGCCCGAAACGCCGGACGGCGTCCCGAAGGACGCCGTCCCCGGCGGACCGCGATGGCCCGCTTGCGTTCCCCGCCGCCGCGCTACTTCTCGTCTGATTCCTCGACGATCTCGTAGTCCGCTTCGACGACGTCTTCATCTGACGCGCCGGTTTCAGGTGTCGCTGTCGCGTCGGTGGCACCCGGATCGAACCCTTCAGCCATCGGATCCGGCTGATCGCCCATTCCGGCCTTCGCGTAGATCTGCTGTGCCGCTGCCTGTACGGCCTGCTGGATTTCCTCGGCGGCAGCCTGAATCTCGCCCTGGTCGTCCTGCTTCAGTGCCTGCCGACCGCGCTCCAGCTTGGCCTCGATATCCTCCTTCGCCGAGTCGTCGATCGATTCCTTCCACTCCTCGATGTTCTTCTCGGTCTGGTAGATCAGCGAGTCGAGACGGTTCCGGGCCTCCGCCTTCTCGCGCCTGTCCTTATCCTCGCTGGCGTGCGCGTCGGCGTCCTTCACCATCTTGTCGATCTCGGAGTCGGACAGGCCCGACGAGGCCTCGATCCGGATCTTCTGCTCCTTGTTCGTCGCCCGGTCCTTCGCGCTCACGTGCAGGATCCCGTTCGCATCGATGTCGAACGTCACTTCGATCTGAGGCACGCCGCGCGGGGCGGGCGGGATCCCGGTCAGCTGGAACCGGCCGATCGTCTTGTTGTCACTCGCCATCGGCCGCTCGCCCTGCAGGACATGAATGTCCACCGTGGGCTGGCTGTCCTCGGCGGTCGAGAACACCTCGCTCTTCTTGGTCGGAATCGTGGTGTTCCTCGGGATCAACGCCGTCATCACGCCGCCCAGCGTCTCGATCCCCAGCGACAGCGGAGTTACGTCGAGCAACAGGACGTCCTTCACGTCGCCCGCGAGGACACCACCCTGAATCGCGGCGCCGATTCCGACCACCTCGTCAGGATTCACGCCCTTGTGGGGCTCCTTGTCGAAGAATTCCCGCACGGTCTCCTGGATCTTGGGAATCCGGGTCGAGCCGCCCACGAGAATCACCTCGTCGATCTCTGATTCCTTCAACCCCGCGTCTTCGAGCGCTTTCCGCATCGGCTCCTTGGTTCGCTCTACCAGGTCGTCGACGAGCTGCTCGAATTTCGAGCGGGTCAGCGTCATGTGCAGGTGCTTCGGCCCGCTCTGGTCCGCGGTGATGAACGGCAGGTTGAGATCGGTCTGCGTGACGGTTGACAGCTCGCACTTGGCCTTCTCAGCCGCTTCCTTGAGCCGCTGGAGGGCCATCGGGTCCTTCGAGAGATCGATCCCCTGGTCCTTCAGAAACTCATCGACCATCCAGTCGATCACGCGCTGGTCGAAGTCGTCTCCACCCAGGTGCGTATCGCCGTTCGTGGCCTTCACCTCGAATACACCGTCCCCGAGCTCGAGGATGGAGATGTCGTACGTCCCTCCGCCGAGGTCGAACACGGCGATCTTCTCGTCGCTCTTCTTGTCGAGACCGTAGGCAAGTGCGGCGGCCGTCGGCTCGTTGATGATCCGCATCACTTCGAGCCCCGCGATCTTGCCGGCGTCCTTGGTCGCCTGCCGCTGGGCATCGTTGAAGTAGGCCGGGACCGTGATCACTGCCTGGGTGACATCCGAGCCCAGGTAATCCTCGGCCGTCTGCTTCATCTTCTGCAGCACCATGGCCGAGATCTCCGGGGGCGTGAACGTCTTGTCGCCATGCGGGATCTTGACCTGGACCCGATCCTGGCCGTCGCACTCGATCTCGTAAGGGACCAGCTGCCGCTCGTGGTCCACCTCAGAGCACTTCCGGCCCATGAACCGCTTGATCGACGAGACTGTGTTTACCGGGTTCGTGACAGCCTGCCGTTTCGCTACCTGTCCGACCAGGCGCTCTCCATCCTTCGTGAACGCGACCACCGACGGTGTCGTGCGGGCACCTTCGGCGTTCGGGATCACGACCGGGTCGCCGCCCTCCATCACGGATACGACCGAGTTCGTCGTTCCGAGGTCAATTCCGATGACCTTGCTCATATGTGTTTTCCCTTTCTCGCTCCCGCCCGGAGGCCGCGCCGCCACGGCGGACGGGAGACCGGGTCGTTCGTTGATTTGTCTGCAGGGAGAAGTGCAAGCGATGTGCCGCGCCTGGCGCCGAATTCCCGCCATTTTCCCGCTATTCTGGCACCATCTTCCCCGCATTCGTGTCAGAAAGGCAGGTGTCTGCCCTTCGTGTAGGCAGTCGGCTGTGATATTGCGTCGGTTCAGGGGGCCGTCTACCCTGTCGAGCATGTTCCCGCTGCGAGACGACAACCCGACCGAGCTGTTTCCGTTTGTCACGATTCTGATCATCGCGGCAAACGTGCTGGTGTGGCTCCTGGTCCAGGGCGCCGGCGCACCGGAGCCGTTCCTCAACTCGCTCTGTGCCTACGGAACCATCCCGGGTGAGATCACGGGTTCCGTCCTGCCGGGCGACACGGTGTCGCTCGGAGATGCCAGCTGCTCGATCGGGGGGCTCACCACCTTGACGGTGCTGACATCGATGTTCATGCACGGCGGGTGGATGCACCTGATCGGAAACATGTGGTTTCTCTGGGTATTCGGGAACAACATCGAAGACTCCATGGGCCACCTGCGCTACGTCATTTTCTACCTGCTGTGCGGGGTCCTGGCATCCGTGGCCCACATCATGTTCGCTCCGGGCAGCACGGTACCGACGGTCGGCGCTTCGGGGGCGATCAGCGGCATCATGGGCGCCTACATGGTGCTGTATCCGAAGGTCCGTGTTCATACTCTGATCTTTCTCATCGTCTACATCCGGGTCATCCCGCTGAGCGCGCTGACGGTGCTCGGTCTGTGGTTTGCCCTTCAACTCTTCTCGGGAGTCGTGCAGGTCGGCGCCGAGGGTGGAGGCGTGGCGTTCTGGGCGCATGTCGGGGGCTTCATAGCGGGAGTCGTGTTCATCAAGCTGTTTGCCAGAAAGACGCTCGTAGAGGCGAAGCACGCCGGTATCGTCCTGTCGAAGGACCAGATCGGGCGCTTCGGCTCGTGGTAGGTCCGGCGCGGTCGCGCCGCCCGCGAGGTCTTGGTCTCCTGGGTCTGGTTTCGTGTGTCGCGCTCGCATTCCCGTCGTCCGGGGTCTCCTCTGACCCGGAATTTGCACCGGCACTCGATGCTCCAGCGGTTCATCTGCCAGCTTTCCGGGTCGGATCCGCGGACTTGCCGGTCGGAGCACAAGGGCCGACCGCCCACACGCAGGAGCGGGCGACGTCCAGCATCGTGGACGTCGATGCGATCGACGAGCCGTTCCCGATCCGGCTCGGCAGGGGATTGTTCGCTCTCGCCGTGATTATCGTCGTTCTGTGGGCATTCTCCGCCAATCGATCGGCGATCCGCTGGTCGCTGGTCGCGAAAGGCCTGGTCCTGCAGACGATGTTCGCTCTCCTCGTGCTCAAGACGGAGTGGGGGCGCGGTTTCTTCCGGGTCGTGAACGACGTATTCGTGGCATTGATCGGCTACACGAACGCCGGCGCCTCCTTCGTGTTCGGAAACCTCGTGAAGCCGGTCGTTCCGGTGAGCGGCGGCGAAGGGAGCGTTCCCCTGCTGGCCAACTTCGCGTTCAGCGTGCTTCCGACGATCATCTTCTTTTCGGCCCTGATGACGATCCTTTACTACGTCGGGCTCATGCAGAGGGTGGTCAAGGGTGTCGCATGGCTGATGCAGCGCACGCTCGGGACGAGTGGCGCAGAGACCACCTCGGTGGCCGGGAACATTTTCGTCGGCCAGATCGAAGCGCCACTGCTGGTCAAGCCGTTCATCGAAAGAATGACGATGTCCGAGCTCAACACCGTGATGGTCGGAGGTTTCGCCACCGTGGCGGGTGGAGTGATGGCGGCTTACGTGGCGATGCTCGCCGGGTCCTTTCCCACCATCGCAGGCCACCTGCTCGCCGCGAGTATCATGGCGGCCCCGGCGGCGGTCGTGGTGAGCAAGCTGCTGGTTCCGGAGACCGGAGACCCGGAGACTGCGGGCAAGCTCGACATGGAGCTGGAGCTGGATCACTCGAACGTGATCGACGCTGCGGCCGGCGGTGCGGCGGATGGGATGCGGCTGGCTCTGAACGTCGGCGCGATGCTGATCGCGTTTCTCGCGCTCATCGCCCTGGTCAATGGACTGTTGGGTTGGGGACTCGGCCTGTTCGGGATCGAAGGAGTGACGCTCGAGATGATGCTGGGCTACGCGTTCGCACCCGTGGCCTGGCT
>Ga0316193_10000584_pt1 | contig 23133 bp, 15 predicted proteins | sample MerIslsedime2_MG_FD_207735 | JGI IMG/M metagenome (GOLD analysis project Ga0316193, IMG submission 207735) | Coastal sediment microbial communities from Maine, United States - Merrow Island sediment 2 | ecosystem: Environmental > Aquatic > Marine > Coastal > Sediment | place: USA: Maine... | reverse complement strand
TCGCCAATCCAGCTACCAGTCGACGTTGTCTCTGGCAGGGTATCCAGAATTGGTTTAGCGCGTTCGTATAGAGGAATGATTTCCAGTGAGCTTGAAACAACCCATGATATTGCGATCATGGAAGTGAAAAACTGCCCATACAACGCATTGAACGCCATGAAGCTTCCGAGCGTCAGGTCCTTTCCGAGCACGATCACCATCCCGAAAAGCGACGCGGTTACCACCACAGAATAGATCGAGCCGAAGACGAAAACTCGTATGCGTATCTTTTCGGTACGCATAAAAAGTCGAGTTGTGTGGATGAATTTACCCAACCAGAGTCTGAAGGCGGTTGATCCCTTGTTCGACACCCGAAGCTTCGTAATGCCGGTAAGCACCTGTAGCAGGAAGCCAAGATTCTCGCCTTCGAGCTGCTGTTTTTCCCTTTGATATGGCAGTTGCCTGACAGTGGCTGCGATATTGATGCCGGCAAACAACAAAGCAAGCAATACCGCGCCAAGCGCCAAGCGGAATTCGTAGTAAAACATCAACGCGAGTGAGAAAACGGAAAATATCCCTGCCAACATGTTTGTGACCAGATTTCCGGTCATGGTCTGCTGAATCTCATCTATGCCGCTGGCCCGATCCGACAGATCACCGGCGGAATATTCTTTGAAAAAAGAAACGGGGAGGCGAAGCAAGCGATCCCAGACAGCCGCCTGCACAGTGGCGTTCATCCTCAACTCCAGTCGAGTTGCTGCAATACGCTCAGCAGTGTAGAAAATCGATATCGACAGGGAAGTGACCGCGAGGGCGACAACGAATTGTGTCAATAGATCGAAGTTGGCGTTGGGAATGACGTGGTCGAAGATGAGACCGATAGAAACGGGCAGTATCAGGCCCAAGAGGCTTGAAACCACCAGAACGAATAGAAGTCGCTTCACATCGTAACGCAGCCCCTCCAAACCGAAACTGAGAAGGTCCCTCCAGCTCAGGCGTCTGTCCGGTAGTGCGCGATAAAAGGCGTACGCATAGGAATCGAGCAGGGCGGCAGTCTTTCTTGTAAGCGGCATTGGTTTCACCGCTTCTGGATCGGAGGGGTCGACGAGTCTATAGCGTCCCCGGCTGTCGGGCACGAGAGCACAGGCCTGATGATCGAGTGCTTTGAATACAAGCAGCGGACCATGATCCCAGCGCCACCAATCCCCGGCGATGGCGACTTGCCGATAACGAAAATTAGCGTGGTTAGTGATGGCTTCGAGTAACTCGATGTCTTCCACATCTTGTGGCAGGGAGGCGACATCCCCTATCTTTATCTGGTTAGCTTCGGCAACCAGCGTGCAAGCCGCGAGGAATTGCCTGTTCTCTACCTGCTTTTCCAGGTTTCGTGGGAGCGCGTCCTCAAAGGCGGAAACAATCTCCGCAACAGAGTCGTCGGGCAGTTCAAGGAAATCATTCTTGGGCATTATTTTGTGACTCCAGAGAATAAAACCGCTGATACGTCCTCGAGGCACTCATCAGCTGATGGTGCGTGCCGCGCGCAGCAATACGGCCGCTCTCCATCACAATTATCTGATCACAATCCCTGATGGCGCTGAGCCGGTGGGCGATTATCATAACGGCGCAGTTGCGGCGTGTTATGTTTTGATAGATCTCAAATTCGAGCAATGGGTCCAACGAAGCCGTTGCTTCATCCAGGATCAGGACAGAGGGATCAGCAGTCAGCGCTCGCGCGATTTCCAGACGTTGTCGCTCACCGCCACTGAAATTGGACCCGCCCTCTGCCACATGGGAAAGCAGGCCACCCCGCGCGGCAATCACGTCGTCGATGCAGGCGTCCGCTATCGCGCGTTGTACTTGTGCGGCGGAAATGTCCGGGTTCCACAAAGTCAAATTGTCCCCCACTGTACCCTCGAACAGAAAGATATCCTGATCTACAAAGGCCAGAGCCTGTGCCATATCCTCGGCGTGTATTTTCTCGATCGGCTCGTCCGCCAAGAGAATCTGTCCTGACCATGGAGAGTAGAACCGGCAGATCAGTTTCGCCAGGGTGGACTTTCCACTGCCGGTTGCCCCAACCAGAGCGATTCGTTTGCCGGGTGCCAAGGAGAAGCCGATGTCTTCGACCACAGGTGGATCTAGTGGCGAGTACCCGAATGTCACTGCTGTTAAATCAACGGCACCTACGGAGCGCACCTCTGCTCTCGTGAATTCCCCAGCGAGATTCGGGTCCAGGGGCTGTGACAGCCCATCGTTGAGCCGCATTAGATCGCCGCGGATCTCCTGAGTCTCCGTCCCCAGACTGAGCAGGGTCGTCATTGGCGCAAGGAAGCTGATAAGCAGGCTCTGAAGAGCAACCAGGGTCCCGACGGAAATTTCCCCCTGCATGATCAAAAATCCGCCATAGCCGAACAGCACGACCGTTGCTAACCCGTTCAGCAGTTGAGACACAATTTCCAGGCTGGAGCTATAGAACTCGATCCGCTGTTGGCTGTTTATGGTCTTGGCATGAAGGCCGGCCCATCGCGAAAAGAAGCCTGTCTCGCCGGCCATGGCCTTCAGCGATTCGATGGACTGCAACCCGTTTGCCTCGATTCCCGAAAGGAGGCCCTGTTGTTGGAGCAGGACCCTGCTTTTGTCGGCTATAGCACGGGCGGAAAAATAAAAAATCGATGCATTAACGGAGGCAAGTACGATCGCCAATATGCCGATCTGCCAATTGAGAAGCAGTATTACGGCCGCGTAAAACACGCCTGCAAAAATCGCAACGATTCCCGCCGAGAGTTCGTTAGCAAGAAGAAGGGCAATTCTTTCGTTTGCATCTATGCGTTCTCCTATATCTCCGGCGAACCGCTGTTGAAAGAACGAAATTGGTAGGTGCAGGATGTGCCAGAAAAACCTTGCCGTATGAGTCAGGGACATCTTTGTCTGGAGGCGCATTATCGCGGTCTCCTGCAGCCACGTGAGCAGCCCTCTCAACAGGGCGGTGAGCAGTAGCCCGAAAACCACCCAGAATGCCCAGTGACGGATGTCTTGGATAAGAATGCTGTCGATAAAAACTTTGGACAAACCGGCAACCAGGATTCCCGGAACCGTGAGCGCCAGTGTGGCGAGCACCACAAACAAGAAGGGCTTTGTCGACCCCTCGAGGCGATCCGCCAAAGGTGCAATTAGAAAGGGCTGGGCGCCTTGCTTCCGAAATTCCGGGCCTGGTTCTATGATCAGTACGATGCCAGTGAAGGAGCGATCAAACTCCTCATAACTGACGGATCTCGGACCTGTCGCAGGATCATTGATGTAGAATCTATTGCCTTTGGTCCCTTCCACGACTACGAAATGGTCGAACTCCCAAAATACGATACAGGGGAAGTCCATCTGTCGGAATACATCGATATCCTCTACTTTCGCACCCTTGGCGATCATTCCGTGGCGCCTGGCCGCTTTAAGCAGATTTATAGCCTGACTTCCGTCCCGTGATACACCGCACTCCACTCGTAGGGACTCGAGAGGGATGAAACGGCCATGGTATCCGAGAACGATCGCCAGGGCCGCAGCGCCGCACTCTGTGGCTTCCATCTGAAAGATGGTAGGGGTCTTTGCCCTGCGGGAAAAAAACCACCTACTGTCAGGTGCCCTTTTGGCTGCACTGGGCATTCAACCCCCTGTCAGTTTCTTGAATCCGGGAACGATCAAGGAAACCGGCGGCTGTTCCCGGACAGTTATCCTAGCACTTGCAAGGCTGCCTGGCGTTACGTGCTGTTCAGGGCCGCTGGAAGATGACCATGCGTAACCGCTATAGGTACCCGGATCTTCAGTCAACCGTACGCGAACCGTAATGGGCGGACCCTTATTTGCAAGAAAATCGACCAGATGTTTGTTCTGCAGTACAGCCATCATGGCTTCTTTGGTGGTTGGAAATTGCGATACGGTTTTTACTTCGCCCCTGATGCTGCCATATTCCTCCCTTTTTACGGTCGAAGGGGACACTAATGCGGTCATGCCAGGTTTTACCCGCTTGCCTTCCTGAGCCGGAACAAAGATTATCGCGTCCATTCCGGTACCCTGGCTGGCAATACTGACTACCGGGTTGCCGCCTTTGACCACCTCCCCTATTGAGGTCTGCAGACCGATCACTGTACCATCAGTCGGACTACTCACCACATTGGACAGGGCTAGGCGTTCCTGTAGATTATTCAGCTGATATCTAGCCTCATCGATATTCAAGTTCAGCTCCATCAGGCGTTGAGCCCATCCATCCGCATATTCAGATTCGTCGATGTTGTTTTGAGCTATCCTGTCTTTGTACTGTTCTATTGCGGACTGACTGCGGTATAGGTCTGTCATTGTCTCGATTAGGTGATCTTTTGTTTCAATTCCTCTATCAAAAGCGCTCTGCTTGATTTTCACCAGTTCTTTCAGATTTGACAGATTTTTTCTTTCCGTCTGGATTATTCTTCCCAAGATCGCATTCTGTTCGGAAACTTGTTCGCTTCGCTCCGATAGCTTTTCATTGGCTTTCGCCGTTAGCGTATCCAGTTTACCCAACAACTGTTCTAAATAGTCTTCGCGCGCTGAAACTTGCTTACTCAAGTCGGCCTGCTCCAGTTCCACTACCGTTTGTCCTTTCTTAACCTGGTCCCCCGGCATGACCAGGATATTGATAACCCTGCCAGAACCCTCCGGTGCGGTCGCAGAGTAAATACTTCCCGCCTTTACAATTAAAACGCCTTGACCTTTGACGTATGTCGGCACTTTCCCAAGAAAGGCCCAAAACAGTAAAGCGACAAGGATCGCATAGATTGCGATCATGGTGAGCCAGGGAAGAGGTGGAACGATTTGAATTAACTGGTTCAGGCTTCTTGATGATGCGCTTAAGCCTTCAATCGCTGATTTCCGAAAACTGAAAGAGGGTCTGCTCATCGAAAGGAACCTGTGAGTCTGTAATTCGTAATTCTCTCTTAAATCAGGCGTATTAAGCAATCTTACCGGTCATTATGAGCTTACTCCCCCCCCCCGGAATGAGGGACATAGGCATTCTTTTCATCCACCCGCTCACCACCGCCGCGAAACTCCTCGGTCCAGGTGGCGCAACGGCCAGAATTGCCGAAAACCACCCCCTAAAACAGCAACTGCTGGTTGTCATATTTTCCGGCGACGGGCGAATACACCGTGAAAGCGCGTCAGATTAACTCTGGGCTTGGGCACCAATGCGGCCAGCTTGGCAATGAAATCCACAGGCTCGAAGATCACGTGGGTGGTGCCATCGCGATACGGCGTTTTGAGGTGAGCGACTGCTGCGTGTTCTGAAGGGCAAGAAACCAGCCCCGGAGCGGCTATGGGAGAACCGCCTTTCGCCTCGTCAGGCTAGGAGCTGGTGTATTACATTATACCCTGCAAATCACGCTGCAAACGGTAGCCGTAGACTGACTATATTGGCCAGGTAGCCCCTCCGGGACGCCATTTACCGCACCTTTCGCTTGACCTCGATAATATTCGGTAATTGACCCATTCTGCTGAGTATGCGACTCAATTGCCCGATATCGGTAACCTCGACATGAAGCTCCATGCAGGCAGTCATATCCCTCATGTCTGTGCGGGTGTTTACCCCAAGGACATTGATCCTGTCATTAGCCAGCAAAGCCGACACGTCGCGTAACAGGCCGGGACGATCGTAAGCATGGAGATGGATGTCCACCGGGAACACCCGGTCCGGCAACGCACCCCATTCAACATCGATCAGGCGGTCGCGATCTCCATCCTTGAGACGTAAAACATTGGCACAGTCACGACGGTGTATGGTCACCCCCCGCCCACGGGTAATATAGCCAACAATGGCGTCGTTGGGCACCGGCCGGCAACAGCGTGCGGCGTTAGTCAGCAGATTTCCAACCCCAAGAATTCTAAAATCATCGGGCTCGTGCCTGGGAGTCGCACGCCGGTTACGCGATGGCAGTGACGGCGGCTGGTCATTTTCCGTGCCGGTCAGACTCAATAACACATTGACAACCTGGCCAGTCTGCAGGTCACCCCCACCCAGTGCCGCCATCATGCTGTCGACCTCGTTAAAGCTGAGCTTTTCTGCAACTTCTTCGAGTTGACGACCTGACACGCCGAGGCGATGCAGTTCGCGCTCCAGTGACGCGCGCCCTGCAGTCACATTAATCTCGCGATCCTGCTGCCTGAACCAGTGACGAACCTTGGCACGTGCACGTGACGTCTTCAGGTAACCCAGATGGGGGTTGATCCAGTCCCTGCTCGGCGCAGCCTGCCTCGCGGTCAGCACTTCGATCTGCTGACCGCTTGAGAGCTCATAGGATAATGGAACAATGCGGCCATTGACCTTTATACCGCGACAACGATGGCCCACGTCAGTATGTATGTGATAGGCAAAATCAAGGGCGGTGGCACCAGCAGGCATATCGATAACCCTGCCCTGCGGCGTTAGTACGTAGACGCGTTCTTCAACCGATTCAGACTTGAATCGATCGACGAATTCATCGGCCGACGGCTCTTCCTCTTTCCATTCCAGCAGCTGGCGTAACCAGGCGACCTTTTTTTCAAACCCTTCGTCGTAATGTACACCTTCCTTATAGCGCCAGTGCGCCGCTATGCCGAGTTCGGCGTGCTCGTGCATCTCCTGGGTACGAATCTGCACTTCAACGGCTCGCCCCTCAGGCCCGATCACCGCCGTATGCAGGGAACGATAGTTATTGGCTTTTGGATTGGCTATGTAATCGTCAAACTCATGCGGCACGTGGTGCCACAGACCGTGCACGATCCCCAGCACCGCATAGCAATCAGCTGTGGATTCAACCAGCACCCTGACTGCCTGCACATCAAATATCTGATGGAAGTCAATATTCTTACGCCGCATCTTGCGCCAGATACTGTAGATGTGTTTCGGCCGACCTGCGATCTCGGCCTGGACTCCGACACCGCCAAGCTCCCTGAACAAACTTTCCTTTACCAGCTCGATGTGCCGCTCACGATCGATACGGCGGCCGTCGAGTAAAGAGGCAATGCGGTGGTAGGCCTCGGGATCGAGATAGCGCAATGCCAGGTCTTCCAATTCCCACTTGACCTGCCAGATACCGAGGCGGTTTGCCAGTGGCGCGTAGATGTCGAGGGTCTCTCGTGCGATACGACGCTGGCGTTGTTCGCTCAGGTAACGCAGGGTACGCATGTTGTGCAGGCGGTCAGCAAGCTTGATCAACACGACACGCACATCTTTGGCCATTGCCAGCAGTAACTTGCGTACGCTTTCCGCATGGTTCATGTGTGCCGCACTGCCAGTGGCCGCTGCACCGCGCAATTCATCGATATACCCCATCTTGGTCACACCATCGACCAGGCCGGTAAGCTCAGCATCAAACTCCTGATCGAGCATGTCGAGGGTCACTTCGGTATCTTCGACTACATCGTGAAGGATGGCAGCGGCAACGGCTTTGTGATCGAGATTCAGGTGATGGACGATTTCGGCAACCGCCATGCAGTGCATCAGATAGGGTTCGCCGGAGGCACGCGTCTGCCCCTGGTGGGCCAATCGCGCCCGATCCAGCGCATTGCGGATAACTTTCAGCTCGGCATCACTGCGTCCGTCGGCAACAGCGGCCAGCCAGGCTTCCGGGTCCAGCGGCTGCCCATGAACGGGTGTCTTGGTTTCTGCGCGTGCTACCATGATGATTAGTTTAGCCGCTCAGCGATAAAGGGGCCATCACGGATTTACATCGAGACCATCGACACTCGCGAGCCTGCTTTACTGCCGTGCTCCCAGCTAACAGCGTGTTTCTTAAACATCTTTCGCGGACACGCGTTAACGTGTTGTGCCTTTGTGACCTTCGTGCCCTTCAAGGTGGAACCCGTAGTTATCAGATGGATAGAGCACTAGGCCAGCGCCTGTATCGTTGCCGGGAACTGCTCCGCGGCTTCCTCAAATGCAAAGAACAACTCGTCTTCCTGCAGGCCGGTCACTCCCAGAAATGCTTCCGGAATCTGGATATCCGCTCTGGGCGATCCCATAAAGTTACCCTGTTCTGACTGGTTTACCAGATGGTTGGCGAGATAAATAATATGGGCTTCCATACGCGCCTTCTCGGCCCTTTCCGGCTGATGGTGCCAGGTAACGGCCTCACGCAGTTCTTCCGGCAGTTGCCACTGCTCCATCAGATAGCCGGCGATAGTGGCATGGCTTAATCTGAAATGATCCAGTTCAGCCTGATAAAGCACCTCTTCGTCACCTTCGGCCACAAGCAGGATATCGCGCATGGCATCAGGACGCTGGTGGTATAAAACAAGGCTACCGATATCGTGCATCAGACCGGACACAAACAGGCGTTCCGGGTGCAATACGTTGGCTCGGATCGCCAGGGCCCGCGCCAACAGCCCAGTGTATACGCTGTGCCGCCAGAATGTCTCCATTCCCACCAGCTCGTTGGGAATACTGGTAAAGGTCTTGACAGCCGAAACCGACAGCACCAACTGATACAGTTCCGATGTTCCTATCACCGCCACCGCCCGACTGATTGTGTCGATCTTGCGACTGAAGTTATAGAAGGAGCTGTTTGCGAGGCGCAGCAAACGGGCAGTCAGGTTGGGATCCACGCCCACAACTGCCGCGATGTCTTTTACACCGGTTGTCGGTGCATGGATCAACTCGAACAGGCGCAGGCAAATACCGGGGGGTGATACGAGGCCTTCGACATCGTCCAGCAAGGCGACGACTGAGTCCTGCTTAGGCTCAATGGACAGGGGTTCCTGGTGACTGATCATAAAAGTTTTTTCCGGTTTCGTTGTGTCATTTATCGACACCGGAAAATGAAACTGGAGGCACAGTTCAAGTATTTCGTGATGATTCTGTCACAGTTACAAAAGTGCGGCTGTGTTATTTCTATTCGTGGACGCTAACTGGATAAACAGATTTACACCCTGGGGCACAATCATGTCAGATTCCACAATAAGAAATGTCGTCAACCTGGAAGATTTCGGACAGATGCGGCGAGGCCTGGGAAGCGGAGCCGGCGCTCAGGCGTTGCGCGGAATACGTGAACTGGCTACCGCCACGCTCACCCGGGACCTTGCGCAGATGATGGAAAAGATCGACGACACCCTTTTTGCACGCGCTGAAAAAGCCGAAAACAACATGTCCCAGACTCAGTACTTCGACGCCATGCGCGAGCTTCGCATCATTCGCAAAGACATCGAGGCAGATTTTCTCTCCCGTTTTCATGACCAGTTCAACCAGGGCGTTCCGAGGGCCAGTCAGTTCAGCACCAGCTTCAGTCTGAACTGGGAGGACGATGATGAGTCCGGCCTGGGACTGGTCGACAAGAACGATATGGAAGAAGATCTGGCGATTAGCAACATGGTCAACAAAATCCGCGGCAACTGCAAACAGTCTCTGTATTCACTGGATAAACGCATTGGCCTTTTAATCAATGACCCCGACCTGGAGCGCTGGCTCAACCCGCTCGGTCCGGAAGCGATCTGCGACGCCTTCCATGAAGCAGCCAGACTGATCGAAACCGGTCTTGAAATCCGTCTGGTGATTTTCAAGCTGTTTGACCAACATGTAATCAGCAACATAGGAGAGCTGTACAAGGAGGTCAATCAGTATCTGGCCAGAATAGGTGTACTGCCGGAGATCAAGACCACACTACGCAAAAGCAGCAGCCCGAGCAACGCTCCACAGACAGCGTCCGCCCCCGTGGCAAACCAGCCCGCTAGCGGCACAGCCGCTATGGAAAGCACAGTGTCAGTGTCCGGCCAGTCTGCCGGTACAGGTCCGGCGGGTTTCAGTGGACACAGCGGCGGCTACACCGTTTCCGGCCAATCCCCGATCCATGCGCTGACTTTCCTGCAACAAGGTGAACTTCCACCGGAAGGACAAATTGCACGCAGTGATGAACTGGCCGTCGATCCCGCTGATCTGGCCTCCGGCCATGTCAATATCCTGCACGGTATAAAAAACACGTCGCTTATCCAGGATCTCGGCAAGAGCGGCGATATGACCATAGACATGGTCGCCATGTTGTTTGACTACATCCTGGACGATAGAAACATTCCCGATAGCATGCGTGCCCTGATCGGCCGTCTGCAAATCCCTGTGCTCAAGATCGCGTTGCTGGACCGCGAATTTTTCTCCAGGAAATCCCACCCTGCAAGACAGTTACTCAACCGTCTGGCAGCGACCGCAGTGGGCTGGAATGAACAACAGGGCGATAAAGACCCACTGTACCTGAAGGTGCAATCCGTCGTTCAAACCATTGTCGACGAATTCGACGACGACACCAGCCTGTTTGAAACCCTGTTGAACGAGCTGGAAACCTTTCTGCGCAAGGAAGAGGAACAGGCCGTGGTACGTGCTGAACGTTCTGCGAAAGTCATGGAGGGACAGGAACGCCTGGAGGTCGCAAAATCCACCACTCTGGAAGCAATTGAGCCACGCGTCAATGATCGGCATAACCTGGATTTCATTCGCGAATTCATTAACACCCACTGGAAAAACATGCTGTTTGTCACCTGTGCGCGGCAGGGCAAGGATAGTGACGCCTGGAAACAGGCAGTCAGCACCATGGACAAGCTGATCTGGAGCGTTAAACCAAAGTGCACGCGCGAAGAGCGACAGCAACTGGTCGCCATGCAGCCAAAATTGTTAAAAAATCTTCGTGAAGGCATGCTGCGGCTTTCCATAGCGCCCGCTGAACGCGATGATTTCATTGCCAAACTGGTGCATGCACACGGACGTACTGCAGTAAACCATGACGATGCTGAACAAGCCGTGCAAACACAACAGGACGTTGAAAACCTGAAAGTCACAGCTGAACCAGCGGTGCGAAAATCAGCGGAGCAGGCGAGCACACGACCTGCGTCCGAAATAAACGATGCGCACACAGCGAAAGTCCGTCAGCTGGCAACCGGTGACTGGGTGGAATTCCTGGGTAGCGACGGCAAAGCCAAACGTGCCAAGCTGAGCTGGGTCAGCCCGATCACCAACACTTATCTGTTTACAGACCGGCAGGGCCTGAAAGCCGGTAACTTCAGCCTGGACGAGCTTGCCCATTTGCTGCGTTGTGCACGTGCAAACATTCTCAATGCCGCACCATTGATGGACCGTGCCGTCAACACCGTGCTAAAGGAGTATCAGAAGCACTGATCCGACCGAACTGCCTGGCTACATCCCGCTGCCCTAAGCTGGGGGTAGCATCCGGGTATTTTTGCTGAACCTGTCACAATCATGAAATCCCGGCTGTGCTATTTCTATCACCAGACGCTAACTGTATTAACAGATCCACCTGTTGGGAACACTCATGTCAGATACCGCAAAGCAAAATGTCGTCAACCTGGAAGATTATGCTCAGACAACGCGAGGTATGGGAAGCAGCGCCTGCGTCCAGGTGTTACGCGCAGTACGCAAACTGGCTGAAAATAATCTCGCCCGAAACTTCTCGAATATGATGGGCAAAATCGATGATGCCCTGTTTGAACGTGCTGAAATGGCCGAAAGCAGCATGCTTCAGGCCCAATACCATCAAGCTACGCAGATGCTCCGCGATATCCGCAAGGACGTCGAAGATGATTTTATCAACCACTTCAACAACCAGTTCAACCAGGGTATCCCCGGACAGACGCAATTCGGCGATAGTTTAATGCTGGGGTGTGACAGTGCCGGAGAGGAAACCCGGGCGATTGCCAATATGGTTCACAAGACCCGCGAAAACTGTGCGCAACTACTGCCTGCACTGGACAGGCGCATCGGTTTTCTGTTGCACGATCCGGACCTGGAACAATGGCAGAATCCGCTTAACCCTGAGGCAATATGCGCTGCTTTCCAGAAGGCCGCCAGAGTCATCGAAGCCGGCCTCGAAATCCGTCTTCTGATTTTCAAGCAGTTCGATCAATACGTCATCAGCAACATGGATGAGCTGTACAAGGAACTGAATCAGCACTTAGTGAAAATGAGTGTCATGCCGAACATCAAGGGCACGCTAAACAACGACGCCGGCGCGCTGTCTGCGCCGAGCCAGACTTTCACTTGCGTCCCGCCACCAGCCGATCAACAGGCCGGTGCTGACCGGCAAACTTCAGTCCAGTCACGTGACATGACCATCGATATCGTCGCCATGTTATTTGACTATATCCTGGACGACAGGAATATCCCGGCTCCCATGCGCGCCTTGCTGGGTCGCCTGCAAAGCCCGCTCGTCAAAGTTGCCATGCTGGAACGCGAATTCTTTTCCAGAAAATCCCACCCCGCACGGCAACTGCTCAACGCTCTGGCCGCTACTGCCATGGGCTGGGACGCACAGCAGGGTCATGAAGATCCGTCTTATCGCAAGGTCGAGACTATCGTTCAAACCATTGTTAATGAGTTCGAAACCGACACCAGCCTGTTTAAAACGCTGCTGGATGACCTGGAAACCTTCCAGGACGCAGAACAACAGCGGGCCGGGATTCGGGCCGGGCATTCGGTCAAAGTCATGCAGGGGCAGGAACGCCTGGACGCTGCCAAATCCACCACCATGCAAGAAATCGAACCACGCATCAGCAATCAGAAGAATCTCGAATTCGTGGGTGAATTTATTACTACACACTGGAAAAACCTGCTGTTTGTCACCTGCGCACGCCAGGGCAAGGACAGCGATACCTGGAAACAGGTGGTGAGCACCATGGACGACCTGATCTGGAGCGTGAACCCGAAAAACACCGACCAGGAACGGCAACGACTGGTCGCCATGCAGCCGGAGCTGTTAAACGATCTTCGCGAAGGTATGGAGCGGCTTTCCGTGCCGCCGACGGAACGTGATGCTTTCATTGCCAGGCTGGTGGACACACACGGGCATATCCTAGGGAACAAGTTTTACGTACAGTGACAAGGCGCCGATCAACAGCGGTTGATGAATCAGGTAAATCACCAGGCTGTGCCTGCCAGCCAGGGCCAGCCAGCGTATGGGCGCGGTATCTCTTATGCCCTGCAGATGCGTTTGTAACCATCGCACGATATAGGGCCCTGCAAAAATTCCCAGCATGACCACGCCAATCCAGGGCAACAGGGGAACATAATCTTCTGTCGGTGGCTTGTGTGTCATTAAACCGACCCAGCGCCGTCCCGGTGTATCAAACCAGGCTGACTGGTACTGCGTCGCGAAAAGGATGAAGCCGACACCCGCAATCAGATTCAACCACCCCGCACGTACGAACAGCAAACCCAGCAGGCTGGCGACGGCAATAAAATGCAGCACGCCGAAAAAGACCAGGCGCTCGCCAAACATCCACCAGGTGGCAAGACTCACCAAAGCAGCACTTGCGACGAGCAGAATCAGGCGGTGCAGATAACGCCTGACATTGAGCCGTGGCTGGCTGGACAGCACCAGGCTGACACCGACCAGGCCGAGAAACAGGCTGAGAATCAAAGTACGGAAATTGAGCCAGAAGCGGTCCTGGTAGAAATCAAACGGCGCCAGCCCAAAATAGCTGACATCGAAACAGAAGTGATAGATCACCATCAGCAGGATGGCAAATCCACGCATTGCATCGACAAGAACGAGACGGCTGCCAGGCGCTTGCGCAAGCATGATCATGGCCTGACACTGTTCAGGCCGACAAAACTGCCATTGTTGTTCTCCGCCAGCTTGCGCATAAGTGCGGCGAAACGCACGGTATTAATCGGAATCCCTCCCTGGGCGAAAATCACCGGAAAACCGACGGCGTGGATACGGACTCGCCGTTTGCCGGACTTGTCACCGCGGTTCAGCTTGTCCACCGTTTCGATCACAGCCTGTATCGAGCCGCGTGCGAAATCATCACCAAATACGTAAAGGCTGATACGCTTGTCACTGGCATAAAAACGGCGGATCGCCGCCTCTATCCCTTCCACCGGACTGGAATTCGAAAACGGTGTCCAGCCGGCAAGCCGTTTGACAATGGCCTTGCGCCGCGCCGGCGTATCCTTGATCCAGCGTCCCCGGTACTGGGAGAACATGTAGTCCCCCATATCGTTCATCACCTGTATTCCCTTGACCTGCGGGTAAATATCCAATACCTCGCTCACCTTCCTGAGCACCAGTGGCCAGGCATTCTGGTTCATGGAACCGGACGTGTCGATAATGAATATAATGTACTCGCTATCCACGGGTATACCACCAATACTGGTATCGATACGCTGGTAACCGGAACCCAGCAATCGCCGCATCTCTTCAGACAGGCTCTGTTTGGCAGTGGCCAGCCGACTCTCGATAATACTCTGGACATCGTAGTCGTTTTTAGTGGTGCTGTACTGGCCGCGCAGCGATGACATCTCGCCCTTAAGTCGCGCAAGCTTTTGCCGGCTTGCCGAGAGTTGCTCCTGCTTGTCGGTCAACTCGCGGTTGAGCACCGTGGTTTCGCCACGGATTACATGCAGTTCCTTTTCCAGCCGGTGGACCAGGCCGGTAAGATCGACCGCCAGCTTTTCGATAACGTACGGTTCGGACACCTTGACAATGACCAGCAGCAGGATAATAGCGCCGAAACCACAGGACACCACATCCAGAAAAGACAGATTGAAGATATCGATACTGCGGCGTCTGCGGCTCATGGCCAGTCTCGCGCCGGTGTCAAAAAGGATCCCTGCGTATCGATGGCCAGCCGCCAGTAGGCTGCCGCAGCCCAGGCGTCACCCTCCATCGGCATGAGAATCGTATTGACCGGAACGCCCTTGGGCAGGCTGCGGGATGCCTTTTCCAGGTGGGCCAGGCGCTCATCGGGTGAAACCGTTGTGCCTTTGGGTTTATTACCACCCTGGGTGGGCAGACCGTCGGTGATGAGGAGGATATTATCCGGTCTGGGTGAGAGTTTTTTAGCCACTGCAAACGCATGATAGAGACTGGTGCCACCCGCAGGGATCGTCTTATGCAGTGCACCAACGGCGCCCTCCACGTCCTCGCTGCTTGCGGCAGTCAGCCATTTTCCGTCACTGCCGGGCAACGCAGCCTGCGCGCGCGTATTGAAGGCATACAGCTGGAAACGGGCGTCGGCGGGAAGATTGCCTACCAGCCAGTCCAGTGTGGCCAGGGTGCGCTTCCACTTGGGCGCACTGCGTTTGTGTGATACAGCCATATTGCGCCGGCGAATCACGTTGATGATAGTCTCATCCAGCATGCTGGCCGAACTGTCGACCAGGATCAGAATCCGCTTGCCGCCGACTTTCAAACCGGTGAGATACTGGCGGTCACCTTCACCGACGACACGGCGAACCTTGTCGCCTTCATCCCGCTCGTCAGCCGCCACCGCACCGAGGCGTTTTTTCTCCTGGTCGAGGTTCTTCAGATCGGCAGACAGCCGGTTGACGTGTTGCCGGTTCGCCAGTGTCTGTTTCTCCATTCGGGCGATCTCGATTTCCAGTTCAGGAATATTCTGTATCAGCCGCTCAGCCTCTCCCTCGGTGATCACCAGTTCCTTGTCAGTCGCCTGCAGACTGTTACGCGCCGTGACCCGTAGTTCATCACCCAGCAGAACCTTCTGCTCCAGACGAACCACCTCGGAACGCAGATCCGAAAAGATCTCGGTGCGCGCCCTGACCGTGTCGTGGTTGAGAATAAGCACCAGCAGTACCACCGCCCCGAAGCCGCAGAACATGATATCGAGGAAGGACAGTGAAAATGCCGAGACCGGACGACGTTTCACTAGTACTCCGACAAGGCGTTACAGCACTTGACAAGGACTATGGCCATTGCCTGCATGCTGTGCCTTGTTGCGAAACACCACAGTAACGCTGAACCCATCAATATAACCTTGTCGGAGTACCAGGGCCTCAGGTCTTCATCCGTCGCACCATCCAGCGGTCGACATAGCGCTCACTGTCGAGCACCAGCCGCTCCTGCATAAGCTGCATCTGATGGACAAAGAACATCAGCACAATACTGATAACCAGGGCGATAAAAGTGGAGTTGAAGGCCACACCCAGGCTGGCGGTGACGCCGGTGATATCGCCTTCGACAGCCCGGTGCGCCTGCCCCAGCGCATTACCGATACCGCGTACCGTGCCAATGAAACCAACCGAGGGTATCGCCCAGGCAATATAGCGAATAATGGACAACTCGGATTCCAGACGTTCGCCTTCGGAGTCGCAGATATCACGCGCTGCCGTCGAGACATCCTGTACATTGCGTGTGGCGCCGAAGCGTTCAATGGAGGTCAACAGGGCGCGCGGTAGCAGGGACTCCCTGTCAGCCTCGGGCAAGGACTGCAGCCGCCCCGCCAGCTGACGGGTGTCCTCGGGGCCGATGGGCAGATTCTCGGGCAGCTTCAACAGATCGAGTTCCAGCAACTTCTGCTGACGATAGACGGCACGCCCCTTGTAAAAAAGGATGGAGAGTGCCCACAGCATCAGTACGAAACAGGTTTCCTGCTCGTAATCCTTGATCACGACAAAAAATGAACGTTGCTGCACATAATCGGGATCGGCCTTCATATTAGCGGCTTCCTGCCGCATAAAGGTGTCGGCCTGCGGCCGGATGAGCGTGACGTACAGGGCGTGCACAACAATGAACGCAATCAGCAGGGAAAAGACCTGGTAGACAAACTCAGCGGGGAAGGCTTTTTTCATAGTCATTGTCACTTGATGCTAGATATCAACCGGGAACGACACTGCGCTGTCGGCCTCGATTTTTTCCGTGGGCGTAAAGCTGTCGGCCGGTGCCGGTAACTTTTTGCGGGTGTGTTCGCCACCACCGGATTCAACTTCCGGCGCGGCTTCGCCACCGTCCTTTTCCTGCTCCGGCGGGGAAAGCGCGTAAGCCCCCCCGGCGGCCGCAACCAGGATGGCGGGAAACAGTAACTGGCGTCGCATGGTTTCTCCTCTATCGACTATTCAGCATAACGCGCAATACGGAAACCGAGATCGCTACGTGGCTCGCGACTGTAATCCCGATAGCTCAGCCGCAACTCGGTGATGTTACCGAGACGCCAGCTGGAATCACGCACCACGTGGTGCTGCCCGGAAGCGGGTCCGGTGGGATCTTTGACCAGCCGCTCAGCCTCGCCGGGATAGACAGCGTAAAAATCATGGGTCCATTCTGCCACGTTGCCGCCCAGATCGTAGAATCCGGCCGGGCCGGCCGCAAAGCTGCCCAGCGGTGCCGTGCCGCGGTAACCATCGTCATAAGCGGGAACCACGTCTGCCAAGGTATCACTGATTCGTGCATCGGCGAAGTTACCAACCACTGTTGTCGGCGGGTAGCTGCCCGACCAGGGATAACGTGCCGCTGATTGGCGGCCCAGCACCCTGGCAACATAGACCCACTCGGCTTCACTGGGTAAGCGATAGCCCGTGCTTGCGGGCACCAACGCGACCATATGCCCGCCCTTTTCCTGGTAAGCCACGGGTAGCCCATCCTTCTGGCTGAGCCAGTTGCAGTAACGTGCCGCATCATCCCAGCTCACCTTCACAACAGGCTGGTCAGAGCCATCAAGTCCGGTACCCTCTGCGGCACCTGAACTGTGCGAGGCGCGGAAAAGGCGGAACTGGCCGTTGCTCACCTCTTTTTCACTCAGATAGAACGGGCGTGTCAGCTGAACCAGACGGCGACTCTCGTTGGCCCGGCGTCCGGCCTCCCGGCGTGAGGCCCCCATACGAAAGGCAGCAGTCGGCCGCACCAGCCGCATCACCTGACCGGCGGCGGTTGTCAGTGTGTCCGGCGTCGCATCCACCTTTGCCTGTGCGACAGTCTTGAGGCTCACGTCCAGGTTCTGGCTGACACCGGCACGCGGGTTTACCTTGACCCGCTGCGTCACGTACCCCGGTTTGCGGAATTCCAGGGTATGGGGCCGGGTGGTCAGACGCAAGCGTCGGGTGGCCTCACCGGCCGGCTTGCCGTCCACACTCAGACTGGCGTCGGCTGGTTGTGCGCTGATAAACAGCGTCGCGTATTGAGGCGGCAGGGCAACAGTCAATTCCCGCGCTTCGTCAGGCATCAACTTCACGCTTTGTGCCGTTATTCTGTAGCCCGGCTTGCTCAGTTGCACATCATGTTGCTGCGCAGAGGAGAGTGTGAGGGTCATCGGTGTGGTTCCTTGGAAGTCCCCATCCACGCTGATACTGGCCCCGGGGGGAGCGCTTTGTAACACAAGCTGACCATCTGCCGGCGGCAGCCTGACATCTTCCAGCAGCAGCGCCGAGCCCGCTGTTATCTGTTGCTGCAGGGTCACAGGCTTGTGAGCTGCCATTGACAGGGTAATGGTGTGCGAGCCCTGCAGGATCTGTACATCCAGCGGTGTGCTCCCCACCGGCTCATCATCCACCCGAGCCAGAGCGCCTGGCGGCTGGCTGCTGATATGCACATCGGCCCAGCCGGGCCGCAAGGTCAGTGCCAGCTGCTGGGCCTTACCCAGACCGGCAACATCGAGCCGGATTTCTTCCGGCAGATAACGTTCGGTCTCGACGCGCAGCCGGTGCACGCCGCGATCTATCTCGGCAACACCGCCGGCGCTGCTTGCTAATGGCTCATCATCAACGAATAAACGAAAAGTCACAGCGGGGTCAATCTGTATACTCACCCGCCCCGGCAATTCCTCCATCTGAAAACTGAATTCCTGAAACCCGCCCATGGCTACGTCAAGCGGTTCTTGCAGCACCCGATAGCCCTCAAGCGTGGCATGCAGCCGGTAATGCCCGGGCAGCGCCAGCAGTCGGCCACCCAGGGATAGCGGCGGCGGAAAACCACTGATGGAGCGGCTTGCGGGCTCGGGAGTGATACGCACAGCCATGGGGGTCGCTAGTAGTACAAACGCAGCAATCAGAACCAGCACCGTGAACAGCACGGCAAACAAGCGCCTCAGCTTGCGATGCCCACGCCCTGACGCTGATGCCTCTGCCAGCGCAGGCGTATCCCCCACCGCCGGCTCTGACAGTGGAGGTGGATCGTCTGGCGGAACCAGTGGCGGCTGCGCAAGACGTTGCCCCAGGCTGATGAATACCTGGTCGCCCTGGACACTCCAGTACAGGACAGCCTCCCCCATCTGCACCTGATCACCGGATTTCAACCAGGTCGAGTCTGCCACCCGTTCGTGGTTGTGGAACAGCGGATACGAAGGATCGGTGGCTTGGATGTAGGCGTGCCCGTCGGCAAGTGCAATATAGGCGATGACGCTGTCGCCCGGCACACCCGTCAGCAGCACATCGCTGCGCTCAGAGCTGCCAACCGCCAGCGGCATGTCGGTCTCACCGGCGCGATGCTCGCCGCGGGCATCCTGAATAAAAAAGACCCGACTCAAACCGGCTCCTCGCAACGGATATCGACGGGCGGCGGCGGCTTCCCGGGTAATACCGTGAATACCCGTCGCACGTCACGATAACCCGCTCGTGACCCCACCGCGGTATAAGTCCCCGGACGCAGTTCCAGCTGATGATCGCGGAAACGGCCGAATCGGCCGACATGGTAGATCACCACCTCGGTCTCGCCATCCGAGTAAAGCCTGACCGGTAAGGGCACCCGCGCCTCGGCTACGTGGCGCTTCAGCAAGTTTGTTTTTTCCGCCAGCCGGGGCTCACCATCGGGCGCTTCGCCGGCCGCCAACAGCAGCTTTTCGGCATTAGCCAAGGGCTCGGCGGAAGACAGCCGGGCCGGATCGCTGAGGTAGTGGTCAAGCTGCTTGTGCAGCTGCAGCCGGTCCTTCACCCGCACCAGGCCGCTACGGGCAAATGCCGCGCCGGCATCCACCGCCAGTGCCTTCTGGTACAGGTCGGCGGCGGCCTGCCAGCTCTCTGTTTCAATGGCGTTGAGCGCCTGGCGACGTAAGCTGGACAGCTGTGCCTGTTGACGCGCGGCTGCCAGCCGCTGACGCGCATCACGCACGGCACTGTCATCGGGTTTCAGTCCGGCCGCTTCCTTCAGCGCTTCGGCGGCATCGCTCAGTCGGCCGCTATCCAATGCAGCAAGCACCTGGCTCATGGCGGCACGAAATTGAAGCGCGGTGAGCTGCCCGGAAACCCGTTGCAGATTTTCGATGGCGGGCTGGTATTCACCGTCCAGCCGCGTCGCTTGCCGATACGCTGCCTGGGCGGCTTCAAGATCTTCATTGCTCTCGGCACTTTTGCCTGCTGCCATCCGCTCGAGGATTTCGGCCCGTACCCGTGCCCGGCGCAGGCCGTGGCCCGCGAGTTGGTGACCGGGCTCGATGGCCAACGCGCGTTCAAACTCGGTCAGCGCGGCCTGAACATCGTCGTTGCCCAACGCACGCTGCCCCAGATCAAGGGCGGCATCAAGAAGCAGGCCGCGTTTATCTTGCAGGTTCTGAAGCTTGTGCAAAGCATCGGCATAGGCCTGTTCTGCATCAGCGAAGCGCCGCTCCCCGAACAAGCGATCGCCGGACGCCACCCTGACCGCCGCCTGGCTCCAGGCCGGTTCTCCCCAGACCCCGGCATTCTCCAGCTCCAGTTTTGCCTGTATCTGCAGGAACTGTTGCAGAGTTTGCTCGGCCTGTAGCCGTGCGCTGTCAGCCTCCTCGCCAACAGCCGGCCGTGCCGGGATCTGACCTTGTGCGAGCGGACGCTCTTGCGGTGTTGGCGTCGCGTATCTGGATACAAGTTGCGGAAGCACGAAAACAACCCCCAGACCCAGTAATGCCACAGTAGCCAGCGCGACCCACACCCACCGGTAACCGGCAACGGTGGATGCATCACTATCCAACGGAGTGCCCGGTGGGCGCAGTGGTGGCCGTAATCGGGACGTATCCGGACCTGTTTCAGCCTGTTTACCAGCAGCCATGCTTTGTTGTCAGTCGTTAGTCCCGGTCAAACCTGTTTCTGATGCGTAGATGCTTTTCAGCAGGGCGCGCCATTTGCTGTATTGCACCTCGGCGGAACCGGTCAGCTCGTGGGTTTCACCCTCGACTTCGACCACCAGCGGCCGAGTCTCTGACGAAAAGGATTCACCCAGCTCTTCGATAGCTTCACGATGGATAGTGGTTTCCGAGTCCTTGTCAAAACCTGTCTTTATTGCATAAGCACCACCCACGATCATCACATTACGCAGGCTACCGGTTGAGGCGCGGGTACTGTCGCCACCGAGTACTTCGATGGCAATAGCGCCGATAATCGCAGCGGTACCCAGCAATTTTCGATTTCTCGCCTGGCGCTGAATTTCACGCATCGCCGCCAGCTCCTCACCGCGTGTCTTGCGCCACTGCTCGTAGGGATCTTGCATCTCGTGGTAGAAATTATCGAAGTGGCCGTTCAGCGTATCGATGAGCAGAAAATCCCTTTCGCGGATGGCGTTCACACGCCGGTACATGGGGTCGTCCAACGCCGGCAGCTGCATAACCGTGGCCCGGCCATCCTCACCGCGCTGAATATAACTTGCAAAAGCATCGGGCGCCAGATCAGCCGCGAAACGCAGCGCTGCAACCCGTCGCACGTTAACGATATCCTCGGCCGCCAGCGTGGCCCGGTGAGCCGCCAGGTCGTTGGAAATCGCATTGTAGAGCGCCTGGAACACCTCCTGACCGGCTTGCCCGGCACCCTGGTAGGCCTCCACGCTGACCTCAGCCTCGTAGGTCGAGCTGAACCACTCGCGGCCCGAGGCATCCAGTGCGGTGATGGCAAGTTCGAGGTTCTCTCCATCCGACGCCACGATGGCACCCCGGACCAGCACTTCACCGCCCTCGGTCCCCTGCGGCACCACCCGGACCGCACCCCAGTAACCGGTTTTTTCCATAGTGTCGCGCAACTGCAGCGGCATATAGCGGGCTTCGGCCTCGCGGATTTCCGTCGACAGACCGTTGGCCTTTTCTTTATTGTCAGGCAAAGCGCCGGGGGCAAACAGCTCAATCCAGACATCGAGTAACTGGTCTTCAGAAATCTCGGTTTCGGACTTCTGCACCTGCTCGTCGTTGTTGACGTTCCGGTGGGTACCGATGCCACTGCATCCTGCCAGCAGAATCAGCAGCAGGGGAAAGGACAGCAGATACCGCGACGCCATAACAGATCACCCCGTTTTACCGGGCCCCCTGCTTGTATTTTCGATATTCTTCCCAAAGCTTTTTCTTTAACTCGGGATTTGTCTCCTTCTCCGCCGCCTCACGCATCTGGCGTGCGACCAGATCGTCATCGCTGCCATCGGGTATATCCGCCGCTTGCCCGCTGGCTCCGGTTTGAGTCCCGCTGCCACCCGCGGCACCACTCGGCGGCCGGTCACCCACGCCGCCGCTCGCCGGCTGCTCACCGCTGCCTGTCACGCCGCCGCTTTCGCCGGCATCGCCCGTCTGACCGCCTTCAGCGCCGCTATCACCCTCGCCCTGCCCGCCGCTCTGGCCACTACCGGCACCACCGCTACCGCCATCCGCTGACCTCGGTGCCGCCGCCTTCACCCGCTCCTGTTCAAGCAGCAACATTTCGTCGAACTCACCCAGGCCCGTGTTGAGCTCGGCGTCCATCGTCGCCGTGCGCTCGGCACTGGTCTGCTCGCTGCGCTGATCGATGCTCGCCGGCTTGGCAACGCCCGACAGGCTGGCTGGGCATGGCAAATCTTCCGGCAGCCGGATATCCGCCCGGTCCAGCATCAGGCAATCCTGGCTGACACGCTCGCGCAGCCTGGCCAGATAGTCGGCGTAATCGGCCGTCTCGGCATCCCCCAGCGTGCCCTGCTCTCGCTGCCGCTGGTAGTCGCGTTGCGCAGCGATCAGCGCTTCATGATCTGCCTGTAAGCGGTTCAGCAGGACTTCCTGTCCTGCAGCGGCCGCGAAGGCGAGAAACAGGGTCAATAGAGTCACAATAAATCTGGCAATGCACATTGAAAAATGTTCCACATTCCGCCCCTGAAACCGAAATGGCGGGTCTACGCTCAATAATACGTGTTAAGTTCAACGTGCGCGACAAGCTGGAACAGAGGAAAATAAAGCAAATTTCACTTAATCAACGAGTTAACGCCACCGCCATATAATTTTTAAACTCTTTCCGGGTTAAGGGATAGCTGAAATAGAACCCCTGGAACAAGTGACATCCCTTATCTTCGAGGAATGCGAACTGATTGAATGTTTCCACACCTTCCGCGACCACACTAAAACCCAGGTGTCTGGCCATGGCAATGATCGTTTCAACGATGACAGCATCGCTGGGATCTGTCTCGATATCCCGCACAAACTTATCGTTGATCTTTAACTGATCCAGGGGCAACTGTTTCA